>Ga0315548_1003107_pt1 | contig 12614 bp, 10 predicted proteins | sample SalMarSW160110MG_2_FD_202540 | JGI IMG/M metagenome (GOLD analysis project Ga0315548, IMG submission 202540) | Salt marsh sediment microbial communities from the Plum Island Ecosystem LTER, Massachusetts, United States - Salt Marsh Sediment SW1601-110 ... | reverse complement strand
AAGAAAAAGCTTAGAGTTCCGCAGGATATCGCAGTTATTTCAATGGAGGACGGAATAGGTTTCGACCTTATGTTTACACCCGTCACATGCCTTAAAAAACCACTCGCCTCACTGGCCCTGAAAGTGGCAAATATGATCTGGTCGGAGATAAAAAATTCCGGTAAAGGAAAATACAAACGACAGGTGAATATATCTCCCGAACTGGTGATTCGAAACTCCTGCGGGACAATATAACAAAGAAGGCTGTTAACAATTGTTGATAACTGGTAATTACTCGTAATTGAAAAATATTTATCTTTGATCTGTTTGGTGCTACAACGAATTGTAAATCGTTGTACTTAAAAGGGAATGCGGTTTGAATCCGCAACAGTACCCGCTGCTGTGATGCCCGATCGTTCTGTCGATAATGGTATTATGATAAACCTGCCACTGTTCCGTTATACGGAATGGGAAGGCTTCATAAAACCGGGACAAGTCAGAAGACCTGCCAGACAAAACCAACCGTTCAAAGCTTTCGGGAAAAAAAGCGCTGGATAATCCAATTAATCCCCCTTGATCTCCTGTCAGCATAGAAAGTTGGCTAAGTAACAGTATGATTTGATATGAGATGCCCTGTGTTTTATATTATACTACTGGTATTACCTGTAATATCCACCGGACAGGTTATATTCCCTGACGATACTATAAGAATAAAAGAAGTAATCGTGAAAGGAAGCCTTCTGGCAAATAATTCAGGTGGATACAAGCAAACTGTTTTGGATTCTTCTATGTTAGTGGATTATTCATTGAATAATCTCTCAGAAATAATTACTGAAACGACGTCTCTCTTCATTAAAAGCTACGGAACAGGAGGAATCGCCACAACTTCTTTCCGTGGAACAGGAGCCAGTCATACAAAACTTACATGGAATGAGATAAATATAAATTCACCGATGGTTGGACAAGCCGATTTGTCGCTTATCCCTGCAGGGTTCATTGACGAACTCAGAATATATTACGGGGGCGGCTCTATTTATGTTGGCAATGGAGGACTTGGTGGAATCATAAATATCGAAACAAAACCTGACTGGAAAACTGAAAGTGATATTCTTGCCAGCTTTGGTGCAGGTAGCTTTGACCGCTATTCAGGTCTGTTAAAAATAAGGAGTAGCGGTAAAAGACTACAGTCTTCGACAAAAGCCTTTTTTCTTTCAGCAAGAAATGATTTCAGATTTCTGAACTCTGTCAGCTATCCCGAACCTGTTTTTGAACGAAGGAAGAATGCTGAGCTATTCCAGAAAGGATTAATGCAGGAATTCTATCTCAAAGGAGAAAAAAGTATTACTTCTGCACGTCTCTGGTACCAGACCTCTGACAGAAACCTTCCTCAAACTATGTTGATGTCACAGACTGAAAACAAGGAACAACAGATCGATGAATTCCTTCGTGCAATGATTGGTTATGAAAGATACAACAGGAATGTAAATTATAAGATCTCTTTAGCTTTGTTCTCCGACCGTCTCGATTACTTAAATGAATTGGCATCCATCGATTCAAGAAATCACTCTAATACCGTAAGTTCAAAAGGAGTGGTGGAAATAATTAACGGAAACAGATCAAGGTTGAATATTACACTGAATAACGAACTTAATATAGTTAACTCAGTTAATTACAGTGAGTTGAAGGCAAGAAATATATCAACGCTTACGGTTTCGGCACGAAGGCTCTTCGGTGAAAAATTTGGTGTAAACATTCTGATGAGAGAGTTAATGGATGACAGGAAATTCCTTTTTCCTGATTTTACAGCCGGCATGGACTTCAGGATGATTAATAAAAAAGAATCTTACCTCAAATTAAGTTTCACCAGGAACTCTAAGGTTCCAACACTTAATGATCTTTACTGGAATCCGGGCGGTAATCCCGAAATAAGGAATGAGTACAGTTATTCAGGGGAGATCTCATGGGATATAAAAAGTAAAATCAATAAAGCATTGATACTTGAGTCGGAGATTTCAATCTATTCAAACAGAATAAAGGATATGATTCAATGGAGGCCGGGAGAACACAGCTATTGGTCTCCGGTGAATATTAACAGTGTTAATACAACAGGAATTGAATCAGATTTGAATCTGAGTTATAAAATAAACCGGTTATCTGTCAGATTCACCGGAGTCTATGCTTTTACTAGTGCTCATGTGATAAATTCCGGCGATGATAACAACATTAGTGGAAAACAGCTTATATATGTCCCCGAAAATCTGTTTAACTCATGTTTAAAAATTAGTTTCCGGAGCTTTTATTACTCGTGGACAGTAAGTTTTACCGGAAAAAGGTATACAGACGCCGATAATACACATTATCTACCTGGTTTTATACTGAATAATTCAATTATAGGTATTAAGATAAAATCAGGAAAAAACAGTTTTGACCTGAACCTTAAAGCAGATAATATTTTTGGTACAACCTACCAGACTATTGCTTATCATCCCATGCCGGGACGGTCGTTTTTGTTTACTATTACTTACCATAGGATTAAATAATTATGAAACACTCTACTTTTGTATTAGTTGTACTTTGCCTGTTGCTGACTGGTTCTTGCAGTCTGATCAATTCGGACCCTGATAATGTTAATCTAACTAATGCCTATCTTGAGAGTGAAGGAGTTTTTATACTGAATGAAGGCAATTTTATGTCTGGAAATGGAACACTCTCTTTTTATTCATATGATTCCGCAAAAATTTATAATAATGTCTTTTCAAATGTTAATAACCGGCCTTTAGGTGATGTGCCGTACTCAATGGTTCTTACGGATGAAAAAGCATATATAGTTGTTAATAATTCAGGAAAGATAGAGGTTGTGGAGAGCAATACCGTGCGTTCACTTAACATAATACCAGGTCTTGTCTCACCACGTAATGTATTGCTCATAGATAATCAGAAGGCTTATGTAAGTGATCTTTATTCTGACCATGTAACAATTCTGAATCTTGAAACAAATACTGTTTCAGGAGAAATAGATATCAGGAGAAGTTCAGAGGCCATGATCATGAAAGAGGATAAAGCATACATTGCAAACTGGGTCGCCGGAAATGAGATTATGGTTATAAATACAATAACGGATGTGGTTGTTGATTCCATTGAAGTTGGTATTGAACCGGAAAGTATGGTTATCGATGAAAACAATACTCTCTGGGTATTATGTAATGGTGGCTGGGAAAGAAAAAACTTTGCGGAATTGATCGGAATAAACACAGAGACCGAAGAAGTTATTAAAAGATACATCTTCCCCCTGATAACAGATTCTCCTTCATGCCTCCGGATTAACGGAAATGGTGATACCCTTTATTTTATTGATAAAGGTGTCAAACGAATGAGTATTGAAGCATCAGAGCTGCCGGAAACAGCTCTTATTGATGAATCAGATAATGCTTTTTACAAGATTGGTATTAATCCGGTAAATGGAGATATTTTCATCACTGATGCAGTTGATTATCAACAGAAAGGTTATGTTATGCGTTATAAAAACAATGGTTCACTGATTGAGACCTTACAGGCGGATATAATACCTGGATCACTGAATTTCAAAGTTTTACCGGACCCCCAATCTGAATGAACTCCCATCCCGTCATACATGCATCTTACAGATACTTATCAACAATGTGTCTATCATCCTTACTGATGATCCTTATGTCATGCTCAGCCAGAAACGAAACAAAGAGGAATAACTCTGATCTTCAGGAAAATAATGGTGTATTTTATGCTGAACGGTTCACTCTTGTAAGAAATGATGGTTACTCAAAACTTACAATCACCGATCCCTGGCAGGGAGCTGAAGATGTTACTCAAGTATGGTACCTGATAAGGAGAGGATCAGTTGCTCCTCCCGGGATTGATCCGCAAAATATCCTTTTTGTACCCCTCCAAAAAATAATCTGTATGTCTTCCACTCACCTTTCGATGATTAAAGCTCTGGATGAAGAGCATACAATTACAGGTGTATCGGGCGCAGGATTCCTGTATGACAGGACTCTTATATACCGGTTTGAAAAAGGACTGGTAAAGGATGTCGGATACGATGATAATTTAAATAAGGAGCTGATAGTTAACATATCTCCGGATCTGGTAATGGTTTATGGCGTGGGTAGTGAATCATTGGGATATATCGGAAAAATAAAAGAGCTTGGGATAAAAGTGCTTTATAATGCCGATTATCTCGAAACAGATCCTCTGGGGAGAGCAGAGTGGATTAAATTGTTTGGTGCATTGTATTGTAAGGAAGAACTTGCAGAAGAGATCTTTTATTCAATAGTTGAAGAATATAATGAGCTCAAAGATTACATTACGAAGAATACCAATATTAAGCCCACTGTTCTTTTGGGCCTTCCATTCAAAGATACCTGGTTTATTTCACCTGGTAATTCTTACATAAGCAGAATGATCAGTGATGCTGGAGGTGACTACCTGTGGATAGATACCAGAAGCTCTGTTTCAATTCCTTTCGGGATTGAAAATGTTTTCATCAAAGCTCTGGATGCAGATTACTGGCTTAATATCGGTAGTGTAAACAGAAAGGATGAAATATCTGCCATTGATTTAAGGCTTGAGGCTCTCCCGTGTTTTAAGAATGGAAATCTTTATAACAATAATAAAAGAAGTAATAGCAAAGGTGCAAATGATTACTGGGAAAGCGGCAGCCTGAAACCCCAGATAATTTTGAAAGATATTGCATCTATTTTGCACCCGGATTTATTCAGTGATACTGAATTATTTTATTACAGGAAATTAGACTGATTAAAGTACAATGAAAACTGAATATCTGACATTAACAGCAACTTTCCAACCCTCAAGAACCAGGCACAGGCTTATTTTCCCAGGATTAATTCTGCTGGTCCTGATCTTCTTTATTCTGGATATTCTCCTCGGATCGGTCAGCCTGGAAGTCTCTGAAGTAATTACAGCCCTTTCAGGAACTGCAGATACGGGAGTTGAAACAATAATCATGAAATTCAGAATACCAAAAGCCATCACTGCTACTGTTGTTGGTATAGCCTTGTCATTAAGTGGATTACAGATGCAAACACTATTCAGGAATCCAATGGCAGGTCCTTATGTTCTTGGAATAAGCTCCGGAGCCAGTCTTGGTGTTGCATTTATTGTCCTCGGACTTTCAGCAAATATTTCACCTGACAGCCTGAAAGGACTGGGCAACTGGTCACTTGTTGCTGCTTCATGGGCAGGAGCAGGAGTGATTATGATCGTTATGTTATTTTTGGCATCAAGAGTTAAAGATATTCTTACTGTACTTATCATAGGAATCATGTTATCAGGCGGAATTTCTGTCAGTATAATGCAGTATTTTAGTCACGAAACCATGCTTAAAGCATATGTTATCTGGACGATGGGAAGCCTTGGTAACCTTACTGCATCACAGCTGAATGTTCTCCTCCTGTCTGTCTCAGCCGGAATTATCCTGAGCTTGCTGTCAGTTAAAATGTTAAACGCATTATTACTTGGCGAAAACTATGCCGGCAGCATAGGTCTCAATATCAGATTTTCACGAATAATTATATTTACCGGAACGAGTATACTAGCTGGCAGTATAACTGCATTCTGCGGACCAATAGGATTTATAGGAATAGCTGTTCCTCATATCGCAAGAATTCTATTCAGAACATCAGATCATAAGATCCTCATACCTGGCACCATCCTGACAGGCAGTGCAGTGATGCTGCTAAGCGATATTATTTCGCAGATGCCAGGCTCTGATAATGTACTTCCGGTAAACTCAATCACAGCACTAATGGGAATTCCGATAGTGATCTGGGTTATCATGAGAAACCGGAAATATTCAGGAATATTCTGATGACAACTGATGGTAAGACAATATTATCCCTGGAATCTCTGAAGATCGGATATACAAAAGGTGCCCGTAATGATGCTATTCTTCCACCGATTAATGCCTCTGCCTGCAGAAGTGAACTTGTTGCAGTCATTGGAAGAAATGGCATCGGCAAAAGTACACTGCTGAGGACTGTTACAGGAATTCAGAAATCTCTTGAAGGAAAAATATCTATTAATAACAAAAATATAAACGACTATTCCAGGTTGCAGCTTGCACATAACATCGGTTATATTTCAACAGAGGTTATAAAAGTAAGTAATATGCGAGTTTATGATCTTGTTGCCCTTGGACGTTTTCCTCATACTAACTGGTTTGGGAAGATTGATCCGGTAAATCATGAAGCCGTGATAGATTCACTTGAAAAAACCGGGATGTTGACCTTTTATGACAGATTTGTTACGGAACTATCTGATGGTGAACGTCAGCGAGTCATGATAGCCAGGGTCCTGGCCCAGGATACAGCAATTATGGTAATGGATGAACCAACTGCTTTTCTTGATATCAGCAGTAAATATGAGATTATCCACCTGATGAATGAGCTGGCCAGATACAGAGGAAAGACAATAATATACTCTACGCACGATCTTGAGACCGCAATAAGCCAGACTGATAAAATATGGCTCTTGCTCGATGACCAGCTGAGAGAAGGTGCACCGGAAGATCTGATACTCGAGGGTTCATTCGAACACCTCTTCGATTCTTCCAAAGTAAGTTTTAATTCCGGGAACGGAACCCTGTCTATAAAAAAAGATGAAAAAGGAAGCGTTTTTGTGGAAGGGGAGGGTGCTGTTAAATACTGGACTGAAAAAGCAGTTAACAGGGCAGGATTTTCCATTGCAAGGAAAAAAAGAAATACTATTGTAAGAGCACCATCAGGAAAGAACACAAAATGGGTATTATTGCGAGAAGATTTATATCTTGAGTTTGGTTCAATTTATGAACTGGCAGCTTTTCTTATTATCTGAGAAGCTTTCTGTAACTATCTATAAATGAGCCGATATCTTCAACAGCTATCTTTTTGGCTATAATTGTTTTGTTTTTATCAAGAATATAAACCATTGGATTTGACCGGACATTATAGTAATAGTCATATCTTGTCGTTCTTTGGGGATCCCAGCCGTTTATCCATGTTAGATTATTATCTTCAATATATTTCGACCATTTTGCCTTGTCCGCCGCTGTGCAGACTGAAAATATCTCAATACCCTCATCTCTGGCCTTTTCATAGTATGCCTTCAACCTGGAGGTGGCTTCATTACAATGAGCACAATCAGGTTCCCAGAAGTATAATATAGTATAATCCTTTTCAATATCGTAAAGCGAAACATATATTCCTTTATATGAATCCATCACCAGGTTTTCACCCTTCCTGCCAATAAGATTTGGCCTTATCAGTTCAACCTGCTTGCGCAAATCATCTTTAAATTCTTCCGAGACCCAGTCAGCTTTCCCTGAAAGGTAAATATCATCAGCAAGTTTGACAACTACTGCATCATGCCCCATAATCTCGCTTTCCCTGAAATGATTGAATAGAAATGATGAAACAAATTGAAATACTTCATAATTTCCGCCACATTTTTCTATAATCCTGTCTATCTCTTTGTTTATGGAATCGGCAGATTGTATTACCATATTTTTAAAAAATGTGCTGAGTTTTGATTGTAATATAGGTGTTCTGATAAGTCTCTCATCGGTCAGATCAATAAGGTCAAAAAAATGGTCGATGCGATAATTATATGTTAATACCCATTTTAGCGAATCAGGATTTGAACTGTTACCAGGAACAGTGATCACCGGCATGTCTATCGGAAGAATTGCTTTAACAAGTATTGAAAGCAGATTATCGCGATTTTCATCAACGACACTCTTTAAGTATGATTTCATTTTTTCTTCATACGACTTTAGTAATCCGGTAAGTATTTTAATGGAGTCGTTATTCTGTTTGTTATTCTGGATCCTTTTGTTCAGTCCTGTAGCTCTTTGTTGCATTGCTATCCAGTTTTTCTGGTATGAAATGAACGCAGAGTTTTCATCAGTGCCACTGAACGATAGTGTGGAATAAGGATCATTATATGAACATGTAAATGAGAAATGCTGATCATCAGATATCAGAATTTCAAAATACCTTCTTCCCGGGAGTACAACCAGATAAATGCCCTGAGGAAGATTCTCTTTTCCGCTGAAGATTCCCCGGCCGGAGTTGTCAACCCTGATAGTGTCCTTAATGTATTGTTTATCGCCAAGATGATATGCAAGAAATACTGTTGAATCCCTGAGTCCGTCAATTGTAAAGGATATCTGGTAGCCATTTTTTACCTGACTGAAAGTCATAACAGTGATTACTGCAAGGATAAAGCTTAAGAACACTTTTCTCATCTGTGACAGGATTAAAAGATACTTTGCAAAAATAGGCATTGCAATTACTTTGCCAAATAGTGAGTTTCGGAATATTGAGAAATATATTGTACATTTGATATAATAATATCGGGCTTCAGACTAATGAAGATCTCTGTACTTATTCCGGTTAATAATTACGATATCATTGCACTTGTTCACAGCATGAAAAGCGGGATGGAAAAAGTGCAGGAATATTGTGAGGTGCTGATTGGCGATGATGGATCATCAGAGGAGTACAGAAATAAATATCTGGCTCTTGAAGATGATAAAGTCAAGGTAATAATCTCAGAAAAGAATATTGGCAGAGCCGCTATCAGAAACAAACTGGCCCTCGAAGCACAGGGCGATTTTCTGCTGTTTATTGATGCTGACGTTATGCTGCCGGGAACGGCCGAGGCTTATATGCTTAAATGGTTTCCTTATTTAAATACATCAAGAGTTATATGCGGAGGAGTTTTATATCACGAAAGTAAACCCAGTGATCCGGATAAGCTTCTCCGATGGAAATATGGCAGAAAAAGAGAACAAAGAAAAGCTTCTGAAAGAAACAAACACCCTCATGCCTCCTTTACAACTTTTAATGTTCTCATTGATAAATCAGTATTTTCAAAATTACGCTTTTGTGAAGAACTGAAACAATATGGCCATGAGGATACTCTTCTTGGTTACCAGTTGAAAAAGGCAGGCATTGATATTCTGCACATTGATAACGGACTTATACACGAAGGGATGGAATCAAATAGTGAGTATCTAAATAAAACAAAGCTTGGCATTGAAAACCTGAGTAAACTGTATGATAAAGTAACAGACAAGAAAACATTTTCTTCTGTAGTCAGGATGCTGCGGCAGTATAACAGGTTAAGGTTTTTCAGATTAACATTGATTCTTGCAGGAATATTTATCAGGTACAGGGAGAGAATGGAACGGCGACTTGATTCCTCCGATATTTCCCTTAAGTTATTTTCATTTTACAAGATAAGCATGTTCTGTACTTATCGCGAAATACATCGCAGGAGAAATATTCTGCCCGTATTTTAATGATAATTAGCACCAAACTACCTGTTTTATACTATGAAATCCTTTTTGCGAAGGGGTTTATTTATTTTTCATAATATCCCGCTTCGCATATAGATTAAACGCTTTAAGTTGTTAACATAGTATTATACCATGCAGAATAACAAGGAGTAACTCCTGAAAATCATATATCGATTCTGGAAAGATCAATATTGCCGTCAAAACGCTGGTTTGCCTTCAGGATAAAGTTGAATCTGTCAGACATGGTACAGAGAAAAAAATCAGTTGGAGGGGAGTAGTCGAGATTTTCAGGATTGAAGAAGCGTTTACCTGAGGTGAATCTCAGGTCAGAAATTCTTTTTTGAAAATTTATCTTTTTGCCGGTTATCATAGCTGATAACAATTCCGCACAGAGCAGATCTTCTTCAGCCGAAACAGAAGACCTGTAACCCATAGCAACAAGTGAAACCTTGACGGGTTTGATCTTGTTTATATACCGGACCACTGCTCCTGCATTAACAAAACTCCCGGTTATCACTGTACTTGCATTAGATGCATTTATCAGTCCGCTCGTTCCTGCAGTTGTAGTCTGTATAACTGTTTTTCCTGCCAGGTTAGCTTTAATTATTTCCGTAGGGCTGTTTCCATAGTCAAATCCTTCAATTCTCCTTTCATTCCTCTCTCCAACCAGAACAGAGTTTTTATATCTGTTTCGCAGCGCAAATGCTTCATTCACATCTCCTGTTGCAATAAGTCTGGTCGCACCGGCATCAATAGCATAACAGGCGACAGAAAATGCCCTGAATACGTCAATAATCACTGTTAATCCTGTTGCCTTGCCAGCACCCTCAACAAATTCAAGAATTTCAATCTTCATCATATTGCCTTTACATGAGTGAAAAATAGTAATTATTTTTGTAACGGGTATTTTGTATCTTTGAATCTGTTAGTTATAAAGACAAAAGATGGCTAAACCACTCAAATGGGCTCTGAACAAGATAAAGAGTCTGAATGATGCAATATGGCATACGGCACCTTCTGAAATCTCCAGGCGAAAATTATTCCTTTTCAAACAATTAAGAATAATTATTGTGGCTGCAAGAGGTTTTATGCGCGATAAAGTGCAGATAAGGGCTTCAGCACTGACATTTTACTCGCTGATTTCCCTGATACCATTAGCTGCAATTGCCTTTGCTATTGCAAAAGGATTCGGACTTGATCAGAATCTCGAACAGATTCTGAGTAACTTCATATCACAAATACAAATACTGGATAAGCAGGCACAGCAAAATATTCTGAAGTGGTTGCTTTCGCTCGCGACGAATGCCATTGAGAAGACAAGAGGTGGCTACATTGCAGGTGTCGGAGTAATAATACTCTTCTGGTCAGTTATGTCACTTCTGGATCATATTGAAAGCTCGTTCAATCATATATGGCAGATAAGATCATCCAGGCCCTGGTACAGGAAATTTACTGATTATCTGACTATCATGCTTATTGCACCTGTGTTTATTATTCTTTCAGGCAGTATAACAGTATTTGTCGGTACCGAACTGGCCGACTATATTGCAAAAGCCCCGATCCTTGATTTCTTCAAACCGGTGATAAGCTTTCTGGTCAAGTTCTCACCTTATTTTCTGAGCTGGGTAGTTCTTACCATTCTTTTTATGATCATTCCAAATACAAAAGTTAAATTCCTTCCGGCTTTTGTCTCTGGTATTATCGCAGGTACAACACTCCAGATCCTGCGGTGGCTTTATATTGATCTGCAGTTTGGTATATCAAAACTGAGCACAATATACGGTGGTTTTGTAGCTTTTCCCCTTTTTATTATATGGTTACAAAGCAGCTGGATCATTGTTCTGCTGGGTGCGGAACTTTCATTTGCCAATCAGAATGTTTCGAGATATGAGTTTGAATCTGAGGCTCTTAATATTAGTAATTACCAGAAAAGAGCTCTGATCCTTCTGATAATGAACCTGATTGTCTGTAATTTTGCCAGGGGGAAGAAGCCTTTCAGTGCTGAAAGAATTGCCGGGACTCTGAAAATACCGGTACGTATTGCAAGGGATATTCTTCAGGATCTTAACAGTGTTGATCTTGTTTCAATAATTCATATTAACGAACATAAGGAATGGTTATATCAGCCAGCTCTTGACATCAACAAACTGACGGTCAGTTTTATCTTGTCAAGGCTTGACAAGAAAGGTATTGAGCAATATACAATAATTAAAAACAAGAATTACAACAAAATCACCGGGATGCTTGATAAGTTTGACAAGATGATAGCAAAGTCGGGTTCAAATGTGCTCATTAAAGATCTGCTATGATCTGAACAGGGCTATCTGATAAACTCAAACTGCTGGATTCTGCCAGCCCGAACGACTGACATCTCTAAAAGTATCAGGTTTGTACTTCCTTATGTCTTTTGCTTCTTTTTTTATAATGCCTGATAAATTGAATAAAATCGCTGTATGAATTCCATTCATGGAAGAAATAATGGGGGAGAGGAAGGATAATATGCCTGGTCCCGGTCTCTTTTTCCCAGTAATCTTTAAGATTTTTTGCCGGGAATACTCTGTCCTTTTCACTTATAACCGCATAATCCCACCTGAATCCTGGTTCTTTTTGCTCCATAATACGGTTATAAAGCCATCTTAACTCATCGTGCAATGATTTCAATGTTCTGTGCGGGATCCTTTCAATATTCCGGAGATATGTTTTTTTGTCTCCGAACATTCTGAGATAGAACTTCTCGATATTCTCTTCAGTAATATTGTTAAGCGTTCCTTCAAACACATTAAGCGGTATCCCGTATCTGTCATCAGCAGGTACAGGAGTACCATTAACAGCAATAGTGACATCAGGAATAATACCCGTTCTGGGCAGGAGGTATTCAGCAGCCCAGACTCCCAGTGACCACCCGATGAGAATTATCGAATTGTAGGTTTTCATTTCCGGCAGCAACAGAGCTTCATCAGCGGAATAATTATAGAAGAAAATAAAGTCAAAATCATCATTGCAAAGAGGTGTAAAAACGTTTTCATCGGTCCCCCACCCCCCGAATAATACAACAAGAGTATCATTCTTTTCCCTTCTCCTGATATATGTTTTCATGATGTTTTACCCTAGTAAAAAAGTAACCCTTTACCTGTAGTAATTCAAAAATAATTTTTTTTCCAAAATTCATGGAATAAATAGTTGGGAAATGTGGTAACTATATATAAGAGCATAAAAATAAGAGGAGGAAGGGTGGTTGTGATAATCAGGGAGCGGGCTTTATTAATGAGATAATTCCCGTGTCTACTGTCTGATAAAAGGA
>Ga0315548_1003106_pt1 | contig 12614 bp, 12 predicted proteins | sample SalMarSW160110MG_2_FD_202540 | JGI IMG/M metagenome (GOLD analysis project Ga0315548, IMG submission 202540) | Salt marsh sediment microbial communities from the Plum Island Ecosystem LTER, Massachusetts, United States - Salt Marsh Sediment SW1601-110 ... | reverse complement strand
GCTTATTTACCACGGTTCTGGGAATGCTGGTGGTATTTCTGTCGCTTTCGGCGTTGAGCGTAATGATGGTGGTGCTGAAACGGTTCTTTTCCGGAGAGGAGAAAAAAGGCAGCACCCGGAGGCCGGAGAAGGCAAAGACCGGAAAGGCGGAGACCGGAAAGGCGAAAACCGGGAAGGTCGAGCAACCCGCGTCCGCCCAACAGATGCCGGGCTGGGTACCTGCCGCGGTAGCCGCCTACTTGGCCGAAGAGCAGGAACCGGAGCGGCCGAGTGCAGATCCCTGGAACGCCGTAGTGAATCATTACGACCCCTGGATTTCAGGAAGCAGATTTTACAAACGGGGAGTATGAGTGATGCCAAGAAAAATCCGCTTCGAGTGGGAAGGAAAAATCTACGAGGTCGGAGTCGAGCGCGCCGGTGATCGACTGACCCTCATCTATGAGGGAAAGCGCCACGTGATAACGCTGCTTCCGCAACAGAGCCAACCCAAGGTTTCTCCATCCCCAAGCGCTCCCCAAACAAGACCTGCAGTCATGCCCCAGGCCTTCACGGTCCAAGCTCCGGCACCCACTTCGACGTCAACAGCCGCAGCAGCGGCCACGGCGGAGCTCGATGCTGCAGGCGCGCTTCATGCCCCAATGACCGGCTTGATCAAGGAGATCAGTGTGGCGCCGGGTCACAATGTCGAGCAGGGCCAGATCGTTCTGATCATGGAAGCGATGAAGATGGATATCGACGTTCCCTCCCCCGCATCCGGAGTCGTGGCGGAAGTGTTGGTGAAGGCCGGAGACACGGTCAATGCCCAACAGAAGCTCATGGTGATTCACTAGCAAGGCGTTTTCGTAAAATGAGCATCCTGAGGATCATCGTCGATTTTTTCGCCTCCACCGGTTTCGCTTCCTTGAGCCTGGGAAATCTCGGCATGATCGCCGTAGGCGGGTTGTTGATCTACCTCGGCATCGCCAAACAGTACGAGCCGCTGCTGCTCATCCCCATTGGCTTCGGGGCCATTCTGGTCAATCTGCCCCTGTCCGGCATCCAGGAGGAGGGCGGTCTAATCTACTATATTTACTTCGGAATCCGATCGGGGATCTTTCCTCCGCTGATCTTCCTGGGGATCGGTGCAATGACCGACTTCGGTCCACTGCTCTCCAAGCCTCAAACTTTTCTTCTCGGTGCAGCCGCTCAATTCGGGATCTTCGGCACCCTTCTGGGCGCCAAGGCTCTGGGTTTCGATTTCGCCGAGGCGGCTTCGATCGCCATCATCGGGGGAGCAGACGGGCCCACGGCCATCTATCTGACTTCCAAGCTGGCCGATCATCTGCTCGGTCCGATCGCCGTGGCCGCCTATTCCTACATGGCTTTGGTGCCGATCATCCAGCCGCCGGTGATCCGTGCCCTGACCACCAAGAAGGAGCGGATGGTGGTGATGAGTGAGGTCAAGCCGGTCAGCCGCCGGGTCAAGATTCTCTTTCCCATCCTCACTACCGTAGCGGCGGCCTTGTTGGTGCCCGCGGCCACGCCGCTGATCGGTATGCTGATGCTGGGAAACCTCTTCCGGGAAGCCGGGGTGGTGGACCGCCTGTCCAAGACCGCCCAGAATGAGCTGATCAACATCGTCACGATCTTCCTCGGCGTGGCGGTGGGCTCCAAGATGTCGGCGGAGGAGTTCCTGACCGTAAAGACCATCATGATTATCGGCTTGGGATTGGTGGCCTTCGTTATAGGGACCGCAGCCGGCACGCTTCTGGGCAAGCTGATGTACGTGATCACCCGGGGAAAGGTGAATCCCATGATCGGTGCGGCCGGGGTGTCCGCCGTTCCCATGGCCGCCCGGGTGGCGCAGAAGGTCGGTCAGCGGGCCAACCCTTCCAACTTCCTGCTGATGAACGCCATGGGCCCGAACGTGGCCGGCGTGCTCGGTTCCGCCATCGCGGCGGGAGTGCTGCTGGCCCTGGCAGGCTAGCGAGGTCTCCCCCGGAGTTGAGGATCAGGTGCTCCCGCTGCTAGGCCTCCGCCATGGCCTCGGCCTGCTCGACGAACTCCTCGATCATGTCCAGACCCTTGTCCCAGAAACCCGGGTCCTTCAGGTCGACCCCGAGGGGCCGCACCAGTTCCTCCGGCCAGTTGGAGCCGCCTGCGGCCAGCAGATCCCGGTAGGCAGAGGGAAAGCCCTCCGGGCTCTCCTGATAGCGGGCGTACAGAGCCAATACCAGCAGCTCTCCGAAGGCATAGGCGTAGACGTAGCCCGGTGAGTGGATGAAGTGGGGGATGTAGCTCCACCAGATAGCGTAGGCGTCGGTGAGGGTCACGCATCCCTCGAACATCGCTTCTTGAGTTTCCATCCACAATTCGCTGAAGCGCTCAGTGGTCAGCTCCCCGCCGCTGCGCCGGGCTGTATGGATGGCCTCCTCGAAACGGTTCATGGCCGTCTGCCGGAACACCGTGGCAAAGGTATCTTCGATTTTCTGCACCAGCATGGACAGCCTTATTTTCGGATCTTTCTCCACCGACATCAGCCTCTGGAAGACCAGCATCTCGCCGAACACCGAAGCCGTCTCGGCTGTGGTCAGAGGCGTGTCGGCCAGGAGTATCCCCTGTTTCCGGGAGAGGTACTGGTGCACCCCGTGACCCAGCTCGTGCGCCAGGGTCATGACGTGCCGGGGGGAGCCTTCGAAGTTCATGAAGATGTAGGGGTGCACCGAAGGAACAGCACCGTGACTGTAGGCTCCGCCCCGTTTACCGGGCCGCACCGCCGCATCGATCCAGTTCTTCGAGAAGAAGGATTCGGCTATTCTGCCCATCTCCGGCAGGAAGCCCGCGTAGGCGTCCAGTACCATCTGCTTGGCCTCCCGCCACTGGTAGCGACGGCCGGCGCGCGGTAGGGGGGCGTAACGGTCGTAGTCGAACAGCTCGTCCAGGCCGAGAAGTTTCTTCTTCAGCGCGTAGTAGCGGGCCACGACTGCATAGCGGCCGGTTACGGCCTGCACAAGGGCCTGGACGGTGGCATCGTCTATCTGGTTGGCCAGATTACGGGCGCTGATCCAGGTGGGGTAGTTCCGCAGCCTGTCGTCGGAAGCCTTGTCGGCCAGCAGGTTGTTGAACACGTAGGTGTTGACCCGCCTCATGTTCTGCAGACCCGCTGTAAACGATTCGGAAGCCCGCTTCCGCCGGACGCGGTCCGGATCGTAGAGTTTCGTCAGAATCGACTGCTGGGGCAGCTCCTGGCCGTCAAAGGTGTAGCGGGCGCCGCTGTGCACCTCTTCGAAGAAGCGTATCCAGGCGCTGCGGCCGGTAACGGATTTCTCCGCCAGGATCTTCTCCTCCGCCTCGGTGCGAAGGTGGGGTCGATAGCGCCGAGTGAGGCCCAGCCAAAAGCGGTGGCGGGCCAACGCCGCGCCGGCCAACAGCCTTCCGGCACGATCCTCATCCACGTGGGCCCATTCCAGCTCGAAGAACAGCAGCTCCTGTTGAAGCCGGGAGGAGTGCTCCTGGAGGCGCTGCAGCAGCGCTCCCCTGGCCGGGTCCTCCGTGTTGGTGGACCAGTTGAGGTAGGTGAAGGTTCCCGCTTTTCCGGAAAGCTCCAGAATCCGCTCGTACTCCTCGATCGCCTCGGCCAGCTCGGCCGCCTCGAGCTCTGCGATTCGACCTCGATAGCTGGAGGCGAAGCTCTCGGCCCTCTGCTTGGATTCGGACAGATCCTTCTCCAGCTGGGGATCATCACCGCCGCTGTACAGATCTCCGAGATTCCAGAGAACCTCTTCCGCCCCGGCTGAACCGTTCATTCCTCATCTCCTCGTTCGCGTGTATTGCTGTTAAGGTAATAATGCTTGACCGGGATATCAAATAGTTTCCCGGGCTGTTCGGTGGTCCCGCAGTAGTCTTGAAAACACCGCAGTCGGATTCTTGACCTTGCTCAGGAGCATCATTGCCGCGATTACGTAGGGCTTGTAGCCCGCCTGTCTGTACGTAGCCAGGCGGAAGCGTTCGAACACCGGAGCGGACACCTCCCCGCGTTCACAGCTGACCCCGGAGATATCCGCCGGCAGGCAGTGCAGGTACAGGGCTTCGTCTGTAAGTTTCATCAGCTCTTCGCCGCACTCCCAGTCGAGGTATCGTTTATTCAGCTCCAGGCACTCCGCTTCCAACTCGTCGAGCCCCTGGGAATCACCGGCTTTCAGCAGCTCGGTGCGCCTCTGCATCACCTCGTAGGGCGCCCAGCTCTTGGGATAGACGATGTCCGCATCGGTGAAGGCTTCGGCCATGGAGTGGGACCTGTGGAAGGTGCCCCCGGCAGCCCGGCTGTTTGTCGCGGCCAGCTCTTCGATCTCCGGTATCAGAGAGTACCCTTCGGGGTAGGACAGGCGGACCTCCATGCCCAATCGGCTCATCAGGCCTATCACTCCCTGGGGTACCGAGAGAGGCTTGCCGTAGGAGGGAGAGTAGGCCCAGGTCATGGCGATTTTCTTTCCCCGCAGGGCTTCGAGGCTTCCGAATTGATGGATCAGATGAAGCAGATCCGACAGGGACTGGGTAGGGTGGTCCAGGTCGCACTGCAGGTTGACCAGTGTGGGGATCTGGGGCAGCACCCCCTTCCGGTGCCCCTCCCGTACCGCTTCGGAGACCTCCTTCATGTAGCTGTGGCCGTAGCCCAGGTACATGTCGTCCCGAATGCCGATGACCTCCGTGAGGAAGGAGATCATGTTGGCCGTTTCCCGCACCGTTTCCCCGTGGGCGATCTGGGTCTTGGTTTCATCCAGATCCTGGGCGGTCAGACCGAGCAGGTTGGCGGCACTCAGGAAGCTGAAGCGGGTTCGGGTGGACTTATCCCGAAAGATCGCCACGGCCAGGCCGGAATCGAAGATCCTGGGGGAGATGTTCGTATCCCGCATTCCCTGCAGAATCTCCGCCACGGTGAGAACCGCCCGGATTTCCTCTTCAGTCCTGTCCCAGGTCAGCAGGAAGTCGTTGTTGTACATCTGTCCGATATCCAGATGTGAGACGGTGGCGATCTTCTTCTCTATCTCTTTGACGTTCATGGCTGCATTATACGGTGTGCGGCCATTTCGGTCCAAGTCATCGCCCGCGTTGAGGATTGGTACTCGCTCAGTAAAACCCGCTGATCATGTTGCGCCGATGCGAATTTTCCCGTTCACGGCCCAAGCTGAATTCAGGCGACGCTGTAGCGCAGAATAGCCCGGCGCTTCGAGCGTCGGGCTACCTCCTTGAAGCCGGCCTTGCGAAAGATGTCGATCAGCCCGGTGAACGCCTCTCCGGGGTCGACCCGGCTCGTTTCAGGATCCACGGGGTAGGCCTCGACAATCGTGGCGCCCCGACTTCGGGCGTAGTTGATCGCCGCTTCGATGAGCAGGCGGGTCAGCCCGCCTCGTCTGTAGTTGGGGGCGATGTAGAAGCAGACGATGGACCAGACCGGCTGATCGTCGACCCTTTTCAGCACCGGGGAGCGATCCAGCACGGGAAAGGCCTCCCGGGGGGCAACCGAACACCAACCGATCGGTTCGGTGTCCAGATAGGCGAGCAGTCCCGGCACCTCGCCGCTGCGGATGATCGCTTCCATGGCTCGACGGTTCGGCTCTCCGTGGTTGTGATCGAACTCGGAGCGTTTGATCCGCCACCACATGCACCAGCAGCCGCCGTCGGCACCGTTGGGTCCGAAGAGCCTCTGCATGTCCGGCCATTCGCCGATGGTGACCGGTTTGAACACCAGCATGTCCTTGTTTAGCTTCATCTTCCACCTCTCGATCTCGAGCCTGTGCTCCTATTATCGCCGAAAAGAGTATCCGTGAAAACGGTTTCGGCGGAGCTTGTTGCCGGTGCCAAAACCGCTCAGTCCCTTGAGACCAGGTCCGCCGCCGGCTATAATGGCCTCACTATGAAGAACCTGCTGGACGGAATAGAAGATGTGTTATTGATGGGGCCGGGCCCGTCGAGTGTCTACCCGGAGGTGTATCGTGCCTTGAGTCGTAGAACCCTGGGCTACATGGATAGCTACTTCATCCAGATCATGGATCAGATCAAGGCGCTTCTGCAGCGGCTGATGAAAACCCGCAATGAGCTGACCCTGGCCGTCTCCGGCACGGGTATGGCCGGAATGGAGACCTGCCTGGTAAACCTGCTCGAACCGGGAGATGCGATCCTCATCCTGATCAATGGGGTGTTCGGAACCCGGATGCGGGAGATCGCCACTCGCCTGGGCGCGGAGGTGGAGGTGCTGGAATTCGAGTGGGGCACTCCGGTGCGGCCGGAGGAGGTGCGGAAGCGGCTGAAACAAAAGAGCTACAAGCTCGTGGCCATGGTCCATGCCGAGACCTCCACGGGTGTGCGCAATCCCGGCGCCGAAGTCGGCAAGCTGCTCAAGGGTTCTGAATCCCTCTATCTGCTGGACGCGGTCACCAGCCTGGGCGGCATCGAGGTCGACGTGGACGGGTGGGGGGTGGATGGCCTGTACAGCGGTTCCCAGAAGTGTCTGTCCTGCCCTCCCGGACTTGCTCCGGTGACCTTTTCCGAGAAAGCGGTGAAGGTGATAGCCGCTCGAAAATCCAAGACACCGAGCTTCTACCTGGATATCGACCTGATAGGCAAATACTGGGGCGGCGAAAAGCGTTCCTATCACCACACCGCGCCGATGAACATGCTCTACGGTCTGTATCAGTCCCTGCTGCTGGTTATGGAGGAGGGCATGGAGAAGGTGTTTGCACGCCACCTGAAGGTGCACCAGAGGTTGGTCAAAGGCCTGGGGGAGCTCGGTTTGGAGCTTCTGGTCGACAAGCCCCACCGCCTGCCCATGCTCAACGCCGTTAAGATCCCTGAAGGTGTGGATGATGCCGCGGTGCGCAGCGGCCTGCGCGGCAAGCACAAGATCGAAATCGGTGCCGGTTTGGGTCCCCTGGCCGGAAAAATTTGGCGCATCGGCGTGATGGGACACACCGCCCGGGAGGAAAACGTCGAGAGGCTGGTGAACGCACTGAAGGACGTGCTTTAGCCGAAGATCTTTCCCGGGTTGAGGATGCCCGTCGGATCGAAATCTTCTTTGATCCCGCGCATCATCCGGATCTGAGCCTGGTCGATTCCCAGGGAGAGGAAGGATTTCCGCGTCAAGCCGATCCCGTGCTCTCCGGTGACCATGCCCCCCAGGGACACCGCCAGCCGGTAGATCTCTTCGGCGGCCTTCGGCGCCCGGGTTTTCCACACATCTTCGGCGACGTCCTTGATGATGTTGACGTGCACGTTCCCGTCACCGGCGTGGCCGAAGCTTATGACCGGGAGCTGATAGCGCTCCCCAATCTCCTTGATCCTGGGAAGCAGCCGGGGCAGTTGGGTGCGGGGCACTACGATGTCCTGGGTGTCCATGATGTGTTGCGGGCTCAGGTTTTGAAGCGCCTCGATTATCAACTTGCGGGTTTCCCACAGGCGATCCCGCATCTGGGGATTGTCGGCCACCAACACGTCGACGGCCCCGTTTCCCAAACAGATCTCCCCGATCCTCTCGTAGTCACGGTCGATCTGATTCGTGTCGTTGCCATCCAGAGTGATCAGCAGATGCGCCGCGGCCTCTCTGAAAGGAACCTCCTTTTCGGTCAGCCGTTCCACGGCCAGGAGGCTGTCACGCTCCATAAACTCCAGCGCCACCGGCACGATGCGGGCTTTGATGATGTCCGACACCGACTGGCCGGCTGCCTGGAAGTCGTTGAAGGGGACGAGCAGATCCACCCGCTGCTCGGGTTTGGGCAGCAGGCGGAGAAGAATCCGGGTCACCACGGCCAGGGTCCCCTCGGAGCCGGTGAGCAGCTGGATCAGATTGTATCCGGTGACGTTCTTCATCACCTTGGCTCCCAGCTCCATGACTTCACCGCTGGGAAGGACGGCCTGCAGACCGTTCACATAATCCTTGGTCACTCCATATTTAATGGCCCGGGGACCGCCGGCGTTTTCGGCGATGTTCCCTCCGATCGAGCAGGAATCGAGGCTTGCCGGATCCGGCGGGTAGAACAATCCTGCCGCCTCCACCTCCCGGTGCAGGTTGCCGGTAATCAACCCCGGTTCGACGGCGACCATCAGGTTCTCTTCGTCGATTTCCAGGATCTTGTCCATCTTTTCCAGGGACAGCACCAGGCCGCCGAACACGGGTACCGCCCCGCCGCTCAAGCCCTGACCCGCACCGCGGGGAGTGACCGGGAAGCGTTTGATCTGGGCCAGCTTGAGGATCTCCGAGACCTGTTCGGTCGACCGAACCCGAGCCACCGCCTCGGGAAGGTGCCAGAGCTCAGCGACCTCATCGTGGGCGTAGGCATCCAGGTCGTCCTCAGGAGTGAGGAGGTTCCCGTTGTCCAGGATTCCCCGGAGCTCCTTTAGTCCGTCATTGTCGATCTTCTTGTACATAGCGAGGTATGCATTATACTGGCCGGCGGGAAGAACAGGAAGAGGCAATCCGTGGCAATGGAAAGCGAATTGTCTGTGAAGTGGCGGCGGGCTCCCAGCGGGCATCGTCGACTCGCTCGAATTCGAGACCGCCGCCGAGGAGGCCTGCGACTGTCAGCTGGACGAGCTTTTCGATCGCTGGGTGGGGGATTAGGACAGCGACGCTGAGGAAGCCGGGCTTTCTTTGCGCAGCTCGCTGAGCTGCCGCAGATAATCGAACCACTTCACCGGGCTTTCTCGCCGAACCGGTATTCTGTACAGTACCTTCTGATGAATGAAGTGAAGCTTGTCGACCGGTTCGACGGTGATCGCTTCTATATCCTCCAAGGGGATGGACACGCGAACTTTCCCCCTCAGCTTCAGCCGACCGTGAAAGTCAATCGTCTATCCGTGAGAAAGGCTCGGCCGAAGCCGAAAATCCGCATGTTTGGATAGTGTTTTTCCCTGTACAGAAAGTGAGGCCGGCTGGCCAGGAAGAGCTTCTCTCCCTCCTCCAGACGGATCAGGTTGGAACGGATTGGTTTCAGAGGCAGGCGTTTGATCTGGCGGTAGATCTCCGCCACTGTTCTTGGCTCCTCGGCTGCACGCCCCTCTCCATCTATCGGTGTCAACCGACTGCCCAGATCGACCTCCCAGGCAGCAAAACAGCTCTGGCATTCCACCTGATTTGTCGACAGGGGTTCCACGGCTTTGAGGCTCTCAACACTCTGACAGTTCGGGCAACGATAGATTATCTTCTGTATTCCCGAAGCGGTCGCCACTTATCGGCCCAGCGGGGAAAGTGAAGATATGCGCCTTCGAGCCGGCAGGAGAAAACCGGTACCTTCACCCGCCGAATGATGCGGGCGATTTTCGGAATAACGGGATAGTTGGTGCCGTCCCAGCTGCGGACCCCTTCGGGATAGATAGCGATCAACCCCCCCGGCTCGAAGCAGCTCGATAATGAGCCTGATCGATTGAAAATCCCGGGCAGCCCTGCGAAATGGGATGGTTCCGAACAAACGCACTAGAAAGCTTACGATTCTACCCCGGAACAGCTCTTCGGTGGCCACGAAATGCATCGGCCTGTCGAGCACGATGTAGATCCAGATAGGATCGAAGAAGTTGACGTGATTGGCGACCAGGATGGCGGGCCCGTTCAAAAAAGGGACGACCACCTTGTTCAGCGGCTGAAGGTTGAACAGCCTGAGCAACCGCGGGCGTATGAATATTGAAGCGAAGATATAGAAGAGGGGATTGACCGGTTTTGCCTCACGAGCTCTATCGCGGATTTTTCCCATGTTCGCTTCGCTATCGCCTGGCGAAAAGCCCTTTCAGCGGAACCGAAAAGATCGGCTCCGGTCTCAAACCCTCGTTTGCCAAAATGGCATTTGCCGACAGGAGGGCGGAGGTGGTGGCCGCCTCCATCAGCATGGCCGGATAGGGCAGCTTGACCCAGTCGCCGGCCAGATAGAGATTGTTGATCTCCGGATCATGGGTCGGCCGCTCGGCGTACAGCCCCGTGTGGAAAGCGGTGAAATCCTCCCGCAGCTGATGGTACTCGTAGAGGATCTTAGCGGCTTTCAGCTCCGGGAGATAGGCGTACAGCTCATCGAGGAATTGCTTCCGTATCTCAGGTTTGCCCGGAACGTCATCCGGCACGGCGTAGGAGTGCAGCTCGAACACACCGCCTCTTGTCTTTTTCACCCATTCGGCCGAAGCATCCTCCAGGTTGTGGTACAGGGAAATCGAATCGAGGAGCTTGACCCGGTCGGTGAAGATGAAGAAGGGAAGGTCGTGTTCCAGACCCCGGTCCATCCAGAGGCGCAGTACCGAGTAGCGCTGGGAGGCTTTCAAGCCGGAGAGTTTTTGAAAGCTGCCCGGGTTTTCCTCCTGGATAAAACCGGAGCTTTCAGCGATGGATCTGCTGCCCACAACGTCGGCGGCCAAGACGGCATAGTCGAATGCTTCTCGACCCGCGGCGAATCCCTCTCCCCGGCGTTGCAGCCGCTTTACCGGTTTGCCCGTTTGGATCCTGACGCCCCGTTTCTCCAGGTATTTCCTGGCCGGGGTGAGAAAGGTGGTTTCGAAGTCATCCCGAAGCACATCGTAGATCAAACCCAGATCGTTGCTCAGGAAGTAGAAGTGGAAACTCTTGATCATTTCCGCCATGGACATCAGATGGGACTCTGCGAAGAAAGCCCTGGTGAAGGTGCTGAAGATCACCCGCATTTCGGGGGGAAGCCCCGCCAGTTCGGCGAACTGCTGATAGGACAGGTTGTCGAACCTGGTAAAAGTCTTTTCCGCATCGTACTGCAGAAAGGCCAGAAGGCGCCGGGACTCGGGATTCTTCATCATGTCGCCCAGCTTGTAGACCTTGTGTTTGGCCATGGAGAGCATGTTCAGCGCCGGGGTGGTCTTGATCCCTCTGAAGCTGTAGTTTCCGTGATCCAGAGTGGAGATCAGGTAATCCTCGATCGGGATGAGATACTTGCCGGATCCGATCCGATCCAAAAACTCCCGCAGGTTGTAGTACTGCCTGAAGAAGGCGTGGAAGCCGTGTTCGACCCGGGTGTGGAATCCGGCCTTGAACCGAACCGGCCAGGAGCCGATCTTGCCGCCCAGGTAATCGTTGCTCTCGTACAGCGTCACCCGCAATCCCCGCTCGGAGAGCACTGCCGCCGCGGTCAGACCGGCGATACCCCCTCCGATCACCGCAACCGATCTTTCCCGCCGGATTTTTTCGGGCAATCTTGGATCCACGAAGTTAACCTGGAGTCGATTTCCACCCAGCCGCTTCATGATGATGCTTGCGATCGGACCTTTTCGTTTTTCCATGGCGTTACCTCTCGATATCGATCTTTCGTCCCTTCCAGCTTACTTGGCGCAGAAAGAAAGTCCTTCGCAGGGATATGATAAACACCGCCGCAAAAAACACGAATGGAACGGGATACAGCAATGCGGTGTACAAGCCGTAGTTGCCCATACGTGAGAGAATCCAGTAGATCTGCAGGATGTACAGAACATGGAGCACCGTCCACGGAGCCGCCGCCTCAAGGTTCGAACCGAGCAGCAGGATCAGCAGCCAGAAGGATACCACGAATCCTCCCGCGACCCAGCAGATGATCGGGATGAGGATTTTGGGAGTGGCCGCCTGAGCCCCTGAGGCCATTCCCTTGCTGAATCCCGTAATCAGAGAGCCAATACCGGCAGGGTACATACGAAATGAGATCGTTTCCTTGCCGCCGAAATTGTGAAGTTCCAAACCGGCGCGATCGAACATCTGCCCCAGGGCCACGTCCTCCAGAATAGCCCCCCGTACCGCCTCGTGACCCCCCACAGTGAAATAGTCGTTTCTGGAGCAAACCACACAGGGCCCGAAGGCTCCAAGGTTGCGGGCTTTTCCCCCGCGGATGGTGAAGGAGCCCATGCTGGCCATGATGATGATGTTGAACAGAGCCGAGAGCCGTTCGTAGAGGCGCTTCATGCGGTGATACGGCCAAATGGACAGCAATCCGCCGCTCTGCAGATACGAGCACAGGATCTTCCGCATCCCCCCCTCTTCGATACGCGTGTCCGCGTCGAGAAACACGAATATCTCCCCGCCTGCCCGCCGGGCTCCCTGCCAGCAGGCCCAGGGTTTTCCCAACCAGCCCTCCGGAAGGGGGGCGGCCTCGATCACCCTAGCTCCGTATCGAGCTGCAATTCGAGCCGTGGCATCTTCGGAGTGGTCGTTCACAACAATGACTTCGGAGACGCCGGTTTCCTGCCGTTTCAGGGATTCGAGCAGAGCGGGAAGGGTCAGCTCTTCATTTCGTGCGGGGATGATGACCGATACCGACCGGGTCGTAACGCTTCCCTGCGAGATGCCCTCCCGCGAAGGGTAGGGTATTTTCCACAGAAACACGAAAGGCAGAAGCCAGATGAGAGTCAAAAGGGCGAGTACGGCAATGGTCATGCTTTTTCGTTAAGCTACCACCGCTGTGTCCGGGGGTCAAGAAAGTTGCATGGATGTTATTCTTGACCATGGATCCCGACCTTCGTATTTTCAACCCTGCAAAAAGGGAACCAGCATTATGAAATCTGCGACGTCAAACCGGTCGGCGGTGATCTTTGGCTTGTTCGTGCTGTTCGCGGTCGCACCTCTTTCAGCCGACGGCCTGGAAGACGGAAAGATCCTGTTGGAACGCGCCACC
>Ga0315548_1003104_pt1 | contig 12617 bp, 20 predicted proteins | sample SalMarSW160110MG_2_FD_202540 | JGI IMG/M metagenome (GOLD analysis project Ga0315548, IMG submission 202540) | Salt marsh sediment microbial communities from the Plum Island Ecosystem LTER, Massachusetts, United States - Salt Marsh Sediment SW1601-110 ... | reverse complement strand
CTGGAGCTATTTCTATTAGGTTTTTATTGGGTTCAAAATCTTCTTTTGCAACATATCCTAAAAGAACATGTCTAAATTGATCTGGCATATATTTAATAAAAATCTTTACTTGTCCATTATCTGGAATATCCTTTTGAGTTTCTTCAAATAATTCCCTATATTTTCTTATGTCTTTTGCTATTTCAGAATTTTCATTAAGTTTATATCCAAAAAATAATTTTGCAATAGCCCATACAGTCATTTTAATTTTTATCTTTTTTATTTTTAATTTTCTTTTTATTTCTCTTTAAAAAATATTTAAAATATCCTCTTTTTCTTTGAGATTTTTTAAATATTTATCATGTATTTCTCTTCCTTTTTGTGTTATTCTGTAATTTCCTAGCACACCTGGATAATAATAACCCGCATCAGATATTAAACCCATATTCAATAAAAGAGAAACACTGGTTTTAGTGATAATATCTTTATTTTTGATATCAATTGGTGCGCAGGTATTTTCTGATTCTGAATCTGAATCAAGACCAGAATATGCTTTATAAGCTTTTTCTAATAATTCTACAGCCTTTTTTCCGATTTCTTCTAAATTTTCTTTGCCTATCAGCTTTACTAAATCTTCCATTCTTAAATTCTCAATCTTCCTTAGCCTAAAAATATTAAGAAACTCTTCCTTAAAATTCTTTCTCTTCTAATTATCAGTGTGCTTTCTGGCCCCTTATCAGAAACATTTAAAAGAAGAAAAAACCTGATTTTTTGATGGTTGAAGGAACAGTAAAGTTTTTTAACAGAACAAGAAACTACGGTTTTATCAATGGAGATGATGGAAAATCTTACTTTGTCCATTCAGATGGATTAAAGGAAGGCGTTTCAATTGATGAAGGCGATAGAGTTTCTTTTAACGCTGTTGAGGGAGACAAAGGTCCTAAAGCAGAAGAAGTTGAAAAGCTAGAAGGTAAGAAAGAAGAAAAGAAAGAAGAATAAAATAGATAAAAGGCAAATAAGTTTTTTAATTCTCGTTTTATATTTTTTTATTTAGTGTTTTGCTAGATGGAACTATGTTTAAGGACATTCGATAGGCATCATTACTGGATCTCTTGAAATATTAAACTCTCTACATTCACAAATATTTTGATTACATATTCCATGACACCAGTATCCCCCGGCTCCTGTTGAACACATAATTCCAAATTTACAATAGCTTTTAATTCCAAAACAGGAGCATTCTTTATTAATCGTATAAGGCGCTGTGCTCCAAGATCCACATTTTTTTGGGTAAAGAAATATGATTAAGGCTATAATAACTACAATTATTAGAATTATCACCCATGTTTTTTTATTCATTTTTCTACCAACTAAAACTAACATTACAATTATCAATTATCCAGTCATGATATGAGCCTGAGCAAATGTCTGTCAGGTTTTCTGCAACTGGCGGCATACAGCTGATTGATTCTTGTTCAGGACATTCATAATTAATTTCTTCATCTTGACTGAAAAATGTTAATGTTAAAATATATCCAATAATTATTAGGGCTAATATTCCTAGAATTATAAAGAAAATCATTTTTTCTGTTGGTTTTCTCTTTTTTCTTCTTTTGTATTTTTTCATGCGAGTTTTATTTTTCTTCTTCTTCTTCTTCTTCTTTTTATTTTTCTTCATAATTATTAATAATGTGGCGATTATGGCAATTAAAGCTCCTGCCCCTATTGAAATTGGAATATAATTTTCTTTTATTGTTCCTATAACTGCTCCAGTAATAAATGAAAAAATGTTTTTTCATTACATTCCTGCTCTTCTTCTGGTTTGTTGTTTGTTGTTCCACATCCATTTTGATCTATACATGTTTTATTTTGGGTGCTATTTTTACATTCACTCCAGTTAGAACAAGTCCAATTTTCTTCACAAGAGGTTGCGAATATCTCTGGCTCTTCTGCTGGTTCTTCACAATCTTCTAGACAAGTTATATAATCTTCTCCAGATTCACAAACACCATTACCACAAACTGGCCCCGTTGGTTGTGCTTCTTCTCCTGGTTCTTCATTACCTCCTCCACTACTGCCTTCAGAGCCCCCTCCATATTCATTAGTTACAGTAACATCCCAATATTGATAATCTGTATTATTATTAGTATCAGAAACTATTATTGTTATATTAAAAGTCCCTGTAGTTGGCTGATGAAAAGAATATGAAGATTCTATTGATACGTTTAGTGATTCATAAAGCCATAAATAAGTTAGATTATCTCCATCAGGATCACTTGCATTTATACTAAATTGCAAGGTTTCATTAAATTCCATCTCAGGGGTTGTATCTGTTGGAATAAATGAATCAATAGTTGGAGGCCCATTTGTATTATTAACTGTAACATCCCATTCTAGACTATCTTGAAATTCTCCATCTGAAACAATTATAGTTACATTATGATGACCAGATGCTGTATAATCTGGTTGATATGTGTATTCTCCTATTGTTGCTTGCTGGGCATTATCTAAAAAACACGAGTAAGTTAATGTATTATTATTAGGATCACTAGCATTTACACTAAAATATAAATCAGAACCTTCATTTACTTCTGGAGTAAGATTTGTTGGTTGATATGAAGTAATATTTGGAGCTGTATTGTTATTAACAATTATATTCCAAAATGTGCTATTAGTTGAATTATTATCGGAAATATTAATAAAAAGAATATAAGTTCCTGAATCATTATATGAAGGAGAAAAAGTGAATGTTGAAGTTGTTAAATTATCTGTAATTATCGAGTTATTTATTAAAGAGAAGTTAGATGCATTATAAAGACTCCAATTGTAAGTTGTTGTTCCACTATCTGGATAAGTTGTAGTTATAATAAAGTCTTGAGGTTCTCCTTCATTGATGTTTATATTAGTTGAATTTGGGCTGAAGCTAGTGATTATTGGATTAGCAAAGACCAAAGTAACTAGAAATAATAAACTAAAAATAATTATTATAGTTAATACCGCTTTTTTCATGGTTTTTTTAATAATTTGTTATTTTTAATATTTTCTTTTTTTAATTAATAATATTATTGTTCCTATTGCTCCTATTAAAAAAAGAATAGGGCAAATGGGGATTGCAAAAAGAAAAAAAGCAACATGAAGAATTTCTGCTGAATAATTTAATATAGGTGTTTGAATTGTGGCTATATATAAAGCATAATAAAAATTATGCAAAATAATGCTTGGCAGGAAAGCTGTTGATGATATTCCTGTTGATAATAAAAAAAACTTAAATGGTCTTTTCACTTTCATTTTTATTGTTAAAATCAGTAATATTAAACCAAGAATAAAGAAAATTCCTGCTAAGATCATCATATACATAAAAAGAATTCGCTCCATTTCTCTAAATGTAGAAACTATAAAAAAACTTAATATTGCTAGGAAAACTATAATTAGAAACCAGAAGGTTGTTGCAATTTTTTTACCCATATATTTCTAAAGAATTTATTACTTAAATACTTTTATTAAAAAAATTTATAAAAATCAAAAGTTTATTCTTTATTCTTTAATTTAATTACAGTCGTTTCTAATTGTCATTGTAATTTGTTTTGGGTTATGTACTACTTGGCTTGAATAATAAGTTGTTGTACGGTCTCTTATATCATATGTTATGTACATATAATAATTCCAAAGGTTTCCTGGTATGTTTTTTGGAAATGCTAAAGCACTTCCTTGGTTTGAGAAATAATCAGATGTAAAAGAATTTCTCATTGTTGGCATATATATTCCTTTTTCAGTTTTTACAAAATTTATTTTAAAAGTCTTAGAATTAAGAGTACTATCTTGTGTTTTAGATGGAATATCTAATTTATAGTTTATTCTTCCTTCAACTACTAATTTATCTGGAAGATCTAAGTTTTCTTCATTTATTTCTAATTTGTTGAAATTAAATTTAAGATAATAAATTTCATATCCTCCAAGTGTACAAACACTTGTTACAGGTTCATTATCATAATTATACATTTTAAGGGTTCCTTGCAAAGTTGTTTTATCTGCATTTAAGCCTTTACCTCTAATAATATTTAAACCAGTCAAGTTTGTATTTGAAATTGCAATAGCTGTCAAAAAACCAGCAACTAAACCAATAATTACAACAATTCCTAGTAGAATATTGGCGGTCTTTTTTTCTTTTTTCATGTGTTTTTGCCTCTTTTTTATTATTTTATTAAATATAATTTAATAGGATATTTAATTAATATCTTATTATTAATATCTTTATATTTAAAGCAAGAGTTTTTTAAAAATGTTTCTAAAATAATTTTTATAAGTATTCTCCTGTATAATTAGTATAATTAGCATAATTGGCGTAATTACTAGCTTCTTCAAATAAATAATCTTTCATCTGCCATAGTTCCTTTCCCCTGATTTTTAATGAGAATTCTTTATCACCACTAGAACAACCTATAAAAAATTCATTATTAAAATTATCATAAATATCTTTGTATATGCAGGTATTATTACAATAAATCGTTTCATTAAGAACTTCAAAATACATATTTCTTAGATTTTCGGGTGTTTCTTCTAAATCTTGGATGGACGTATTACTAATATTAAAAAAAAGATCAATACATTCTTGGTTATTTGTGCAGGAAATATTACTGTTTTGCTCTTGATTTGAAACGCACATTTTCATTTCTTTAAAAATATGAAATTGATAAAAATAAAAAATAGTTGCCCCTATAATAATAATTAATATAAGAAAAATTATGCCAAAAATTTTGAGAATACCTGCTTTATTATTCATTCAATAAAATACATTCTGTTTCTTTGATAGTATATTCTGGAGCAAGGAACATATAAGAATCAATTACATTAGAATCTATAAATTTAATTTTAATTTCATAAGTATATATGTAATCACCCTCACTACCTTTCAAATTTATAGGATAACTAAATATTGTGTTATTTATGTAAGTAAATTGCGGTTCTCCTAATAATGCTATAATATCTTGTTTATTCATTCCGCAATTTAATGAATTAAACATTTCTAGTCCTGTCATATAATCAGAGCCTTGTTCTTCTTCATATTGTTCTATACTTTGATTTTGGAAGAATTTGTTTTCATAAAAAGCTTTGAAATTTGCTGCAGGATCAAGATTTGCAAAAAACATAACTAAAAAAACAACCACTATAGCCAAAATCCAAATATAGCTTTTTTCTTTATGTTTATATTTATGTTTTTGTCTGCTTAATTTTCCAAATAATCTTCTTAACCAAAACGGTCTTTTTATTAATAATATAATTACTAAAGCAATAATAAAAGAAAATTTAGTAATTAAATTAAGAGGGATTGGTAATAATAATATAGAAATCACTAAAATCCAAATAATTCCAAAGAAAATTAACCAAAGAATAAAAGCTATGGCATTACCTATTATTTCAGCTGTTAATTTACCCCTTTTTTTATTCATATTTTAATTAAAAAAGTAATGTTTTTAAATATTGTTTTTAGTATATTTGAATGGTAAAAAATAGTAAGAAGAATAAAACCAAAAAAAGGAATAATAAGAACAAGAAGAAAAAAATTTTGAAAAAACCAAAAAAAGGAGACGCTATTGAAGTTAATTGGTTACTCACCCTTATCATGTCTATTTTATTTGGTATGTTAGGTGTAGATAGGTTTATGATGAATAAAGTGGGGACGGGAATTGTCAAACTTCTTATCACTGTTTTTACTTTAGGATTATTAGGATGGATTTGGTGGATTATTGACATTATATTAATTGCATCAAGATATAATTTTAAAGATGTTGTATGGGTTGAATAAAAACAAGGAAAAAAATATTTTAAAAAATTTTTAGATATGGACTTCTACAATATCTTGGTCTTTTAGGATATATTTAAGGCCCACTTTTTTCATGGTTTTTTTACGCCATATTTTGGCAAATTTGAAATCATTTATAAAGTCTTTATGGATTTTCTTTGCAAAATCTCTAACAACAGAATTCTTTTTCACTATAACTGGCTTTTTTTCTGGTTTATGTCCTGGCTGTTTTGTATAAACCCTGATTATGTTTAAAGATGAGAATATTTTTTTCTTTAATTCACCCAGATTTTTATTTTTTAATGCGCTAATTTCTATGGCTGCTGAAAATTGTTTTTTAATTTTATTAGCACCTATAATATCCGATTTATTTATTACTATAATTATGTTTTTATTCTTTAATTTTGTCAGGATTTTTTTAATTTCATCTGTTTTTGTTGCTATAATAAGAATAAGATTGCAGTTATTTGCATAACCAATAATCTCTTTATTTTTTTCATTGTCTTTTAATGATGGGAGATCTAATATCTGAATAAGGGCACCCATATTAAGTATTCCTTGATTAGGTTTTGTTGTTGTATAAGGAAATTTACTTACTTTCGGCTTTGCATTTGTTATTTTACTAAGCAAAGTGGATTTTCCTGAATTTGTATAACCTAATAAAGTGACTTGGGCATCCCCTTCTTTTCTTATTCCTTGTTGTGAGTGCTTTTTTATTTTTTTTCTTCTGAGCAATTCTTGTTTTAGTTTTGCTAATCTTGATGTAAGATTTGCCCTAAGTTTTTCAGAACTTTTATGTTTTGGAGCCAGCCTAATCATATTTTTTAGCTTTTCAATTTTTTCTTCTAAAGTACTGGCTGCAAGAAATTCTGCTTGGGCTTTATTAAATTCTGGGTGTGCATTAATCGGCATAGGATTTTGATTAAGCTATTTTAGAACATTTATCTTTATATTCACAATACTTACACATCCAAGCCATCTCTTTATTTGTTTTTGCTTCTGGTTTTGGAAGTATGTTGGATGTCAGATATTTATGTAGGAGTTTAAATCTATTTATTATATTTTGAGATTCTTCTTTATCATATTTAATATGAAAAACTTTTGTTTTCAGATTTGTTTTATCCACATAAACTAGAAGGCCATTATGTACGTTTGTAAAATGCATGTATAATTGGAGTTGTTGTATATTATGTGGTGATGGTTTTTTCACAAATTTAATTCCCCCAGTACTTTTAACCTCAACAAGATAAAGTTTTCCACTAACTTTAATTTTAATAAGATTGTCAATTCTTCCTGAAATCATAAAATCTTCAACTTTTTCTCTGAAAGGAAATTCTGATTTTAGAAGTTCTACTTGTGGCGTCTTTTCTGATTTAAGGACTTCGACAATAAAATCATGAATAATATTTCCCATCTCAAAAACCTTTCTAAGATTTGGATCTATTTCAGAAGGAAATTTGTAGGAATACCAAACTTTTCTAAGACAACTTCCAACCTCTGAAGGATAATAGCGTCCTATCTCTTTTGGTTTATGCTCTCTTTTAATATGGTTATTTATCAATTCATCAAAATCTATGTCTGCCATATTTTAGTTAAGAAAGAGTTGTTTTTAAGATTTTGTTATTTTTTTATTAAGATCTTAAGAATTTGATTCTTCCAAAACCCTGATAAAGATGGTTGTTTCCTTTATTAATTCCAAACAATCTAATTTTCAAATTTTTTTCCTTTTTAGATAATTTTCCTTTTAGTTTTGATATTTTTTGATATAATTTTTCCATTGATTTGCTATTTTTAGGAACATATTCTACTAATATTTCTTTTTTTCCTTCTTTAAGAGTGATTTGAAGACCATGATATTTTTCATCTAAACTATTATAACCAGATCTTATAACATCCTTAACAATTCCTTCAATTTTTTCCATATTTTTTTCTGACATTTTTAAAATTAAAAAATTATTATGAAGATTATTATGCTAATTTTTTCTCAATTATGGCATCAAGACTTACATTTAATTTACCAGCCATATAATCATAAAAATCCCTTTCTTTTTTTGAAAGCTCCTCTCTTGTAAATACTAATCCTTCTCCCCTATGTCTATATCCTGTCATAGCATCATCTAAATGACCATAATAATCTTGTCTTTCACCTTCTTTGATTATAATTGGAGGATAAGCACTAGCTTTTTTCAAGTAAAGATTATGAATCATTCTTGAAACTCTGCCATTAGCATCTTCAAAAGGATGAATTCTAACAAGATGCAGATGCAACCAAGAACCAATATCAAAATATTCTTCAGGCTTTTTCTTTTTGTTACAATGGCTTAAAATTTCTTTCATTTGGGTAAAAAATTTATTCATTGCATAATCTATTTTTGCCGGATAAGGGGGGGTATTAAAAGCCCCTTTTGGTCTTACACTCATTGTTCTATGATTGGCTTTTTCGCCAGGAAATAATTCTGGATCAATTTTTTTAGCTAAATATAATAAAAAACTATTTTTTAAAGGCATCTTAAAATTTTTCATCCCATATTCCCATGCTTTCTTTAAATAATCGCCATTTTTCTTAATTTCTTCTTTTAATTCTTCTTGCTTAACAGGATTTACTTCTTCTAAAACATCAACTAAAGGGTTTTCAAGTCTTAAAGAATGTTGAAGAGCTTCTCTATCTAAAGAACCATTGAAAAGATCTTCTATTACGCTATAAACATTTGTAGATTTATCTAAAATATACTTTCTTTTATTGGTTATTTCTTTTATTAAATTTGGATCACTATACATGGTAAAAATAAGAAGTAAGAGAGGTTTTTAAACCTTTCTTCTGATACTACTACGTAGTGATTTATTCTCTTATTATAATAAAACTTTTATACTTCTAACTCGAGGTTCTTCTATGAAATTGTTTAATTTATTTAGAAAAAAGCAAAAAAGAAAGAAAATTGAACCAATGCAACCTTTTTCTATTATTAAAAATGAGGAAGGATCTTTTAAGACTTTTTTTGGCAAGATGCTTAATTATAGTTTGATTTTTTTGATAACAGGAAAGAGAGGAAGCGGCAAGACCAGTTTGGGTATGACTTTGCTTTCTGTTTTTAATTCTGTCAATAGAAAGTGTTATGCTATTGGTTATGATAAATCAAAACTTCCCAGATGGATTCGCAAAGTTGAAAGTCTTGATAAAGTTCCTAACAATAGTTGTGTTCTTGTTGATGAGGGTGCAATAATTTATTCTTCTCGTGATTCAATGAAAAATATGAATAAGATGTTGGGTAAATTTATGGCAGTAGCTAGGCATAAAAATTTAAGTCTTATCTTAATTGCCCAAAGTTCTGCTATGCTGGATGTAAATGTTCTTCGTTTAGCTGATATACTATTGTTAAAAGAGCCCTCATTATTACAAACTGAATTTGAGAGAAAAGCCTTGCAGAAAATTTACACGAATATTAAACCCCTTTTTAGAAAGCAAGATAATAGGGAGAAATTCTTTTATGTTTGGGCAGATGAATTTAGAGGCCTTTTGAGTTATAATCTTCCTGAATTTTGGAATTCTAGTATCAGCAAGGCATTTAGAAATTTTAGATAGTACACAATACAAATACTTAAAAAATTTAGATTCATGTTTTTAATATGGCCAGTCTAAAAGGGGTGTTATTAGAGTTAAAAGACATGATTAATAATGTTCTTTCTAGAAATATTGATTTTTCTAGCCGTATTGTTGGAGATGAATTTAATTTTAAGAGACGTGAGAAAGATTATTATTCCAAGGAAATTGGGAAAGCAATTAAACATCTGGATGCTGTTCTTAGTGAAAGTTTTGTTGTTGCGCCAAATGATAAAAGAATTCTGGCTGAATCTTCTACTATGATTAAAGAACTTAAAAAGATGATAAATTCTAGAAACTTTTTAGGGGCTATAGTGGAAATAGAAAAAATTTATAGTGTTGTCCCTTCTATAAAAATTGCCGATGATGATCTTCCTAAAGGGGAATTTTATCTTCCTTATGTCCCTCGCGATATTTTTTCTGAGACCAAAGCTTCTTTTGATGAACTTATTAAATGTTATGAGCATAATTGTTATAGAAGCGCCTTAATTTTATGTGGAAGAATTCTTGAAATAGCTCTACATAAAAAATATTTTGAATCAACTAAAATAGATCTTCTTAAGAAGTCTCCTGATATTGGTTTAGGAAATTTGGTTTTGAAGTTTAAGAATAAAGGGATGGATTTTGATCCTGGTTTAAGCAATCAAATCCATCTTATTAATCATCTTAGGGTAGCCTCTGTTCATAAAAAGAAAAGACCTTTTAATCCATCAAAATCCCAGACAAAAGCTTCAATTCTTTATACTCTAGACACTTTAAAAAAATTATTTAATGGTTAGAATCTCTTAATTCTTTATATTTTCTTGTCTTTTTTTATCTATCTTTCTACAGTATGCCAGGCTCCAAAATGTTTGTATGCCTTAAGTTTGATATTTGGAAAAAAATCTTTTGCTATATTTCCTTTATTTGGAAGTTTTTCTGTTATTATTTTATTTAGAAAATAAACACCACAACTTACCCAGACACCTTCTAAAAGTGGTTTTTCTCTAAAACTAATTATATCATGGCCTTCTATACCTATATTTGCAAATCTTAATCTTGGATTGGCTACACATATTGTATTAGTACCAAAATCAATTAATGCAGGAATATCTATATCTGTTAAATCATCAACATTAACCACAATAACATCATCTGTTTCTGCTAAACCAAAAGCATGTTTTAAAGAACCAGCAGTTCCTGGAAGTTCTGAAGTTGTTGCAAAAATCACATCTATATCTGGATGGTAGTATTTAATTTGTTTAGCTTCATTCTCTGTGCAGGCCACTATGATGTTTTTAATATAAGGTTCTAGCCATTCTATTTGTCTTTCTAATAATGTTTTACCCTCTATTTCAATTAAGGCCCTAGGATAAAAATGTTCCTTACCTAAAGAACCCCCTGCAAGGATTATAGCATCAACTTTTCTTGTCATTTTGATTTATTATATAAGGCTTTAATAATATTTAAGTTTTTTGTTCTGTATTAGAAAGACTTTTAAAACATTTTTTCTTTTTAAAAACATGGTAAAAAAGGAAAAAGAGATTTCAATTGTTAATGGGAAGAATGTTAGTTTAATCGGTTTTGGAGCTTTTGATAAAATAGAGCAAGAAGCAGTCAAAAAGGTTATGTCTACATATATAAAAAAAATTGAAGAAAGAACAGATTATAATGAACTTAAAATCCGGCTTAAACAGCATCAAAGAAATAAATTATTTATACATGAAATAAATGCAGATCTTATAATAACTCCCGGAATAAGTTTAAATGCAAAATTTGAGCATAAAAACCCTTATAAAGCCATAGCCCAAGTTATGATAAAACTTATTAATGAAATAAGTCATCAAAAAAAGAAAAATATTAAGAAATTTAAAAGAATAAGATAAATCGGGATAAATTAGGATAAATTAAGATAAACTAGAATAAACCAGGATAAATCAAAGATAAAATGAAAAAAAGAAAAACTACCAGGGAAAAAGGAAAGTTAAGACTTGGAAAAGCTTTTCAAGAGCTTAAAAAAGGGGAAAAAGTGGCTTTAATTAGGGATTTGAGTCAAAAAGGTATGTTTCCAAAGCAATTTCATGGTCTTACAGGGGTTATAGAAGGAAAAAGAGGAAGAGCTTATATAGTGAAATTTAAAAATGGTAAACTCTATAAGAATTTAATATTGAGACCGGTCCACCTAAGGAAAATAAAGGGCTAAGAGGAAAATGATAAAAGAATCAAAAACAATCACTCTTGCAGAAGCAAGGGAATTATTAAAGAAAGCAGATACTGACAAGGCAAAAGCTGTAGTTGGTTTTATTAAAAAATTTACAAAACTTAGTGCTCAAGATGCTTTTAAATTAAAAAAAGCTCTAGAATCTTTAAATATTGCAAAATTAAGAGAAGAGGATGTCGTTAAGTTGATTGACTTTAAGCCAGAGGATGCAGAAGACATAAGAAAACTTTTTGCTAGTTCAGAGTTTAGCTTGGATCAAGATGAAATTACAAAAATACTCAAAATACTTAAAAAGAAATAATAAAGTAGAAAATAAAGAAGTGGAAAATAAGGAAAAAGAAAATGTACATACATCAAAGAGAAATGAGAGAAGAGAAAGCCATAATAATAGATTTTTTACCAAATGGCTATCCTCTAGAAATGAAGAGGATTCCAATAGCTCAAGCCATAGGCATATCATATTTTACACTTCTAGAATTAGTCCCTAGAAAAGGGGCTAAATTTCAATTAAAAGAAGAAGTTTATATAGGTCCATCTAAAAGAGATAAAATTTATTTTATTCGTGGAAGATTAAATAAAGAAAAAATAACAGAAACTGCAAAGCTTCAAATTAAGGATTTTGTTGAAAAAATTATAAAAGAACAGGAAAAAAGATTTGTTGATTTCTTTAATGTTGCTAGAGAGGTCAATACAAGACTTCATCAATTAGAATTACTTCCTGGGTTCGGTAAAAAATATACTAAACTTATTTTAGAAGAACGGGAGAAAAAACTTTTTACATCATTTGAAAACATGAAAAAAAGATTAAAAAATCTGCCAGATCCCAAAAAAGTGGTGGAAAAAAAATTAATAGAGGAATTAACACAAGAAGTAAGATATAAATTATTCGTAGCTTAAAAACAAAAATGACAGAAAAAGAACCAAAAGAACAAAAACAACAAAAACAAGAAAAAGAACCAAAAGAACAAAAACAAGAAAAACAACAAAATCAAGAAAAAGAACCAAAAGAACAAAAACAAGAAAAACAACAAAATCAAGAA
>Ga0315548_1003100_pt1 | contig 12621 bp, 10 predicted proteins | sample SalMarSW160110MG_2_FD_202540 | JGI IMG/M metagenome (GOLD analysis project Ga0315548, IMG submission 202540) | Salt marsh sediment microbial communities from the Plum Island Ecosystem LTER, Massachusetts, United States - Salt Marsh Sediment SW1601-110 ... | reverse complement strand
TGTGGTTTTCGATGAGAAGACGTGTATCGGCAGTCCCTGCGGCTTATGTGTTGATGCTTGTCCAGCTAGAGCCATAAAACTTGTTGAGCAGCACCGTAACCATCCAAAATGAAAAAGAAAAACCTCTCTAAACGCGCTTTCCGCCTCAAAGAGTCAAACTGCACCATAATATCAGACAAAGAAAGTGCCATCGAGAAGGCAACATCATCAATCGAGTATCATCGGAGACAGCTTGAAAAATACATCAAAGAGCATCCCCGCTTTTTGCATTCTCTTGAACCGGTTCCCGTGGACAAGGGACCGAAAGTAGCGCGGTTGATGGCTGAGGCTTCCGAGAAGGCGGATGTTGGACCCATGGCTGCTGTTGCCGGAGTTTTAGCTGACCTAGCAGTTGAAGAGATGATCAGTGATGGATGCAAGGTTGCTGTGGTAGAGAACGGAGGAGAAGTCTCCGCCATTTCAAATCAACCAATCGATATTGCCCTCGCTGCGGGTGATGCTCCTCTCTCGAAAGAGATGGGCTTCAGGTTGAAAGAGTTCCCTCTGGGAGTAGCCACAAGCTCAGGGTTGTATAGCCACGCTTTAAGTTTCGGGGATGCGGAGGCGGTGACGATTTTTGCTGTTGACGCTGGGGTCGCTGATGCTGCGGCTACGGCTGTGGCGAACCTGATAAAGGGGGATGATGTTCGCGGCGTAATTAGGCAGGGAATAGACAGAGCCTTAAGCATAGACGGAGTTAAGGGAGTCTTCATCCTGTATCGTGGGGTTGTGGGAAAAGCTGGACAGGTTCCAGAGCTGATAAAAGTGAATCCTCCGGAGTAACTGCAAGTTTTTGATTCCTGGTTTTTCCAGAAAAAGCTGTTTTTCAACAATGAAGTATTATTAGTCTCCTAATATGAATGCTGGGTTGTTTGTTTTGGATAGTTTCCTTCTGCAGATTGCGACCACTAGAGTAACTGTTAGGAACAATGGCAGAATGATCCATGATGGAAACTCTAGGATGATTCCGTATTCATCTGTTTTAACAACCCAAAAATCATTGTTATCCGCTCCAAAAAAGATTATTTCTGCCATAAAAATTTGAAAATAGATAACAATCTAATATTGGGGGTGACTCGATTGGATAATAAAATAAAACGGGCATATTTTAGAGAGAAATATGTTAAATTCTTTTGGAAAAGGTAAAACCGATTTTGTTGTTTTCTGTGATTTCTGTAATAAAGAATTAAAGGGCTCGCCGAACGAACGAAACAGCGATATAATTTCTAAGCAAGTATATACTTCGAACGGACGATGATATAAGCCCCGTTTCCCGCTGAATGATGTTGATTACCTTTTATCATAATAATAAGTAGTCATGCGACAACTTAATCTTATAACATTTTAATTGATTTAAAAAGATGATGATTGGTTTTAGGGTTAGTCTTACAAACACCCATTTTAGATGCGTTCTAGCTTGAATATCACGGGTCTAAGTCCATCGATGCAACAGTTGACGGTGACGCCCTTTTCTTTAAACCATGGAAAATCGCAGCCAAAACTCAAGATTCGCACATTACAGCTAATAGACATCCAAGCCATAGTGCAGAAACCTTCGGGCATTTTCAGGTTTTCAACAATAAATTCTTGGCCTTCCTTAAACATTTCACATGCACCAAACGCCTCTACATCTACAGGTGTTACGGGACTTGTTTTGAAAACTTCAGATGGACTAAACCGTTTCAGAACTGTTATTTTAATTCTATTTATCTTCGCCATCAAAACACCAAGGTATTTCGTAATTTGTTTCTTAGTTTTCAAAAGTGATTATTAACATTTGTCGTTGGATTAAATTTTAGTCCAAAACCAAAAACTAAGGAGCATCTACGGAAATGGCTGTTAACTAAAGATGGAGACATCATCACATCTCCCGCAAACTCCCCCCTTTTTTGAAGCTATTTATCGCGCGCGGTTTTCTGTATGCTTCCCTTTTTGTCGGTTTTTGGGTTTGGGGGTTAAATTTTAACCCCAAACCCAAACCTTACAACTATAAAAAAATTATATACATAAAGCAAGTACCATTTGCTATTGTTTTTATTGATTTATGGGAGGTGATAATTTATGACAGAAGAAACTGAGACCGAAAATAACTCTGGTGCTTGGAAAAAATTCTTAAAAAAACATTGGAACATGCTCGTTTACTGGATAATAACCGCCATTATCGCAGCAATAGGCGCAATTCTAGTCTACTTATGGTTCGTTGGAGATGCCCAATCTACTAATTTGGTGCCCATGATTTTAGGACAATGGACAATGGCACATATGATCACCTTTATTCTACATTTAGTATTCTGGGAACTTTTGATCGTTGGAATCCCTGTAGCTATCGCAGCAATAGTAGGTTGGTTATGGTGGAAACAAATACCTGACGCGGAAAGAAAAGAATATGAATTCTTTAAACGCTCTCGTACAGAAAACGGTGGAGAAGGAATATCGTTTCTGTTTTTTGTCGCGTTCTGTATCAAGGTTTACATTGACGGAAAGTGGGATGTTGCCATTGCATCTTGGACTCTGGACTATGTCGTAGATTCAATGATTACAATACTAGTTTGGGGCGCTATCATCTTCGGAGTTCCAGCAATTATCATAGGACTTATCTGGTTAAGCCGCCAGATTAAAAAGGAGGAATAAAATCTCCTCTCTTTCCACTTTTTTTAGATTTTCTATTAGGAGTGGGGAAAGTCGTAAATAAATAAAAGTAAATGCCCTTTATGCGTGCGCATCACCTATCTGAACTCCCACTCGCAGTAGGGATCACCCATTGCTATGCATTTTGTCTCTTTCACGTGTTGGTTCTTGACGGCTGAGAAGAAACCATTTAGGAAGCCAGTGGTGAAATAACATGAGGGGACTTTCTCCTTCGTCGTGAATATTTTCGTCTGCGAGCTCTCACAGTTTTCCACCATTATTATGGTCTCATCCACCGTAACCTTTCCAACCTTGTATCGGTTTAGGAAATCTAGAACACGCTTCACAGCCTCATCCTCACTTAACCCAGCTTCCAACAGGCGTTCCCCAACCTGCTTCCCTGCCCTGGCGCCCCCCATCCCCAACACCATTCGGTACCTCTCACCGGCTAGAGCGGGAAAGACCATGGCGTGCATGACCCTGTGGATGCTCACCATGCTTCCCAGCGTAGGCCTCTCCAAGAGAGGCTTTCCATGGAGCAGAAACTCCATGAGGTGATGCATCAAACGTTCATGTATCCTTTCGATGACCGAGATATCTTTCTCCAAAGAATCCTTCAGCCCATCAATCTCTCCCGGCACCATTTTAAATTCACAATAAGGATCCCCCAGTCCTATGCACTTTGTCTCAATGGCGTTCCACTCCCTCTCAGGTCCTCGCAAGCTCCCAAATCCCTTTATCGTGCCTGCTATCAAAGGGGGAAGATAGAAAGCCATCGTTGCACCGACGTCTTTGAATCCCCAGCATTCAGAGGATTCGTACACTCTAACGTAGTGTTCGTCGGTCTTCGATGCGCCTTCAAGGTATTCAAAGGTGCCGCTGCCCAAGCGCTCCTCTGATTTAGCTCCCTCTTTCAACAGTTTTTTCATATCTTTGACCTTGCTGAAGCTCTTTGGAAAGAATCTGAGAAGAAGACTCTTAGGCCAGGGAAAAAAGACGCGCTTGACCGCTTCATTCTCTTTCATCAGCTTAACCATGGCGGGAGCATCCTCCTTGTTCATATCGTACACCATCATTGGGAACCGTTTGGGATCCCAGAGCATCCCGCTCCAGTGAGCGAGATTCGGCCAGATCAGGTTCACGAAGTCTCCAACCTCCCTTCTCACCACTGCTTCTTTTCCACGAAGGAATCGTGCCAGCGCATCGGGATCGATGACACGTTCTTCCAAGCCTATCGGTTCGGGTTCTAGGGATGCTTCAATTCTTATCGTCTTCAGCTTTGGATGCTTCACGACGTTCAGGAACTGCTTGCCCTCCTCCGTCTCCACCCTTATCACACCGTCTGAGAGGCTCATCATCGCTACCAAGTCCTCTGACTTCCCACAGCCATCGTCTATGCAGGCCAAGACCGCATTTCCGCTAGCAGCGAACCTTGACAGGGTTTGTCTCATAAACCTAAGAATTTCGGCACCGCTGAAAAGATATGGCGAAGTCAGGGAGTCAAAGACAAGAAGGACTCCCTTTCTTCCTATTCTTTCTTGAAGTTTTGATATCGCTATGTCTATGCTTGAAAGGTTATTGCAATCAGCGTAAACGGTGTCTGGTCTATCTGGAACTGAAACACCCACAGTCTCATGGTAGGCATCTATAAAGTTTAGTAATCCCTTTTGAACCTCGCTTAATCCTCTCTCTTTCAAGCGTGCCTCCGTCTTGGATGGGCTGCACTCAGTTGTTAAATAGATGATGGGTCTTTCTATTGCTAAGCTCTGGAGAACAGTCTGTTCACAGAAGGATGATTTTCCTGACCCTGGAGAACCAACTAGAAGTATCATGCTTTCGGACGGTACATCTTGCAGTTGGGTTAACGAAACCAACATTATTCGCCATTCCAAACACTCTATAATATTAGATTTATTTAATTTGCCTAAAAAATTTCAGCATCCAAAAATTCATTAAATCTCTAGTCAGCTAAAGATTAAAATCTTATAACCTGCTGAGGTAAATTGGTGTAATAGTAAAAAAGTAAGTAAATACTTAGGTATAGTCTCCTAATATGATTAAGAAAAGGGGACTTACAAGTTCGTCTTTTGGGAAAGCAATAAATTTTGTTCAACTGAAAGGGGTAGTTATATTTCGTTTCAGCGGTGATTTACAACGAGACACAAGAGAACTCTGCTGTTCTTAGCCATATTCAGCTTTGCATTCCTCTTTAGGGTAGCCGTTATCTTCCATAACGAGTACCCCCCAAGCTCAGACATTGGACTGCACGGCAGCATCATAAACCTGATATTAGATGAGGGAGAACTGCCCAGCTGGAACCCATATCACATGGGAGGAGAACCCCTTGCAACTCCCCCGGGATTCCACTTCTTTATATCCATACTCATTCTCTTCACAGGAATGCCGTTACTCTTTGCACAATTAATCACCGCCGCCCTTTTCAGTTCGTTCATAGTTTTTCCCGCCTATCTGATATCCAGAAGGATTTGGAGAAGCCACAGCGCAGGTTTACTAGCAGCCTTTTTTGCAGCGATTTCAGCGTTAAGCATTGAGATGATAAGCTGGGGCGGCTACACTAACGTGATATCCCTTGCCCTAATTGCAGTAATCTTCTATTTGTTTCTCAGGGACATCGATCAGCCAAGCCCCTTCCACTTACTGATGGGAACACTGCTCTTTGGCAGCCTCACCATAACTCACACATTCAGCCTATTCGTCTTTTTTCCAATACTGATACTCTACTTCGTTTTGCTGCTGATAGGAAAACGCCAGAAGCTCAAGGAGATGAAAATCCTAAACACGCTACGTTTCTTCACTGTTTCAGTAGCACTAGGAATCTTAGCGGTATCGCCGTGGCTACTGAGGGCCCTCAGCTTCTATATGGGCGCTTCAGCGGAAGGAGCCCTCTTGGGAGGAATGGAAGATAACAGAAACCTAATCCTCGCAAACCGCTCCGTCGACAGCATAATCTTGACTCTAATTGTTGTTCTCATCCCAACATTCTTCATGTTCAAAGCATCCAGAAAAAGATATGTTGACAGCGGGAGCCTGCTGCTGGTAGCATGGTTTCTTGTGCCCATAGTTATGACCCAAGCATACATTTTTGGCATATTCACTGACTACTCAAGATTCATGTATTTCATCGACTTCCCCGGAATCATAATAATATCAGCAGGCTTACTCTACCTCTGCCGCTACACATCAATCGCCATCAAGAAATTCTCAAGAATCAAATGGAACAGAATCAAAAAAGTACTTCCTGTAATAGTTTTTACTGCAATCCTCTTCAGCTTCATTATTGCTTCGCTATGGTCTATCTTTCCAAACGAAGCCATGGAACGAGCCAACTTTTACACAACAATACAGAAGCCTGAAGCCACTGCACTGGAGTGGATTCAAAACAGAACCCCAGAATCGTCTGTTCTCGTCGCCGATCACCTTTACGGCTGGTGGCTCTCCGGAGTTGGCAAGAGAACCACCCTTAGCGCAGCTGGTTTGGAGTTCCTATTGTATTCCCATGAGCTGGAGGTTGCCAAATCAGCGCAGCTTCTCCTTGACACTGACTACTACATTGACAACGGCTTAATCCAAGTTAGAGAGGATGGATCATACCTGTCGCGTCACAACCCTGAGTTCAGCATAGAAACATGGAGTGGAAAACCTTTTGCACTGCTTTATTTCCAGAACAACGAAACCACACTCGAGTATAGCCAAGGAAACATAACTTTGTCAGACATGGAAATAACTGAAAACTCAATATTACAATACGAAAACTCGACAGCCCTGACAATGACATTTGAAAACGACTTTTTCACGGTTAAGAAAACATTGACAGTTCAGCAGGGAGTGAGATTCGCTGAACTATCATACGAAATAGAAACAAAAAATGTTCAAATCAACGCTTTTGATGCCAAGTTTACGCTTCACACAACAGCAGACAGAAACATAACAAAAAATCAATCAACACCAATGATGATTGGCGCATACAATTCATACCATGAAGTAGCTGGGCAAGTAATCTTCACAGAACCCTATCCGTTAATTGAACTACTAAAACAAAATATCACAAACTGCGCTGAAATCATATACAACTCACAGAACAACAGCATACACGCCAAAATGATAGTCGGCGTTTTTGACGTGGAAGACCTAAGCTACCCATATGAAGTTATAAGAAAATATGGTGAACTCGCTAGTTCGCCACTAGAAAAAGTAACCTCCGATCCGCTCATCACATGGGATTACATTGAAATGATGGAAGAATATGACGTTTCGTATGTGGTATGCAGAGATCAGGATGTCTATTCGAAATTCTCGGAAGACCCAAAGTTTCGGCTGGTGTTTAACGGCGGAAACGTCGCAGTTTTTCAGGTAATAAAATGAAACAAAAGCAGAGAACCGTTTCTAGGAACGACAGGATTTTGAATTTACACGTACAATAGTTTCCACTAGCTCGTTTAACTCATTAACAGTTACATGCTTTACTGAATGCAGCACCCCTTCCAACCCCGCTGACATACTCCTTTATGGATGGGGCTCAATTTAGTTCCATGGATTAGAACAGAGTGTTCTGATTCCTGAACATTTCCTACTCGTGCCCTTTTTCATGAAAGTTACCCTTTCTTTGATAATTTGAGAAGGATTTGAGAAACTAGCCGCTTTCGTTTGAGGTTTATTTTCAGGGTTCCATTCTCCATGCAGGTTAAGCAGATGTTGAAGTCACAGGTTAAACCGTCATGAAAAACGAATTTGCATGGATAGACGGCTTTAACTGCATCGCCGCAGCAATCACAAAACAGATGCTTCATGACTTTAACCTTACGAAGCAAGAGATGACATATCTTAAAAGGGAAGTTTCTTGCGCAAAAATGCTGGGAAAACTGATGTATTTGCAAATATGGATATATTATGATGCGGGTAAAAGTTTGTACTAGAGCATTGGTCTAGTTGATGGTTAGCAGAATCCTATTTGGTAAAATCTTCATGATTCTAAGCTTGGTTTCCCTAGGATTCTTAATCTACACCCTGACTAGCCTAGAAGAATGGAAAGCTTACGGAAGAGGTCTTACTCCATATGAAAACTGGATGTTTTTATATGGTGACCTTACTAGTCATATATTCGTTACATCCTGCCGCTTTGGAGGATAATTAGTGCAAAAGCTAAGACTATCCACTATTGAAGTGGTTTTCGTCCTAATCGCCGTATCTACCCTCTTCGTTGTTACAGTTCACCAGATGTCCACAGATGGAGTTCTTCCCGGAAACGACCCAGCGGTACACTTGGCAAAAGCAAAACAAATCGTAATAGACGAGAGGGTCAGCTATAGTGAAGTCGCATGGTACCCACCTCTCTTTCACACCATCCTTGCGATGCTCCAAATTTTTGCAGGAACCCTTGACGCCATGACCGCAGCTTTTCTCCTAAAACTGCTGATTGCAACCCTCAACGTGCTAATCCTGTTGTCCACGTATTTGCTGAGTCGAAAACTTTTTGGGACAGGCGTCGCCGTCGCTTCAGCCGTCTTCACGATTCTGTCAATTCCACTTTTTGAGATGATTTTTTGGGGAGGCTATGCAAACTTTCTGGGTTTGGCATACATTGCCTTTATTTTTTACATACTGAACAAGGACTTCGGAGTTTCAGTCAAAACCTTCCTCCTGTTTCTGGGAACCTTCACAATTGTATTGACTCATCAACTTGCCACCTTCGTTTTCGTTCTGATGTTTGTCCCCGCCTTCTTAGTCAGCACCATTGGATCAAAAAGAAAATTCCTAGTTTTTCTCGCCGTGATCGTGGGTGGCGGCTTAGCTCTGCTGGCGTGGTACGCAAGGATTCTAATTGAATATGCAGACATTGTTATAGAACACATCTTCTTCGCGATGGAAGAGAACGTCTACCACCTCCCCGCAGTTACACTTGATGCTCTAACCAAAAACCTTGGGGCAACCCTTTTCTTAGCTTTAGCAGGTATCCCCCTGACTTTCATTTTACTGAAGAAGAAAAAAGCCTTGAAATCCTCGATATTGATTATTTTTTGGCTTGCCGTTCCCTTCCTTTTGTCTCAGTTACACCTCTTCGGAATTTACTTACCATACCACCGCTTCATCTACTTTTTTGCCACACCAATAACCATCCTTTCTGGCGTAACAGTATATTATATTCTCACAAATTCACTCGCATTCCTAGAATCAAAAGTAATTCCGAAAATCGCAAAAAAAAGTAACATACTGAATGCCACCAAGATTTTCACTATAGCGCTAATCTTTTCCTTGTTCTTTGTCCAAGCTCTTGTCTTTCTTCAAATAATCGAAGCTTATCCACAATTTTACGAGAGAGCATCAATCTCCAGTTACAACTCTGGCCTATGGGTAAAGCAGCATTCAGTTCCGGACGGCACAGTGATTACTACGAGAAGCCCGGGATCATGGTTTTACATCTTTTCTGATCACCACACCATACAAGAGACGGACCCTCTTTACTCAAGAAGCACGGTTGCCGAAGCAGTATTGTACAGCTTTTATGAAATGGAAAACTCTCTCACTCTCACGCGAGAGTTTGATCCGATAAGCTCAAGCGCTGGTCAGTCGATATACGTTTCACGTTTCAACATTTGGACTAAGGCTCTAAGTATCCCCAACAACCAAGTCAACGTTACCTATTTTGATCCTCTCGGCGAATGGATGACGGTTCCCCTCTCCGAAACGGTTGAAAACATTTACTGGACTCAGAACTCCACTGACAAAGCACAGCTGGTTTCTGAGTACGTCCACGAACACTTCACGGTAGAAAAAATTGTTACATTTTCAAGCAGTAGTTCTGTGATTAATATTGAATGGAATGTTAAGGTTCACCAAAACTTAGCATTTGTCAAACTGATAGTTAACAATTATTTTGAGCCTTCTCTCGATTTTAAGGAGGCACTTGTCCCCGGATTTCTTGAATGGCAGAACCCATGGGACAACGCCACTTACATAAACACATACGAAAAATGGGCATTAGTAGAAGGCTCAGATATATTATACGAAAAACTTGTAGCAATACTCGATACACAAAACGGTATATTAACTGCTTTGGAATTTGATGAATCCCCAGACTTGTTTAGCCTCGGTGCCTTAAATAATCGCTTCATAGACGCCCTGAGACTCCTATATGAACTTGGTGATTTAGATGAGGGCGAAAACCAAGAAATCTCTTTCTCCATATTTGTTTACGCCTTCGAGCTTGAAGAGATTGAACGATGGACAACCTCAGATTTGAAGCAGCAATTCGATTCACAAACGAATTTGCCAGTTCAAGGAAGGGACTTTCTCACATACATTGAAGAATACAACATTAAATTCGTAGCCGTTGACACTCAACAAGTTCTCTCAAACAACGAGGCTTCTCCTGCCCTAGATAGAGTTTATGACAACGGCAGATCAATCGTTTACACAACAAAAAGATAAAGCCCAGCATTGAACGCTATATGCATTATTGTGCACGTAAAATTTTAGGGATGTAAGCACATGCTGGATCAGAGGCGAAGAGGTCACCAGTGTAGATTTCTGCTCTGGTTCGGCATCCACCACAAATTTCGCGGTATTCGCATACGCCACATTTGCCCTTCAGGTTACTTCGGTCCCTGAGCTTATGAGTGAATTCTGATGTTTGCATGTCAGCCCAGATTTCCTTCATCGATTTGTCTTTGATGTTGCCCATCCGGTAGCCTTCGTTGAAGCCGCAGGGTCGACTGTCCCCATTTTCCAGCAGGCCAATATATCTGCCGCCAATGAAGCATTGACCAAGAAACACGTTGTTAAACCAGTAATCAAAGTCGGGCATGCCCCTTTCCTTGGCGATACGAGCGAAGAAGGGACAGTACACGTTAATGCTGAGTTTCCCCTTATATTCCTGCATCAAATCGTAGATTCTGTTCAAGACAACCTCATACTGCTGTGGAGTAGGAGCCAACTCCAGATGCTCCTGAGCTCTGCCAACAGGAACATAATTATGATAAACTACACGAGTAGCATCATATTCATCTCCCACCTGGGCTACATGATCCACTTCCGCGCAGTTACGCTTGTTCAGGGTCGTTACGATGCAATCAAAAATTCCGCCCTTAGACAAATTCTCCATAGCTTTGATGGCTGTTGCATAGGCGCCTTTGCCTCGCGTAAAGTCGTTTGTTTCTTCTGTTCCATCAAGGCTTACCGCGGTCATAACCTCGTTTCGGATCAAGTTGTCGAGAATGTTCCCCTTAACATAATAGCCGTTTGTTATGAGGCTCACGTTCATACCAAGGCTCTTCGCATGTCCAATGATGTCAAAAATATCCTTCCGCAGAAGCGGTTCTCCACCGCTTAGCCCAAACCACTTTGTTCCCATCTCATAAAGTTCGTCAACTATGCGCATTCCACCTTTGGTGCCAATCTCATTAATGGCAGCAGGGCTTGAGGCAAAACTGCAGTGCAAACAATTATAGTTACAGGCCCTCGTACATCTCCAAGTCATCATATATAAGAGAGGTCTTTTATTCACGTTTCGTTCGCACTCCTTTACATCAATCCCTTCGGCATGGTTAGGGGTCTAAAGTGTTGGAGCCCCCGTGTGTTAGCCAAGTGTTATCCAGTCGCTGCTTTTGTGCGCCAGCGCAGGAGCAACTATGGTCTTAGGTTCCGCTTTTGTGAAATTGATTTTTCGAAGAGAATGTACCAACATAACGAATCTTGATGCGATTTTTTTCATGTTGGAGGCTCCAACAATTCACTATCTGGTGAACATGTAATAAAAGGATTTTTGTAAAGGTTTCTTGACCTATCAAATAATACGTTAGTCAAATTTTCTTGACCAAAGAGTTACTCATGAAAATAGTTATTTAGTTTTTTCACGCAAGAGTTTAGGGATGTATCCGCATGCTGGATCAGACTCTAAGATGTCTCCGGTGTACATTTCTGCTCTGGTTCGGCATCCACCACAAATTTCACGGTATTCGCATACGCCACATTTGCCCTTCAGGTTCCTCCAGTCTCTGAGCTTAAGAGTGAATTCTGATGTTTGCAGTTCATTCCAGATTTGCTTCAGCGGCTTATCCTGAACATTTCCTAGTCGGATATGGTCATTGAAGCTGCAGGGGATGACGTCTCCGTTTTCGATTACGCTTATGTATTTGCCGGCGATGGAGCACTTGCCAAGGAAAACGTTGTTGAACCAGTCGTCAAAGTTCGGCAATCCCCGCTGTTTGGCAACTCGAGCGAAGAAGGGGCAATACACGTTGACTTCAGGTTTTCCTTTGTACTTTAGCCGCAGATCATAGACTTCATTCCAAATCTCTTCGTACTGTTTTGGGGAGGGAGCCTTGGCGAGGTGCTCTTTTGTTCGGTTAAACGGGATGAAGCCGTGAATCACCACCCACCTAGCCCCATACTTTTCAGCCAATTGGATGACGTGCTCCATATCTTCGGAGGTGACGTTATTACGGGTTGAATCAACATTGGCAAGAGTTGCCACAAGACAGTCCAGCAGTCCCGCTTTAGAAGTTTTTTCTATGGCTAAAACGGCTTTCGCGTATGCATCCTTTCCTCGTATAGCATCGTTGATTTCTTCAGGTCCGTCAACACTTAGCGAGACGCGAACCTCGTGTCTAACTAGGTTATCGAAGATTTTGCCGTCAACAAAATAGCCGTTGGTTATGAGACTCACATTCAGACCAGTTTTTTTGGCGTAGCCGATTATTTCGGGGAGGTCTTTTCGCAGAAGGGGTTCTCCACCGCTTAATCCGAGATAAGTTGCCCCAAAAGAGTGAATTTCGTCTACAATACGCATGACTTCTTTGGTTCCGAGGGCGTCGGAGGCTGGGGGATTTGATGCGAAGCCGCAGTGTAGGCAACTGCTGGTGCATGCTTGTGTGCATCTCCAAGGCAGAATGAATAGTGGTCCAGTGGGTTTCAAAATATTCACCATGAGCAGTATTC
>Ga0315548_1003095_pt1 | contig 12630 bp, 12 predicted proteins | sample SalMarSW160110MG_2_FD_202540 | JGI IMG/M metagenome (GOLD analysis project Ga0315548, IMG submission 202540) | Salt marsh sediment microbial communities from the Plum Island Ecosystem LTER, Massachusetts, United States - Salt Marsh Sediment SW1601-110 ... | reverse complement strand
GTGAACCTGCCGCTCCGGCTGGTCGCTGTCGATAAGCACCGCCTTGATCTGGCCGCCGGTTATCAGCCGCCGCTTCATAATCTGGGTATCCCGGCTTAAGATTACCCGTCCCTCGGCCTTAGCGATGGCCACCAGTTCGGAATCGTCGCTGCCATCGAAGAAGCGGGTATCATAGCCCATGAGCCGCAGCCAGCCGGTCAGCTTGCCCACATTGCGGTCAATAATGAATTTCGGGGTGTTCGCCATGCCCCACCCCCTAAAGGCTAATCTCCATCCCCTCGTAGGCAAGGGGGATAGGACAATCCAGCTCTCGGGCCACCGCCGCTACCTCAGCAGATACCTCCTCCTCAAAGTCCGGGGTCATGTGGATGGCCACCACCTGGGGTAGGTGGCCCCTGACCTCCTTAAAGCTCTCTAATTCCTGCTTCAACAGAGCCGGGGTGAGGTGTTTAGATCTATATGCCCGCTCAATATGCTTATCTGAATATGTAACCTCAATAATAAGCAGCTGCGGCGAGACCTGCCGCCAGCAGTCGGCCAGGCCCGGGCCGGTATCCCCGGTATATAACACCGTCTTGCCGTCAGCAGCGGTCACCTGGTAGCCCACGGCAGGTATGCTGTGATTTACCGGTAACGCCAGAACGCTGTAGCCTTCAATCAGCTCCGCTTTATGCGGCTCTATTTCGTTAAAACTAACCGTGGGATTCTGTTCCGGCTTTTCCCGGAAATCGGGGTAAATCTCGCCATCCATCAGATTTCTGGCCAGGACATCAAGTGTCGTCGGGATGGAGTAAATTTTAGCGGTGGCACCGCCAAATGCAAGACACATAGCCAGGGCCGGGACTTCCTTTATATGGTCATAATGGTGGTGAGTAAGCAGCAAAGCCTTGATTTTCCGCTGCGCCTCAGGTGGCAGGCTGGAGGTAAGAGCACCGGCGTCTATGGCCAGCACGTCATCAATAAGCAGGCTGACCATCTTCAGATTTTGCCCCGCGTAGTTATGAGCACCCAAAACCTTAATATTCATTACATTCAATCCTTTTCATTACATTCAATCCTTAAGCCACCGCCTCGGCACCGGCCAGCGGTTTAACCTTACTTTTCAGGAAATAAACCATAAGATAGCAGAACGGGGTATCCAGGGCGGCTATAACCAGCTTTATTACATACTGGGTAACCAGCATATTAACCAGAATGCTATTGGGCACCGTTCCCCAGAAAGCAATGGTGATAAAAAGCCCGGTATCCAGCGCCTGGGAGACCATCGTCGAGGCGTTATTGCGCAGCCATAAGAACCTGGCCTTCGTCTTCCGCCGCCAGAATTGGAAGGCGAAGACATCGTGGTGCTGGCTCACCAGGTAGGCAATCATCGAGGCCAGGACAATGCGGGGAACCATGCCAAGGACGGACTCGTAAGCCGCCTGACCCTCCCAGAACGAAGCCGGCTGTAACAGCTTAGCCCCGACGACCAGTATCACCATGAGTATACTGGCGCCGAAACCCAGCCAGACCACCCTGGAGGCTATTTTCCGGCCGTAAAGCTCGGTAATGACGTCGGTAAAGAGAAAGGTCAGGGGGTAGGCGATTATTCCGGCGGGGACAACCCAGCCCCAGACGGAAATAAGCTTTACGGTGATGATATTGGCGGTAATCAGGCAGGTAACGAACAGGGTGGATAATACTGCTAGAACCATCCTAAATCCAGCGCTTATAGCGGAAGAAAAAGAGCATTCCGCAGGCGATAACTATCCAGACAATGAAGACCAGCGCGAAGGAAAAGGGGGAATTCTGCAAGGGCAGGGGAATATTCATGCCGTAAACTGAGGCGACCACGGTCAGGGGCAGCAGGATAGTGGCGATGGCGGTCAGCACTCGCACCACCTCATTGGTGCGGTTGGTGGCCAGGGAATCATAGGTATCATTAAGCCCCTCAATTATCTCTTTATACTCATCCAGGGCGTCCCAGATTTTATCCACGTGGTCGGTCATATCGCCGAAGTAAACCTCCATATCCATCTGGGTAAAGCGGCGAATCTTGGGCTCCATACTGCCGATAACCGCCCTCATCGGCCAGATAATACGGCGGAAGGAGATAACATCACGCCGCAGGGTGGAGATTTCCCGCACCGTGCCCCGCATGCCCTCCGAGAAGATATTATCCTCAACCTCCTCAATATTGACGCCGATCTTATTCAATATCGGCAAACAGTAGTCAACCAGCCGGTCAAGCACACGGTAGAGGAGGTAGCCGGAACCCTGGGCGAAGTGCTCCTGCTTTATTTCTTCATCGGTCTGGCACTGGTTAAACAGCTTTACCAGCGGCTTGAGGTCGCCCTTATGCAGGGTAATCAGGTAGCCCTGGCCGATAAACACCGATACCTGGCTGGGAGTGGTCACCCTGGCCTCGAGGTTGAATACGGGAAAGTGGAAGACCAGGAAAAGATAGTCGTCGTAGACGTCTATCTTGGGACGCTGTATCCGGCTCAGGCAGTCGTCCAGGTCGAGAGGGTGGAAAGGGTAGTTCTGCGCCAGGTATTCCGTCTCCAGCCTGGTCGGCGCCTCTATATTAACCCAGGTCAGCTCCCCGGCGGTGACCGATTCAATATTCAGCTTCGCCTCGGCGTTTGTTTCGGCCTCAACACCGCCCTTCTTTTTCCGTATTCTGGGTACCGACACTTTTCTCATTCTAGGCATAGCCATAATAACTTAAACCCTTTGCCCAATATCGCCCTATTTTAGCACAATTACGCTCATAGAGGAATACTTGAATTTACTGGGGACAGTCATTGCCTGATGGCAACTGGTCTGCTAAACTAAAAACGGCTCTTAGGGAAATTAAAGATGAAACGAAAGACACAGCCAAGCTGGAAAGATAAATTTACCCTCAGAGTTAAGAAAGCGCTGGGGATAAACATCATCCTCTGTGATAGCTGCAAGTGGAACTGGCGCAGCTCCTGCCACGACCCGGCACGCCCCAACGCCACCTGGTGCCCTGACTACGAGAAGAGAGGGAAATAGCCCTACTTTCTCTCCAGAACCACCGCCATCCCCTGACCGCCGCCGATGCACAGCGTCGCCAGACCCAGCTTGTAATTCTGGCGCATCATCTCATAGACCAGGGTAACTAGAATCCTGGCGCCGGTACAGCCGATAGGGTGCCCCAGCGAGATGCCGCTGCCGTGAGCGTTGACCTTGTCAACACCGAGCCCCAGGTCTTTCATCACCCCGATAGCCTGCGAAGCAAAGGCCTCGTTCAGCTCAACATACTCTATATCACTCAAGCTTAGTCCAGCTAACTTCAGCGCCTTCCTGGTGGCCGGAACCGCCCCCATACCCATATAGGCCGGGTCAACGCCGCCGGAGGCGTAAGACTTAACCGTCGCCATCGGTTTCAAGCCCAGCTCTTTGGCCTTCTCCGCCGACATTACCACCAGGGCGGCGGCGCCGTCGGTTATCCCCGAGGCATTACCGGCGGTTACCGCCCCGTCCTTCTTAAAGACGGCGGGCAGCCTGGCCAGGGCTTCCATCGAGGTCTCCCTGGGGTGCTCATCGGTATCAAACGGCTTGACCTCTTTCTTCACCCTTACCTCAACGGGGACTATCTCCTGCTTGAATATGCCGTCTTTTATCGCCGCCAGCGCTCTCTGGTTGCTCATCAGGGCCAGCTTATCCTGCTCCTCCCTGGTTATGCCGAACTTCTCGGCGATATTCTCCGAGGTCAGCCCCATATGATAGTTGTAGAATATCTCCCAGAGGCCGTCGTAGACCATGCCGTCAATCATCTCGGCGTTGAACATTCTGGCTCCCCAGCGGGCGGAGGGCAGATAGTAAGGGACAGCGCTCATGTTCTCTATACCCCCGGCAACAATAATCTCGGCATCGCCCGCCTTGATCGCCTGGGCGGCCAGGGCCACCGACTTCATCCCCGAGGCGCAGATCTTGTTTACGGTGTAGGCATTTACCTCCTTGGGGATACCGGCGTATATCATTGCCTGGCGGGCGGTATTCTGCCCCTGCCCCGCCTGGAGGACGTTGCCCATTATCACCTCGTCTATCCTGACCTCTTTTAATGACTTATCCCAGTCGGAATACTTCTTCTCCAGTTCAATTAAATCGTCGCCCTTGAATATCTCAGGGGCATAGCCCAACACCTCGGCATCCCTCTTCGGGCGCAGCCCGGCCCTCTTTAGTGCCTCCCTGATGACAATGCTGCCCAGTTTCACTACGGGGGTATCCTTTAGCGCCCCTCCGTAGTTAGCTATAGCCGTTCTTACCCCGCTGACAATGACCACTTCAGACATAAAACCGCCTCCTTCTAATCATGGCTAGTTATTCTCTCTTAGGCTAAATAATGGGGGGCTACTTGTAGTCGTAGAAGCCCTTGCCCGTCTTGCGCCCCAGCCAGCCGGCGGCAACCATCTTGTCCACCAGCGTCGGCACGATATACCTCGGGTCTTTAAGCTGCTCGTAGAGGGCATCGGAAACAAACTTGACCACGTCAATCCCGACCATATCGGCAAGGGTGAGCGGCCCCATCGGGTAACCCAGCCCCAGCTGTATGGCGTTATCGATATCCTCCCGGCTGGCCACACCGTCCTCATAGAGCTTTATACAGTGGAGCAGGAAGGGCAGCCAGAGCCGGTTGACGATAAAGCCGGGCGCATCCTGAGCAACTACGTTGGTCTTACCCAGAGACTCGCCGAACTTCTGGCTGGCTTTAAGCACCTCATCGCTGGTGGCGATGGTCCTGACGATTTCCAGCAGCTTCATAATCGGCGCCGGGTTAAAGAAGTGCAGCCCCAGGACCTTATCCGGCCGCCTGGTTACCACCGCCATATCAATAATAGACAGGCAGGAGGTGTTGGTAGCCAGGATGGCATGGGGGGGGCAGATTCCATCCAGCTCGGCGAATATCTTCTTCTTCAGCTCCAGGTTCTCGATGGCGGCTTCAATCACCAGGTCGCAACCGGCAAAATCCTTGGTGCTGGTGGTGCCCTTGAGGCGGCCGGTTATGGCATCCTTATCCTCATGCGATAGCTTGCCTTTCTCCACGCTCCTGGCCAGTGTTTTCTCGATAAATGCCAGCCCTTTTTTCAATAATTCATCATTTATCTCCGATACCACCACCTGGTAGCCCGACTGAGCGCAGAGCTGAGCAATGCCCGCGCCCATGGAGCCGCAGCCAACTACACCGACCTTCTTAATCTCCATGATGCTCCTCCCTTATATTATTTTGCTTTGTAGCTCGGTTTTCTCTTTTCCACGAAAGCCCCGGTTCCCTCGGCGAAGTCCTCGGTAGCCATGACATAGGCCACCAGCGAGCTTTCCAGCCTCAAGCCCTCCTCCAGAGTCATCGCCGAACCCCTGAGCATGGCTTCTTTAGCCGACCTCACCGCCAGGGGTGCCGCCTTACAGATGGCCTCGGCCCACTCCTTAGCCGTGGCCATAACCTCGGCCTGAGGCACCACCTTGTTCACCAGGCCGATGCGGTAGGCCTCCTGGGCATCTATCAGTTTGCCCATAAGCAATAGCTCGGCGGCATTACACCAGGGGATAGCCCGGGGCAACCGCTGCGTCCCCCCCCACCCCGGAATCAACCCCAGGGTTACCTCGGGCGTGCCCAGCCTAGCGTTATCGGCGGCTATCCTTATATCGCAGGCCAGGGCCAGCTCCAGCCCCCCGCCCAGCGCCATACCGTTGATGGCGGCAATGAGCGGCTTCCACATCTCCAGTCCCCGCATTATGCTCGGCGGGAAAGACCAGACATCCCGGGAGTGCTCCTTCATAAAGGGCAGGGTATCCTTGATATCGGCCCCGCCGCAAAAGGCCTTCTCACCGGCGCCGGTAACAATGCCAACCCACAGCTCAGGGTCATCCCTGAAATCGGTCATCACCTTCTGCAGCTCCCGCATCGTCTCTATGTTCAGGGCGTTCATGGCCTCGGGGCGGTTTATGGTGAAGATAGCAATCTTGCCTGATTTCTCATAGTTAACAGCCATACCAGACCTCCTTCGTGACTTTAAGGGTCAAGAGCGGACTAAAAAGAGGGATAACCGAAGTGAATTTTAACAGAGAGTCCAAGCCAGCGTCAACTTCCACCCCTACGGAATTGACACTGGAAATTAAAGCGTGCTATATTCTGCCTGTGGCAGCGTAGCTCAGCGGTAGAGCAGAGGACTCATAAGCCTTTGGTCGCAGGTTCGAATCCCGCCGCTGCCACTTGTTTTTGAGCCTATTTTGCGCATTTCTTGAGTCCTCCTAAAATAATTACTTAACTTTTTACTTAACTTTTATGCGTGAATTTTGCGACATTTTTTCTAATAGGTCTCTCCTTTCTCTTTCTTTTCTATTAGCTTCCACCGTGTGGAAATGTGCCAAATTTTTTCTGCCCGGTCAAGGTAACGCCTTACCGTGTAGGAATCGGGCAAATCTTCCCAACCATACTTACTCTCAAGTATTTTCGCTGTCTCTACGAGTAATCCCCACTTACCCCCCTGCACTCTCTCGCCCCTTATCTTTTTCATCCTGCGCTCCCCGATTGCTTCCATGTAGGCGAAGAGCGTCTGCCGATATAGCTCCTCCTTCTTATTCTTCCGTCTGGAACCATATGAAGTGATTGTGCCGGGAACTCCCCGTAAATCTCCTTCGCCCGGCAACAGGCCCATCATCTCACCGATTTTTCGCCATGGTCTCAGACTTAAGCCAACTACAGGATGAACCAAAACCTGGAGACCTCCTATGGGGACAATCAGGTACTCAGGAAGCCTAAGCTCTAACTCATCGGGAGGTCTCCCGACCAACAGCACCAGACGTAAAGCAGGAGATGCCCAATCCGGTATATTTAATTTTGTGGCTAAGCTTATTACCTCCTTATCCAAGGGAACTTCCTGGTCCAAGGCAGAAGGGGCAGAAATTGAAAATTTATCAAGGCTGCTCTGGTAATCAAACTCGAACATCCCTTGAAATGGTTGATAGTGAAAACCGAAAGACCCTTGAAATTCCGCACCTTTAGCTTGCTTAAAATGCTCCCTGTACCAAGCCCGAGCTTCTTTCTCACCGGGCAACCCCTCCTCCGGTATTCCCAAGCGCTTTCTCCCACCAATTATTGCATTTTTCTGTAGCATCTTTTTACCCTCTATGATTACATATTATAACGTGCTATAACTAAAATGTAAATATGCAATGATACGATGGAGATGGCTCAATAATGGAAGAGAAATATCCACCAAAGCATCCTGGCAGACCGAGGTTGCAGGTAGATTATGCGCTGATTTTGCGGCTGCGAGACGTGGAAAATTTGGGGTGGTCGAGGGGAGCAACGGAATATCGCAGACGTACTGAACAATGGATCAGCCGCGATACTTTCAAGCGCCGTTATTACGAGGCCAAAACCATGTCGCCATTGGAGCGAGTGATTAAAGAACTGCTATGGAAGCGAAAGACACAAGAGACAGCAGAAAGAAAGAAGTAAATTATCTCCACCTGTTCTTGCAGTCAAGGCAAGCGATGGAGGTATCGCCGGGTACCCTGAATTTTTATAGGGTAAAGCTGGGCCGTTTCCTTTCTGAACTGGATTTTAATACCGCGCAGCGGCAGGATGTCGAGGCGTTTCTTCTCCAATTTAAAAATCCCGGTAACCGGCACGCCTATTATCGGGCAGTTAAAACTTTTTACAACTGGCGTTCAGAAACGTTCGGCCTGTCCAGTCCTATGAAGCACATGCGTGCCCCCCGGCTGGGCAAGCTGATTTTACCCAGCCTGACGCGTGAGCAAGTGCTAACTTTACTAGACACGCTCGATAATGTTAGAGACAAAGCAATTATTTCCCTATTTACAGAAAGTGGGCTTCGCCTGTCGGAACTTGCCAGTATAAAGCCCGATAACATCAATTGGACTAACCGGACTATCCGGATAATTGGAAAGGGCCGTAAAGAAGCAATCGCTCCCTTCGGACTGTTAACCGAAATATACCTACGATCATGGCTCAATGAATACGAAGCAGACGGCAATATATGGGGCCTTAATACATGGGGTATATCCTCTATGTTGCGGAGACTAAGGCAAGTGACGGGACTTCCCTGCAATCCGCACACCCTCAGGCGGACTTTCGCCTGTCTGCTTAGACAAGCTGGTGTAGATTCCATGACGATAAAAGAGCTGGGCCGATGGGAATCTTTAGAGATGGTACAGAGATATACCCGCACTATAACCTTCAATGATAGTCTGAAGTTCTATAAGGCACCGCTTGGAGAGGGGCAATAGACAGGCATGAAAACCTACCTTGATCCTCGCGATGTGGAATCGATGGAGAAATGCGCTGATTCTGCCAGAGACAAGCTACTGGTCAGGCTTCTATTTCGCCTGGGGTGCCGGGTATCAGAAGTCCTTAATCTCAAAGTGGCTGATATAGACTTCGAACAGGCGACCATAACAATTCTACACCTCAAGACACGTTCCAAATTGACGTGTCCTGCTTGTAAAGCAAGCCTAGCAAGAAGGCACTCCTTTTGCCCGGAATGCGGGAAAGAAGTTAGTCAGATTATCAATAGTGAAAAGGAACAAAAGAGAATCAGGGTGCTGCCTGTTGATGGGAATACCCTAAATTTGATGAAAGAGTATATTACAGGGAACAAGCCTGTTTCTGCTGATAATACCTGGCCTATATTCCGTATAAACCGACATCGAGCCTGGCAGATAGTGAGAGACTGCGCCAGAAAAGTCGGCCTTCCAAATTTAGTGAATCCAGAAACTGGCAGGGTTAGAGGGGTTAGTCCTCATCGTCTTAGGGATGCTTTTAGCGTGCACGCAATGAAGCTGGATGACTCTGGTGATTCTCTACGAGTCCTTCAAGAACACCTTGGTCATACTAGTTTTAATACAACTGCGAAATATAGAAAAATTGCCGGGGAAGAGCACCGCTCGTGGTATGACCGGCTCTGGCTTGACTTTGGAGAGCACTAAAGATAACAACAAGTAAACATTACACAAAAGCCTCAATTGGGTTTGAGGCTTCGGCTAATGTCATCTGAAGGTAGCCTCTTTCTCCCCAAACTCGGGCTCTCATAATCAATCCATACCAGCAAGCGTTCTCTCTGTCGCGGTAATATCAAGGGCATTGGTATAGCCATCCTGATTGGCATCAGACCCAGGAGTCCAGGCATCAAGAAAAGCTATAATCCTTTCCACTTTGGTAATATCAAGGGCATTGATAACACCATCCCCATTGGCGTCTCCCGGCAGCACTGAGGTGACATCTACTGAATGCCAACTCCATACTACCGCAATCCAATCGGCCTGGATGTTCGACAGCACGCCGTTGGATAGGTTTATAGTACTGCTGTCACCTTCAGAGCCAACGACATGGAAGTGCAATACCGCCAGATAGCCGGAGCCGGTTGCACCGTCTAAGCCAGGGACATTCTGAACCACCCGGTATGTCCCCGTACTAATCTCATTATAGATATCAACCGGTATCGTCGTTGATCCTATCAGCCCCGAGGCAATATCATCTAACCGAAACACTGAGGCATCAAGGGTAACATCATACTGGCAGGCATCGAAGTCAGTCACCTCACTGATAAAGACTTTAGCCGTAAAGTCGCTATCAGTTGCTACCTCAGCCGGGCCGCTAATGCCGACTGCAACCGCAGGGCTAACCGCAACAGCCGTGGTAAAACTCCACGAATAAGCTGAAGTCAGTGGATTACCCGCGGCATCGGTAATTGCCGAGCTCAAAGTCGCTGTATAGGTAGTACTACCAGCTAAGTCGACATCCGGGGTAAAGGTTGCGGTATAGGTGATGCTATTATAGGAGACACTACCCGCAACCGGTGTGCTATCAGTTACCAGCGTAAAGCTGCTGGCGGTAATGGTTGAGGCATCCATAACGTCGCTGAAGGTAGCACTCACCGCAGTGTCCTCGTCTACACAAATGGCATCAGCTTCAGGTAAGATGCTAACTACGGTGGGTGGGGTGGTATCCACGCTCGCCACATCTACCAAATCCCCGGCCCATATCGCCGTTATCTCCTCAGCCAGGGTATCATAGAGACTACCATTAGATAGACTTATAGCACTGCTGTCGTCTTCAGAGCCAGTGACATGGAAGTGCAGCACCGCCAGATAGCCGGAGCCACTCACCCCGATTGCACCTGGAATACTCTGAACAACCCTCCATGTCCCAGGGCTAACCTCCCAGTAGAGGTCAACCGGTATTGTTGTTGACCCTATCAGCCCTGAGGTTACATCATCCAGCCTCAGCACCGAGGCATCAAATGAGACATCATACTGGCAGCCATCAAAGTCCACCACCTCGCTGACGCTGAGACCAACCGTAAAATCACTGTTTGGGGCTGGTTCATCGGGGGCATGGATTCTGACTTCTGCTGGAACTTCGGGAACCTCTGGAATCACTGGTTCCGCTGCCACTGCAACCACTGCTCCCCCGCTCAGAAGAAGTGCCACCACAATGGCGATTATGCGTAGGATTTTCAACCCTTTTCCTTGCTATCATCCTTAAATTCTTAGGCTCTGGACTGATGTCCTCATTACAGCACATTGTAGGACATATGTCAACAACTTTTATCTAACACTTTACCTACAGGTATTCGATACTTGCAGGAAATCCCTTAAACATTATGGACTTATGTTACCAGAGGTGGACAATCCGCCCAATTGTTAAGCGTTTGACTCACTGATAATGAGGTCAAACTTTAGTAAGGCAGGTAGCTGCTGTGACCAATCCCATTCATGATGTTTATCAGGCCTCTTTGAGAACGAGCTGGGCAGCATTTCTCCCTGACGGAACTACTGCATATATACTGGCGCCAGGGAAAGTCCAAGCACCCGCCTGATACAGGTTTCTGACTGGGGTTCTCTGGCTGCGCATTCCGCCCCCAGGAGCTGGGAACCACCCCATGCCCGCTCCACAGCTATTCAGCGTATACCGCTCAAAGGTCAGCGGTGTGGCAACATCCTTGACAACAATATGGTTGGCAAGCCCCGGAATAATTTTCTCAACTGAAGCAATCAGTTTATCGGCTACCGCCTCTTTCAGCTGCAGATATTCTTCGCCACGCTTGCCGTCTTTTTCTCTTTTCCAATTTCCCGTATAATCATACGGGAGACAGGTTAACAACTGCACCGTCGCCATATTTGCCGGCGCTTGAGAGGGATCGCGAAGTGAATGCATCTTTATACAAAGGTAACAATGGTCAAGGCCGGCACTGAAAATTTTGTCGAGTTCATTGCAACGGTTGTAAATGATGCTTGTCCCGTCAAATCCCATCCCTCTGAGGTCCAAATCTACCCCCAGGGACACTAGGAAATTCGACCCAGATAGCTCTGTTTCCCTCAGTTCCTTAACCAACTTGGGGGCTAAATACTCCTCGCCGATAAGTTTTAAAAAGGTCTCTCGACCGTCAGCGTTGGAGATAACAAAGCGTGATCTGATTTCCTTGCCGCCTGCTACCTCTACGCCTGCCGCTGTCCCATCCTCTACCAGGATTCTGGTGACCATGGTCTTTAGAGCTAATTCTCCCCCATGCTTGGTTACCCCCCGGGCGAAAGTGTTGGCTAATGCCTGTGCTCCTCCCCTGGGGTAATAGCTGACGGGCTCACCGCCAAGAATCATCAACAGCAGTGGTGCCATTGCCTTCGGACCAAAGGGAACGACCGTCCCGTAAAAAGCCTTCAGTCTAGGATCTTTGAAGAAGGTATTGAGCACCTCTCCGGTTGACTTACCGCTATATTTCCTCATGCGTGGAGACTTCAAGATAAATTTCATCATCAGGCTCAGCTTGCCAGTGAACCCCAGCAGGTCAGGAGGCACCGCGCTAAGGTTTTTCATTTCAGACGCCAGCGCCTTGCATTCTCCCATAAAGTTATCAATGCTCGTACTTTCGCCGGGGAAGACCCTCTTCAGTTCCTCAATGAACTCACTCGTCACCAGAATATCATAGTCACCACCGATGACTCTCATCGGCGAAGCCAGCCTGATGAACTGGATCTCACCGGTTAGCCCGAGCTCATCCAGCGTATCATAGATGATGCCCCCTTTTTCGCATTCAAAGGTTGTATCAAAGCCGGCATCAAAGGCGAAACCTTTGCGCCGGAAGGACACGCAGTAGCCTCCAGGCTGGGAGTCTTGCTCTGCAACGAGCACACTCAGCCCATTTTTAGCAAGCAGGGCACCACAAGTAAGGCCTCCTATACCGGCACCGATTACGATTACGTCATATCTGTCTTTTAAAGTCGCCATAATAACCTCCTATCGCTCAAGATTCAAAAATGGCACCATCAACCGCCCATGATTTAGCAATTCCAGTGCCCTTTTTTTCATCTCCCATAACACCCAAAACCATGCTATTTGTTAAGGTAGTTTAACGTGATTCGGCTTGAGTCTAATTCACTAATGAAGTGATGTCAATACCTTGAAATGAAGAGTACCTGGTGTCTATGCCAGGTGTATGGAAACTTTGCTTTGCTCACAGGTAGAAAATGCTATCTCTCAGGCTGAACTGATTGAACAAACCGCTACATTGTGTAACGGACTGAAACCAAACAAAGTCAGCATCGTTGCCGATAGCCCAATTTTCACAAACTAGGTTATGGTAACCTAAACCCTAAGGC
>Ga0315548_1003091_pt1 | contig 12643 bp, 8 predicted proteins | sample SalMarSW160110MG_2_FD_202540 | JGI IMG/M metagenome (GOLD analysis project Ga0315548, IMG submission 202540) | Salt marsh sediment microbial communities from the Plum Island Ecosystem LTER, Massachusetts, United States - Salt Marsh Sediment SW1601-110 ... | reverse complement strand
CCCCCGTCGGTGCCTATCCATATCCTGTCTTTGCAGTCAATGAACATGCTTATAACATTATTTGAACTGATGCTCTTATTATCGTTGCCTGTCCTGAAAACATGCATCTCTGACAAATCGGACTTTATAACATATATACCGTTGTCAGTTCCCAGCCATATATCGCCGTTTACATATTCAATAATTGAAAATACCTTATCTGTTATCCTGAACAGGCCACCGTCAAGCGGACTCGCAATAACTTTTTTATTAGTCAAATCATAGGCAAACAGTCCGAATGCATTGGACCCTATCCATACCCTGTTCTTTTTGTCTTTGAGGTAAACCCTGAGCCCTTCCTTTTGAAAGCTGCCGTATTCTGCTATGTCATCAAGATACCTGGTAAATACTGACCTGGCGGCATCATAGGAAAAAATGTCTGAACCGGCAACAACTACTATATCCCCACTGTAATCTTCAACAATGTCACGTACATATTCCTGATACAATAAATTATTGTTTTCCTGTATGAAAGGAATATGTTCAAAATACATAAAATCACGGTTGTAAATGTCGATGCCGTTGTTTGTCGCTATCCAGAGCTGCCCCCTTGAGTCTTCCGTTATTTTGAATACCGCATTGCCTGCAATACTTACGCTGTCATTTGCATTATTGTAAAATGTTGTAAACTCGTATCCGTCATACATATTTAAACCGTCATCCGTACCGAACCATAAGAATCCCCTGCTATCCTGAAATATACAGTGGACCGTATTGTTTGACAACCCGTCATCTGTAGTCAAATGCGAGAAAGTCAGGTCAGAGGTATTACAATAACTCAGCTTATACAATATTGATATAAGCAGAAAAAGGATAAGTTTGTTTTTCATGTTGGTAACACCGTAATTATAACGACCGGAAAATGAACAATTAAATTGCAATAATTATCAGTTAACAATATATAGCATATCTATTAATAAAGTTAAGAAATATTTTATTGTAATTTTAAAATTATTTTGTTTATTATGACAGCTTAAATTTCAGCTGATGGCAAAAAAGAGAAGAAGGTCCGTAAATAAAACCCTCAGGAAGAAAATAAGGTTATACCTGGTTTATGGGGTATGCGGACTGCTGGCTATGATTTTCTTGCTGTTCTCTCTGGTTTATATCGGGGTATTCGGACATATACCCACGGGGCATGAGCTGAAGAATGTGCAGAACTACCTCGCCTCCGAAATTTATTCGGCTGACAATGTGCTGCTCGGCAAATATTATGTACAAAACAGGTCCAATGTGGACTATGATGATATCCCGCAGTACCTTATTGATGCCCTTGTAGCTACGGAGGATGCGAGGTTTTACACTCATAATGGTATAGACAACAGGAGTATCCTGAGGGTTTTTCTTAAGACACTTTTGCTGCGTCAGGAAAGTGCGGGCGGGGGCAGCACCATCACACAGCAGCTGGCAAAAAACCTGTTCAAAAGGAAAAGGTATTCAATTATCACGGTGCCGGTAAATAAGTTCAGGGAAATGATAATAGCTGTAAGGCTTGAAAAAGTATATGATAAGAAGGATATCCTGGGACTGTACCTTAACACTGTTTCTTTCGGTGAGAATACATACGGACTTGAGACAGCATCGAAGATGTATTTTAACAAGCCGCCGCGTAATCTTAAAATTGAAGAAGCAGCTTTGCTTGTGGGCATGCTGAAAGGCACATATGTCTATAATCCTAAGAGTCAGACAGATAAGGCATTGCAGCGAAGGAATGTCGTACTTAGCCAGATGGTTAAATATGGGTACCTCGAAGCGGAAAAGTCTGATTCGTTAAAGCAGCTGCCCGTGAAGCTCAGCTATATAAAACAGACACATAATGAGGGCCTGGCGCCCTACTTCAGGGAATACCTGAGGCTCGAGCTGGCGGAGTGGAGCAAAAATGTATATAAGTCCGACGGCTCGCCATATAATATTTATACTGACGGACTTAAGATATATACCACCATAAATTCAGATCTGCAGACCTATGCCGAGCAGGCTGTTAAAAGCCATCTTTCACGCCTGCAGCGCGAGTTCAACAGCCAATGGAAGCACTCTCGGCCATGGGGCACAAACAACGATGTTATAACCAGGCAGATAAAAATGACAAATAGATATAACCGTTTGAAAGACAGAGGGATGAGCTTCGAGGAGATAATGAAGGTTTTTAATACCCCTGTTAAAATGGAAGTATTTAGCTGGGACGGGACTTCAGAGATGTCAATGACACCCCTTGACTCGGTAAAGTATTACTTTAAGTTCCTTCATGCAGGTTTTATAGCCATGGAATCGAAGACAGGTTATATAAGGGCATGGGTGGGAGGAATAAATCACAAGTATTTCCAGTATGATCATGTTAAATCACGAAGGCAGGCAGGCTCGACGTTTAAGCCTGTTGTTTATGCTGCCGCCCTGGAAAAGGGTTATAAACCCTGTGATTACATTCCTAACGACTCGGTTGTATACAAGGACTATAATAACTGGACACCAAGAAATGCCGACAGGTCATATGGAGGCTATTACTCGATGAACGGGGGACTGGTACATTCCGTCAATACTGTAAGTGTTAATCTGATGATGAATACAGGTATCTCCAACGTTATAAAGCTGGCAAAAGAAATGGGAATATCGGGTGACCTGCCCGGGGTGCCCTCCCTGGCTCTCGGCACAGGGGAGATATCACTTTTTGAGCTTGTTTGTGCATATAATGTATTTAACAACGGGGGCAGGATGGTTAAACCTGTTTATCTGCGGAGGATAGAAGATAAGGATGGGAAAGTGCTGTTCGAAGCACAGCTGCAGGTCGAGGAAAAAGAGATAATAACACAGGAAAACGCAGAGATAATAGTCAACATGCTCAGGAATGTTGTTAATTATGGTACCGCATCCGGTATACGGACCGCCTATGGTCTTGATAACGATATTGCAGGTAAGACAGGTACAACCCAGATGAATACCGACGGATGGTTTATAGGATTCACGCCCGACCTTATTGCCGGGACATGGGTAGGGGGGGATAGCCCGCTGATACGCTTCCGCTCTATGGCATACGGACAGGGTGCCCATACGGCCCTGCCCATATGGGCAGGATTCATGCGCAGGGTCTATTCAAATCCTTTATACAGGAATTCAAGAAATGCGGGCTTCGACATTTCGGGCAAGGTGCTTGACCAGTTTGGCTGTCCCGATTACAGGGACAAGGAGTATGAATCTATCTGGGAATATATGCAAGAACATGAAAGAGGTATTATTGATCTTATTAAGAATATTTTCAGGAAGAAGAATAAGAGAGAAATTGAAGACAATGAGGATTAATGTTATTAATTTTATATTTTAAAAAATGGCAACATACACACGGACAGAGGTACTTGTTCAAATGAAGCAGACAGGTTTAATACCTGTCTTTTATAATGCTGATATCAAGATTTGCAGGGAGGTAGTAAAGGCATGCTATAACGGGGGAGTGAGGATCTTCGAGTTCACAAACAGGGGTGACTTTGCCCATGAAGTATTTTCCGATCTAAATAAGTATGTAATAAAGGAACTTCCCGGACTGATAACGGGAGCAGGTTCAATAATAGACCCGGCCACTGCTGCCTTATATATCCAGCTGGGGGCAAACTTTATTGTTTCTCCCGTATTGAACGAGGATATGGCAAAAGTATGCAACCGCAGAAAAGTATCATGGTCCCCCGGGTGCGGCTCGGTATCTGAAATATCGAGGGCAGAGGAGCTCGGGGCAGATGTAATAAAAATATTCCCGGCCACACAGCTCGGGGGTCCCAAATTTGTAGCTGCCGTCAAAGGTCCCATGCCATGGGCCAACATTATGCCCTCCGGCGGTGTTGAGCCCACGGAGGATAATCTCAGGGAATGGTTCACATCAGGAGCATATTGTGTGGGCATGGGCTCCAGGCTTATTACAAAAGACATCCTCTCTGCAGGAGATTACAGAAAGCTGGAGGAAAGGGTAAGAGAAACCATCGGTCTTATAAAAAAGATAAGATCAGGGGTCTGAAATATTACTCGCCGGCACAAGTAAGGATTTAAGACAGCCCCACTGCCTTACCGTCAGGCATCACTTTTATCCTCGCTGCCGCGGGGACTTTTGGCAGTCCCGGCATGGTCATTATGTTGCCGCAGATGATAACTATGAATCCAGCACCTGCAGATATACGGGCTTCATTAACGGTTATCCTGAAGTTCTTTGGCCTCCCTGTCAGTTTCGGATCATCTGATAATGATTTTGGAGTTTTGGCAATGCATACGGGCAGATTGTCAAATCCGTGCTTTGAAACCAGGGACAGGTCCGTTTCAGCTTTCATATCGAAGTCCACCCCGTCGGCACCGTAAATTTTAGTAGCTATGGTCTTTATTTTTTCCTTAACCGGTGCTTCAAGCGGATATAAAAATTTAATCTTACTGCCTTTATTTGATTCCACAGCCTTAATAACAGCCTTAGCAAGGTCCAGGGCTCCTTTTCCTCCTTTTTCGTAATGTTCCGCAACAACAGCCTTTATTCCCTGCCTCTCGTAATAGTCGACTACCGCCCTTAGCTCCTCCTCCGTATCGTCTGCAAACCTGTTAATTGCGATTACCGGATCAAACCCGAAGAGCTTCATGTTCTCAACATGCTTGTCCAGGTTGCTTAAGCCCGTGTCTTTTGTTAGTCCCCCGTGATGCTTGAGGGCCTTGATGGTTGCGACAATTACCGTTGCACCGGCATTAAGTCCGGCTATCCTGCATTTTATATGAAAGAACTTTTCTGCACCCAGGTCAGTCCCGAATCCTGCCTCGGTTACAACGTAGTCGCTGAGCTTAAGTGCCATTCTTGTTGCAATGGCACTGTTTGTCCCCTGTGCTATGTTGGCAAACGGACCGGCATGTACAAAGGCGGGTGTGCCTTCAAGGGTCTGTACCAGGTTAGGGTGCACGGTATCACGCAGCAGGATCTGCATCGCCCCCTCGGCCTGGATATCTTTTGCACGTATGGGCTCGCCCTTATATGTGAAAGCCACTACTGTCCGCGCCAGCCTCTTGCCCAGGTCCTCAAAATCCTCTGCAAGGCATAACATGGCCATAACTTCGGAAGCAGGGGTTATATTGAATCCGTCCTGCCTCGGTATGCCATGCTTCACCCCTCCGAGTCCGACAAATATCTCTCTCAGCGCCCTGTCATTAAGGTCAATGACACGCCTCCATATTATCCTTCGGGGATCTATTTCCAGCTCGTTGCCATGCTGAAGATGATTGTCTATCATAGCCGATAACAAATTATTAGCTTTGCTTACAGAGTACATGTCACCCACAAAATGGAGGTTTATATCTTCAGCGGGCATGACCTGCGAAGCCCCGGCTCCCGTGCCTCCGCCCTTAATTCCGAAATAGGGGCCCAGCGACGGCTCCCTCAGGCATATTGATGTCTTGTTGCCAAGCTGCCGCAAAGCATCGCCCAGTCCGATAGTAGTGGTAGTTTTTCCTTCTCCCTGGGGCGTGGGTGTCATGGCAGTGACCAGCACCAGGTTACCATCCTTGAGTCCTTTCCTGCTATGGAGATGACTTATGGGTATCTTTGCAATGTAATGGCCGTGAGGAAGGATAGAATCCCTGTCAAGGCCCAGCTCTGCAGCTACATCATAGATCTTCTTCAGCTTGTAATTGTTATATTCTGCACTGTTCATTATCGCTTGTTTAAAATTCGTGCCAAATATAATTAATTACTTTAATTTAATTTATTTTGACTTCTGCATAATTGGCGATTAAGCAGGATTTATTTATGTTTACCTGAAAATTAAATACGATGTTTATGAATAAGAACAGACTTATAACATTATTAACAGTATTTTTATACTCAATTGTTTTGAATATGAATTCTGCATATTGCCAGTCATCGTTAACAGGGGTATTTGAGAATAACTCCGACATAGGCGCGGTGAAACTGCCGGGAGGTGTCCTGTACGATACCTTGGCTCAGGAATACACTCTGCACGGCTCAGGTGAGAATATATGGTTTAACAGTGATGAGTTTCATTTCCTGTGGAAGCGTATGCAGGGCAACTTTATTATGCGGGCCAGGGTCAGGTTCATTGGCGAGGGTGTTCATGAGCACAGGAAAATAGGCATAATGATCCGCGACACACTTTCAACAGGATCGGCACATGTCAGCGCCGTCGTTCATGGGGACGGACTCACATCATTGCAGTTCAGGAGAGCCGGGGGGGGCACCACTGAAGAAACAATACCTGAAATTTCTTATGCTGACATCATCCAGATTGAGCGCAGGGGGGACACGTTTATAATGTCTGCGGCGCGATACGGCGAACCATTTACCATTGCCAGCATTACTGGTATCAATTTGAACAGTGAAGTTTATGCCGGACTCTTTATTTGTTCCCACAATCCTGAAGTGGTGGAAAAGGCAGTTTTTGACAATGTAAGGATTATTATCCCGGCAAGGGATGGTTTTGTTCCCTATACAGACTATATAGGTAGTAATATTGAGATTATGGACGTGCAAACGGGGCACAGGGAAATATTATACAGCTCTCCCATGTCACTGCAGGCTCCCAACTGGAGCCGTGACGGCAGTAAGCTCATATATAACAGCAGGGGACTGATATATGGTATTGACATCCGGAATAAAACCGTAAGGGAAATAAATACGGGCTTTGCAAATAACAATAATAATGACCATGTTTTATCCTTTGACGGGAATATGCTTGGCATCAGCCACCACAGCACTGATGATGAGGGCCTGTCAATTATTTATACGCTGCCCTCGGGCGGGGGCACACCGGAAAGGGTAACTGCACTGGGCCCCTCTTACCTGCACGGATTTTCACCTGACGGCGGGTACCTTGTATTCACGGGGGAGCGCGGAGGGAATTATGATATCTATAAGATATCAAGGATCTTAAAGGAAGAAATACGACTCACTGATGCAGAGGGACTGGATGACGGGTCTGAATATGCGCCTGACGGTAATTATATTTATTTCAATTCGAACCGCACCGGCACGATGCAGATATGGAGAATGAAGCCCGACGGCAGTGACCAGCGGCAGCTAACCTTTGATGAGCTTAATGACTGGTTTCCCCATGTTTCACCTGACGGAAAGAATATTGTCTTCCTTTCATTCGGACAGGAAGTGAGTGCGGGTGACCATCCCTTCTATAAACATGTATATATCAGGATGATGCCTGCAGCAGGAGGGACCCCAAAAGTAATTGCCTATGTATATGGGGGACAGGGGACCATAAATGTGCACAGCTGGTCACCCGACAGCAGGAAGATCGCATTTGTCAGCAATACAGTTATTGAAGAATAAACAATAACAGGGCATCAGCAGCACAGCCTTTTAGTCAGTATAAATGTAAAACGGAATATAAGGGTAGTCTTTTCTTAACAATTTAATATTGCCGTTATAAGTAGTAATAGTAAGTGGTGTACCCTTTTTATTTATAATACCTGTAATGTTTGTATTATAGTATTTTCTGAAAATTACTCCATGTACCCTGTTCTTTTCAGTCCTTGTGTTTTTTGACATTACTGTTGCCTTTTTTATTGTAAAATCAGTTTGAATATAACCTGACTCGGAATTCAACGTAACAATACTCTTTGTATCATAAGGTAAATTTACTTTTATATTGCCGTTAAAGAGCTCAATCTGACTGGGATTGTCCTGGTTTAACCTGAGAAAATCAATATTAACGTCACCATAAAAAGCACTGATGGCAAGGGGGCCTGTGACATTATTTAATTTTAAATCCGAAGCAAACACATTAATATCTATTTCATTTTTAAAGCCTCTGACATTAATATTATTCATAAATGCATCATAACGCCCATCATTTTTGTTAAAGGAAATACCATTTGATTTTGAAGGAAATTTGTTTCTTATTTCAATCATTAATTTTTTTGGTATGCTTATTCTGTAATTTGTAAATTGTGACTGCCTGTCTGAAGCAGAAATAATTAATATCCTGTCTTTTTTCTCTATATTTATCCCCAGCTGTGTATTGTCTGGTTTATATCGTACGGATTCTGTTTCTGATATTGATTCCGGAATATTTTTATGTCCGGCAATTTCAATTCTGATGCTCTCTGAATTATTTGCTGAAATTTTCAGATCGCCATAAAGATCATTTATTCTGACCTTTTCTGTTCCTGCTACTGCTAATTCCGTGCTTTGTGAGAATGAGGCAAAATGATGCAGGAAAACTACAATAAATATATATACCGTTTTCATAACCATAAAATTTTGTTTGACCTTGTTATACATGTATGTACTATGGCTAACCTAGAGCAATACATGTAATCCTTGATCAGCATATTCCTTGACAATAATATTGGTATCATCGTTTTTAATTAAATACTGCAGACTTTCAGCTGCTCTTTTCTCCCTGCTGTCAACAAGAAATTTAATTATTGCTATCTGGACCATCGGTTCATCCTGACTACTCAGGCATTTTATAAGTAATTCCATTACCTGTTCGTTGTCCCTGTATCTGAAAAGGGCGTTGGCGGCTGCCAGCCTGACATTGACATTATCATCAAAAAAGAGTGCGTTTTCAAGGGACCTTAGTAAATCAGGACTTACCTTGTTATTTTCATTAAAATAGGTCAGCGCCTTAATCTTATCACTGGTCGAATGCGGATTAAACATTGTAATTGCAACAGCATTCTTGAGACTGCTGATTTCATTTTCCATTTTTTTTATTCTGGTCTTTTCAAGATAACCTGTGACTACCAGCACTCCTGTTAATAAACCTGTAATAAAAATTAATATGCTTGCAGCAATTCTGAATAATGAGCTGCTGTTAATTCCAAAAGACCATTTCTTTAGTCTGTTTTTTTCTTTTTCAAGGTTGAGCATAAACGTATCAAATAGATGCCGTGGATTTTCAATTTTGTTCATGTTTGAGATTTTTTCATTCAGCAGCCTGATTTGTGATAATTCATTGGAACATATTTTACAATGATCAAGATGCTTTTCAATCTCAAGTTTTGTCTTTTTATCCAGATTATTATCCAGATAATCGAGTAACAAACTCTTTATGTCATTACAGTTCATTGCCTGAATTATTTTCTGTTTTAAAATAGATTTCCCTTAGTTTATTTAATGCCCTCAGCATTTTTTTCTTCACTGCTGATTCTGTTGTGAAGAAAAGCTCGGCCAAATCCTTGTATTTCAGACCATGGAATTTGCCAAGTATTAATAATTCCCTGTATTCATCGGGCAGCCTTGAGATAGAGTAATAAAGCAGACTATCATTTCCATGGAAATTATTTTTTTCGGCTTCATCTTTATCTATGCTGCCCAGGTTCTCATAACCTGCGCAATTATGATGCATCGACTTGCTGTAATCAATAAATATATTTTTTGCAATTTGAAATATCCAGGACTTGAAACTTTTTTCCGGGTCAAATGATTTCCTGTATTTTATTAATCTTAAAAACAGGTCCTGGGTCAGGTCCTTGCTGTCTTCAATTTTGCCTGTCATATAACAGAAGTAATTCAGTATATGATTGCTATATTTAAGAAAAAGATCAGCCATATAATCGAGATAACCGGACTTAACCCTGAACATCAATATTTCATCAGTTAGTTCATTCACTGCGAAAAAGTTTTATTTATTATACCATCAAAGTACAAAAAAGTCCCGTTTAAAAACATTCTTTCTGTGAATTAATTACCGGATTATTATTATATTAAATTCATAAATTTTAATTTTAGAGTGTAATAGGTATTGTTTAAATAGGACATATCATGAAAAAATATAATTATGTCATACCTTCAATCACACAGTATATTATTTTACTGGCAGTCGTTACAGTTTCAATGCATGCACAGCCGCCTTTAATCATTGATCACAGCTGCATTGATATCCACGAAATACCGGTTGAATGGATTGACAGTGCAAAGGCAAACTTATTTATCGGCTATGGCCACACCTCACATGGAAGCCAGCTTATATCAGGAATGAGTGCTATTGAATCATATTTTACTGACGGCACATTTGACTGGAGTAACAGCGGAGGCGAGGGTGAGCTTCATCTTTTCGAGGGTGCGGAGTACGGGGAAGGTTATCTTGAACTTGACTGCGGCTACGGCGGGTGGGATGACCGGACAAGGGAATTCCTGGATTCGTTCCCTGCCTGTAATGTAATTATGTGGTCGTGGTGCGGACAGGTAAATGATGTTGACCTTGCAAGCCATTACCTGGAGCCCATGGAACAGCTTGAATCTGAGTATCCTGATGTAAAATTCATTTACATGACCGGCCACCTCGAAGGTCTTGGTCCGGAAGGAAGCCTCTACACAGCAAACCAGCAGATAAGAAACTACTGTAATACCAACAATAAAATACTATTTGACTTTGCAGATATTGAAAAGTATAAACCTTATAACGATACAAATTACCAGCAGTACTTTGCTAACGACGAATGTTATTACAACCATCCCCTGGGAGATCAAAGAAACTGGGCCGAAGAATGGATGGCCGCCAATCCGGGTCACGAGCTGGCAGAAATTTCGCAGCTCTGTGGATCATGCGCTCATTCGGTAAGCCTGAACTGTGTAAAGAAGGGTATTGCCTGCTGGCACTTGTGGGCAAGACTTGCCGGGTGGGATGATGATGACGGCGATGATGATGATGTTACCGCTGATATAGCATGTCAGAGGAATAGGATGTTAATATACCCGAATCCTGCAGGTGATTGTTTTACAATTTCCCTGCCGCAGGAAACAGAGGGTGCAATATTGGAGATTATTAACCTGCAGGGAAAACCTGTTTATATAAATAATGTCAACAAGGGAGCTAAAAAGATATTCGTACCTGATTTGAAAATCCCCGGCGGAGTATACATACTTCGGGTTTTTAGTGAAGCCGCTATGTATAGAACAACATTAATCAGACAATAAATTAAATTAATACACTGCTGCAGATTTAATAATCTCGATCTTCCTGAACAGACAAATAATTTTAGACCGGACTGCCCTATGTGATAAGACTGCCCTGCAGCAACTATTATGATACAGTTACAATATGTTAAAATTTATATTTCAAGCGTTAAAAAAAGAGAAAAAATGTGCAAATCTGCTTTTTTTATCGTAAATTTAATATAAGCAGCTACTAAATAGTGGTTTAAGTTTATTTTACAGCCTGAAATCGTTATTGAAGAATATAGGTTTGGTTTTACCGGATAATTTGTTACTATGGGCACAGGGAATCGTTATAAGCGGCTTTTTGAAACGGCAAGGGACGGAATATTGATTCTGAAGGCAGATACCGGGGAAATGACAGACATCAATCCGTTTTTTGCCGAATTATCGGGTTTTTCAGGTAAAGAGATTATCGGGAAAAAACTGAGTGAAACAGCTTTGTTTAAAGACATCCACGAGTCTGATAAATTTTTTAAAAAGCTACGGAATAAAAAATATTTCCGTTACGATAATATGCTGCTCAAGACCGCCGGTGGCAAAGAAATTACTGTAGAAGTTATTGGCAATGTCTTTCTGGAAGATAATACAAAAATGATCCAGTGTAACATTCGTGATATTAACGACTGCAAAAATCTGGAAAAAATATTATTCGAGAGTGAACAAAAATACAGGAATCTCTTTGAACACTCCTGTGAAGCCATTATAATCTCCGGACCGGACAGCAGATTAATAGATGTTAATCCGGCTGCCGTGAAAATGTTCGGACTCCGGTCCCGTGAGGATATGCTTGGAATGTACGCAGGTAAATTATATGCCAATCCCGAACAGAGGGCAGCCATCATTAATAGACTTTATGCCAAAGGCTATGATGAGAACTTTGAGGTAGAAATGGTCAAACAGGATGGCAGCGGTCAGCATATCTTTACTATAGTCAGTGCTGTGCTGCACAAAGATGAACAAGGGCAAATTTTGCGTGTTGAGGGTATGCTCATTGACATCACCGAGCGTAAGCATGCAATTGAAGAACTTCAGCAAAGTATGGAAAACTTCCGGGCTCTTGCTGAGAACGCCAGTGACGGGATAACAATAGTGACAGGAGAAGAAGGCAGGTTTGTTTATGCAAACGAAAGGGCCGGTGAAATTACCGGGTATACTGTTGATGAGTTACTTGAAAGGAGCCCAAGAGACCTTGTCATTCCCTATGAGTTTCCGAAAATTCTTAAAAGATACAGAAGGCGGATTGCCGGACTGAATGTTATTAAACAGTATGATACTACTTTTATAAAAAAGGATGGTAATAAAATCCGGATTGAACTTGCCCCTTCAAAGACTATCTGGCAAAGAGAACCGGCGGACATGGTTTTATTTCGGGATATTAGCGAACGCAAACAAATTGAACAGGAGTTAAAGCACTCGCGTGACACTTTGAGAGATTTATCAATGCATATTGAAGAAGCCAGGGAAACTGAAAGGGCTAAAATCGCCAGGAATTTACACGATGACCTGGGTCAGAGGCTGGCAGCCCTGGTGATCGATAATAGATGGCTGAAAGAAAAGCTGGCCCAGGCACAGCCGGGTATAACGGACAAGCTTAATTCAATGTCGGAATTACTTATGGATGCTATTGAAACTGTCCAGACAATCTCAGGCGAATTAAGGCCCGGCATACTGGATGACCTT
>Ga0315548_1003089_pt1 | contig 12646 bp, 12 predicted proteins | sample SalMarSW160110MG_2_FD_202540 | JGI IMG/M metagenome (GOLD analysis project Ga0315548, IMG submission 202540) | Salt marsh sediment microbial communities from the Plum Island Ecosystem LTER, Massachusetts, United States - Salt Marsh Sediment SW1601-110 ... | reverse complement strand
TTTCATATTTTTTTAAATTCTATATTGGTAATATCAGTGAGTCTAAAGAAATCGAAAAAAATAAAAGACATAGAAATTTTCAAAGGGATTTAGACAAGCTTAAGGAAGAGTATCTTCCTCTCTACTAAGTAAAAAATAACGAACATTTTAAAATTAATTCTAATATAAGTTATTGATGTAAATCGGTTTTTGTTGGTCAAGTCCTTTTTTTTCTGTGAAATTCATTAAGCCACTAATTCCTTATTCAACTCCTATTCATCTTTTGTTCTTTTTGGTTCTTCAATAAATTCTTCTTCTAATTCATCTTCTTCAAAAGAGTTCATTCTCATGTATTTTCTTCCTGTCTGTCAGTTTTCATCTATTTCCATTAAAAGGCAGCTTAAATACCTGATGCAGGATTTCGCATTTGGGAATACACCTATTACCTTTGAGCGTTTCTTTATCAACTTATTGAGATATTCTATCTGATTTGTAGCTCTTATTTTCCTATGTTTTCGAGTGCGCCCAACGTTGCCGCTCAGTCGCCAGCGGGGTGGTCGGCTGGAGCGGTCGGTTATGCCGAGTGGATTCTCGTGGCCCTACTTATGGAGACTTAACTGGCCATCCGAAAATGAGCCGGTGCACGAGTTGGTTCCGCCGTAGGTTCCCTGGAGTGAGGAGCCCGATACTTGGGCTGACCCTGTGATTGTGGCGGTGCAACTTTCGAAGGGAGGTGCGAACCCGCCGGGCGAAATTGTGATGGTGAATGCGAGAGTGGTTCCGGTAATCTGACCAGACAGCGTGCCGTGCCCCGTTACCGTTCCTTGCGTCGTGGCGGCTGTCACCGTGCCCGATATCGTGCCGCCGCTCTGCTGAATGTCCCAGGTCATGATTCCTGGTCCGGAGGAGTCGACGCCCGTGCCGGACCAGACACCGGCGATGTTCACGACTTGCGGTCCGGTCACGGAGTCGCCTCCGCAGGAGACAAAAGCCATGAGGATGCCCAACAGAGCGATCCAGCTATATTGTTTCATGTGTGGCCTCATTAAGCGCGGACCTGGAAGTGGCTTCCCTGCTCCGCGGCTCCGAATCGAATCTCGTACCCAACTTTGCGGCATAACATAGTTTATATGTACTAATATTAACCGCAAAAACACCATTGTTAAGCCGTATAAACTGATTTCTACATTTCCGGTTAACTTCATATATATCAACATATTATCTTATTACACCTCCTTTTATTTCTTCTTTTGAAAAACTATATATTTCTTGCATATTTTAGAGTGTAAATAAAATAGAAAATTTGTCAAGATAAAGAATTTTTCGCATTAAAATTAGTAATACAAAAACGTAAAAAAGTACCCCTTGACAGATATCCAAAAATAAATAAGGCTGCCCCGCACTCTTTATGCTAAAAGTAAAAATCAAATATCAAAATGTAAAATTACAAATTAAAGTTCAGAAATAAAAAAACAGAGAAACAACGAATTACACGAATCACACGAATATTAAAATAACAGTCTTTATTTTTCTATGTTGATAAAAATGAATTAATCTAAATTTATTTGTGAAATTTGTGCAATTTGTTGTTAGAAAATGGGTTGTTGGGGGTATAAATATGATTTTGCATTTTAATTTGTCATTTTGCTTTTTAAATTTTGATATTTAATTTATATTTCGGACAGGATTTCTACGTTGTTTTAATAACTGTTTATTGCGCTCCGCGAAATGAAGCTTGAATCCGAACTATTTTCGTTCCATGTTTTTTACTCTTTCCAGTATCATCGGGCGGGCTGCTTCCATCATCTCGCGAAAATCCTCATAACGCATCGTACGACCTTCAAAGGTACGTTTCTCCAGAGCTCCTAAGAATCGGGCTTTGAATTCTTCGGAGTAGGAGCCGTAAAGGTGATAGCTGTCAGCCATGTGACAGTAACGTCCGACTTTGACTGATTTTCCTGAAATCTCGGAAATTCGATTTGTAATTTTTGTTTGCAGTTGCACAAGTGCAAATATATTCATAAATGCGGCTTTATAAGCATCGTTGGAGCGGAAACGGACATTCATATTTAATAACGGGGTATTGTTCTGTTCGGTAATCCTGCACCAGAGACTCTGGAGGCAGGCCGGGTCATAGCAGTCGTTATCCTCCCAGACTTTCCAGGTTATTGCCTGTGCTCTCCTCGTATAGGGTTTATCTGCAAGTTTCTGACACATAATCTCAATTTGATCCAGAGGTTTTTTAGTGGGCGCCTCATATGAAAATAGGCGCTGATGGTATGTGTACTCCCATCTCGTATCTTCAGGGTCATTCGGGTCCCTCACCAGATGGTCTTTTATACCCTCGCACACTTCCATCACATACTCCTGCAGGAATTCTACCCCTGCGGGAAAATCTTTGTGAAGCATGGGTTCTTTAAGAGGGTCGGTGACGGTAATAATCATTGTTGCATCTTTACTCGGAGGGTCATCGGGTTTATCGTACTGTGTTTTAATGTCGCATCCGTTCTCGTAGAGCGAAATTAGAGAATTCTCCCAGGCTCTCGCTATACAATCACCTTCTACGTGCAGAACAGGTATACCGTTTGTAAATTCTGCCGATTTTTCAACAGATGCCATAAATCACCCCCATTTTTTAATATTAAAAGAAAATCTCAATTTGTCAATAAAAAAGCTAAGAATTCGTAGTTTCCTTTCTTGACATAAGTATTTTGCGATTTATATTGAAGCTTAAGAAATATATTAGATTGAAAATTAACAACAAAGTGGCGTAGCGGAGTCGTTAAAATGCAAAAGTTAAATGTTAAAATGAAAAAATACAGATCAAAATTGAAAAATAAATTGAAAATAGGAACAACGAATCACACGAATGACACAAATATTAAAAAAAGAAAATAACCACGGATGAACACGGATAAGCACGGATCAAAAAAATATTTTGTTGTTTTAATAAAAACAGAATATGTGGTGGGAAGGGTATCAGTGTTTATCAGTGAAAATCTGTGGCCATTTAAAAAGTTATTTGTGATATTTGTGCAATTTGTTGTTAAAAAATGGGTTGTTTTGGGTGGGCTTTAGAAAAGATTTTTCATTTTTATTTGTCATTTTGCTTGTTAAATTTTGATATTTTATTTACCGGAAAAAGTAGTTAAATTAAATGAGGTATTTTTTGGGAAAGAATAAAAAGTTGAGCGTCGATATAATAATATTAAGGAGAAACATATGTTAACCGATAATATTCTTGATTTGATTGGTAATACTCCTGTAGTTCAATTGAAGGGCGAGAACGTTTTCGCAAAAGCCGAATACTTGAATCCCGGAGGCAGCATCAAAGACCGTGTGGCTCTGGCGATGATTGAGGGAGCCGAGCGGGATAATCGTCTTAATAAAGATTCGATTATCGTAGAACCCACCTCAGGTAACACCGGTATCGGAATAGCTCTTGTGGGTCGGTTGAAGGGGTATAAGGTCATAATAGTTATGCCGGAGAACATGAGTGTAGAGCGAAAAAAACTGATACGTACACTGGGAGCGGAACTTATCCTTACTCCTGCCGAAGATGGAATTAAAGGGTCTGTTGATTATGTCGAAAAAATGGCGGCGCAGAATCCTAATGTGATTGTCTGTCAACAGTTCGAGAATCCCGACAATCCGCGTATTCACTATGAGGAAACGGCTCATGAATTGTGGCGTCAGATGAGAGGCGATATTGCCGGTTTCGTCGCCGGTGTCGGCAGCGGAGGAACTCTTCAAGGGGTAGGCAAATTTCTTAAAGAGCATAATAGCGATATTAAAATTGTGGCTGTTGAACCCAAAAATGTTTCCGCAATTCTTGGACATGAACCCGGTCTTCACCAGATACAGGGAATAGGTGATGGCTTCGTGCCTGAGATTTTGGATGTATCTTTGGTTGATGAAGTTATCGAAGTAACAGATGAAGACGCAATCGAAACGACCCGTCAGCTCGGCAGAGATTACGGGTTGCTGGTAGGAATTTCGTCCGGCGCGAATGTGTGGGCGGCACGGAAGTTAGCCGGCAAAATCAAAGGAAATATAACTACCGTTCTTCCGGACCGTGCCGAACGCTACTTCAGCACCGCGTTGATGTGAATTAGATGAGAATGTCAGGGGAGATATGAAATTCGAAGTCAAGCAAATAGGAATAATTCACAGTCCGTACAAGACAAAGGAAGAATGTCCGATTCAAGGAAATGTTAAACCTGAAGGCAGGGGACGAATCGAAGTCTTTCCGGAATATGAAGAGGCACTGGGAACTATAGAAACCTTCTCACATATTATTTTGTTTTATATATTAGATAGAGCTGGCGAAATCAAGTTATGCCGACCGACTTTTTTAGATGATTCTCCACATGGGGTTTTTGCTTCGAGGCACCCCTGCAGACCCAACGGAATCGGCTTTTCCGTAGTGAGGCTTGAGAGAAGAAATAAAAATATTTTAGAAGTGAGCGGGATAGATATTCTTGATAATACACCTCTCATCGACATAAAACCTTATATACCAATGTTTGATTGTTTTTCTAATGCGAGTAACGGATGGATAGAGAAAAAAGAAATACGCCCGAAACCTACCGGTAGGGAATAGAAAGAGGTGTCAGATACCAGATGTCGGCTGGTATTGTAAGAAAATATCCTGAAACAATTTGTCGTGTTTCTGCGTTGAACAAAAAGAAGGAAATTGATTATAAACTTTAAAATTTCTAAAAGGAGGCAAAAGATGAGATCGTTCGTGAGATGTGTTTTTGTGCTGTCTATTGTTTTTTTTGCTATTATAGTTGAGGCTAAACCATTGAAAGATTATATCGAAGAAGCTAAGAACTATCAGAATTCCGGTAAACTCGGGGAAGCAGTAAAGGTAATGGAGGATGCTTTGAAAAAGTATCCTGATAGTTCCAATGCTTATGCGTATTCGGGGCTATATACGGGTATGCAGGCAGGAGAGACCCAAGATTTAGCTCTGGCAGGTAAACTTGTTGCAACGTCATTTGAGCAGCTGGATAAAGCTGTCGCGCTTGATTCTCTTAATTTGGCCGCAAGATTTCATCGGGGTATTATGGGAATCGAAGTTCCGGAATTTTTTGGGAAACTGGACGACGGAATCAAAGACCTGGAATTTATTATTAAGATTCATCAAAAATCACCAAAAAAAGTTCCGGATGATATTCTTGTTCAGGTGTATAATTTTCTCGGAGAAGGGTATCAAAAAAAGGGAGAAAATAATAAGGCTGTTTCCGCCTGGAATAAAGTAATCGAGCTTGCTCCCGGTTCAAGTTTTGCCGAAGATGCAAAAAAACAAATAAAGGCAACTCCTCTTACCGGTGATAAATCATCGGAGAAAAAGATTCAAGCAGAGTCTAACGACCCTAAAATTCTTATGAAGGAAGGAAAAGCCGCTCTTGAGAAAGAAAATTGCGAGGAAGCTGTTGAGGTTTTCAGAAAGCTGGTTGAGATAGATTCGAAAAATATAGAAGCCTACAAATATTTTGCTTCAGCTTTAGGATGCGTGGCTGCAAAGGGGTATGATGAGAAAATTTATGAAAATACCGAATATCGTTCGGGAATCGCATTTGAAGGAATGAATGTATTAGATAAAGCGGTTGCTCTTGCGCCGCAGGACAGCGAACTCAGGCTTTTAAGAGGTTCAGTTGGTGTATATATGCCTTTCTTTGTGGGAAAACTCGAGCAGAGTATCGAAGATTTGAATAAGGTTTTAAGTAGTGATGCAAAGGATTCCGTAAAGGCGGAAGCATTGTATTATCTTGGTGTAGCACATCAGAGAAAAACTATGGAATATTGGGATAAGGTGGTTGTAGATTATCCTTCCTCGGCAGCATCGAAGATGGTGTTCGATGGGATGCGTACCGATATTAAAAGAATCGACCCCGAAAAAGTTAAAAATTCTGTGGTTGTAGATTTTATCCTGGGATTCCAGGACGCTTTGGCTCCTCAAACTGCAGTATGGGTCGAGGATAAAAGCGGTAAATTCGTAAAGACTCTTTATGTATCGGGGTTCAGCGGATACGTCAAAGAAAAACAGGTTTGGTTGAAGGAATGGGCGGCGAATTCCAAATTCGTCGATGCCGACGCGGTGACTTCGGCAAGCATCGATGCCGGACACCACATTTACCTGTGGAATTTGAAGGATTATTCCGATAAAAGCGTAAAATCGGGAGAATACGTGGTGAAAGTTGAGGTTTCTCACTGGCCGTCTATGAAGTATCAGCTTGTTTCGGTGCCGGTGAAACTTGGTGGCAAAGGAGGAAAATCGACCATCGAGGAAGGCGATATAATTCCGTTTGTAGAAGCCACTTATTATCCGAAGAAGTAATCCGGTTTGGGCGGGACTAATAGGGTTTAGAAAACCGAGTTACGAGTCGAGAGTCTTTGAGTCCACGGGCGAAAAGTTATCTAAAAGGGTTGTTTTTTAGCAGAGATACCAGTAATGCCATCGGAAGCATTTTTCTGCCAAAATCTTTATATATTTCTTTTCTGTGACCGACTTTATAGACAGTAAGAATGTTTTCTTTTTTGCTAATGGAGTAGATTATTCTCCAGTTACCTTCCTGGTATCTATAGTACTGTGAATATTCTCCGGACAACTTTTTCCCCAGGGATTCAGGGTTTTTGTTTAAGTGAGTGGTTACTTTATTTATTATTCTTTCTTTTGTTTTTCTGTCTAAACCGGAAAGGTCTTTTTCTATTCTTGAGTCCCAGAGTACTTTATAAGCCAAGTTTTTCTTTTAGCTCCTCGGTAGTAAGATATTTTGCGTTTTTATCGCCGGCTCTTTGTAAACCTTCGCAAATATCCGCAATTTCTTCAATATGCAATCTAATCGCTTCTCTGATATTGAAACTTAAGGTGGTGTTGGTTGCTTTGGCAATTTTTTGTAGCCGCCTTTCTAAATCTTTAGGTAATCTTACACTAATCATATTTCCTCCTCTTTGTATAACAATGTAATACATTGGTATTTTTTGTCAAGGGCTTTCTTAGGGCTTTATCCTAAGAATAACGGATGACCGCAGACCTACGATGGCTGATGGCAGACAAAAAAACAAAGAAAAGAATTTCCGCATGTAGGGCATGTAGTTCATATAGAGGGAAAAACAAAAAAATCCTGTTAATCTTGTTAATCCTGTCTAAATTTAGGGTTTAGGATTTTGGGGTTGGGGTTTATTAAAACAACAAAATATATTTTTTCTCTGTGCACTCTGCGTGTTTTTGATTTTCTCTGAGTGCTCTGTGGTAATAGAGTCACGAGTCCCCAGTCTCTCGTCAAAAAACAAAAATCTACAGTATCTACATGTCCTACATGTGAATAAATGGAGGTGTGGTGGGTTTTAAAAAACTGCTTGACATGATGCTTGAATTATCGTACAATATATATGTTAAAAGGAGGTATAAAATGTTTGTTTTACAGGAATTTTTGCTCTGGAGTTCGATAGTTAATCTTGGGCTATTATTGGTAGGCTTTTTCGCTTTTACGTTGGGAGGTGATTTTATTTATCGAATTCACGGTCAATGGTACGATATAAAAAAAGAACAATTTAATGCTATAATTTATTCGGGTATGATGTTCTACAAGATATGCATACTTTTCTTTAATATCGTTCCTTATATCGTATTACGTATTCTTGGGTGAGATTTTAATAGTACGATTTTTTGGTGGTTTAAACTTGTCGTTGTACAAAACTAATTTTAATCGGAGGATAAAATTATGAAAAAACTTCCTGCTATTTTTTTGATTTATGTATTTATGGTGTTAGCCTGGATGGTTCTTGGTGCTACAATTTTAAAAAGAACATATGCGCAGGATTATAAGCTTAAAGGTATGGTCAGTCAATTGTGGGGGAGTATGCAGATTCAGAAAGCTCCCTCTGTATACTACGAGACAAAAGAGAAAAGAGAGATAGAGAAAATCGAGGCAGGTAAGGCCGTGACCGAGTTTGAAACTTATGTTGTTACTCATTCTATCCCTATAAAGGCGAGCGAGATTGAGGTTTCTTTATCTCTTACGCATCGCAGAAAGGGTTTGCTGTGGTATTCGACCTATGTGGTGGATTTTTCGGGGTGGTACGAGATAATTAACGATACCGGGGAATCCCGTTATATTTACTTCAATTTCGATTTTCCGGCTGAGGGTGCTGTTTATGATAATTTTAAGCTTATAGTTAACGATAAAGAAGTGGAAAAAATTGAAATAACGGGCGGCAGAGTGGTGTATCCTGTAAAACTGTCTCCCCGGGAAACCGAAACCGTAGAAGTTGCATACAGTTCTCAAGGGCTGGACCAGTGGTGGTATGATTTCGGCGAAAATGTTACCCAGGTTAAGGACTTTTTACTTACGATGAATACAGATTTTGACAAGATCGATTTTCCTCAAAACAGTATTTCTCCGACCGAGAAAAAAGAAACCGAAAAGGGATGGGAATTAAAATGGCAATATTCCAATCTCCTTACGGGAGTAAAGATAGGCATGGATTTACCGAAGAAATTGAATCCAGGTCCCTGGGTTAGCCAGGTTACTTTCTCCGCTCCGATATCCCTCTTTCTCTTTTTCTTCTTACTATTCGTTTTTACAACTTTACGCGGCGTGAAAGTTCATCCGATGAATTATTTCTTTATCGGAGCTGCGTTTTTCGCTTTTCACCTGCTTATGGCATATCTGGTCGACCACATAGCTATTCACGCTGCATTTCTAATTAGCTCTGTTGTCTCTATTTTTCTTGTCGTTACTTATATGAGGCTCGTTGTCAGCAATCGGTTTGCCTTTGTGGAGATTGCGATTGCCCAGTTCGTATACCTGGTTTTGTTTTCTTACACATTTTTCTTCAAAGGGTTCACCGGTCTTGCTATAACGATCTTATGTATTGTAACGTTATTTGTAGTTATGCAGTTTACCGGAAAAGTGGACTGGGAAGCCGTATCTAGGAAGAAGGAATGAATCGCCAAATATTAAAACTTTTAGTAACTTACCTTGCTCTCTTGTTTATTTTAAAGATATAAATAAGAAAGACCTAAGATTTATATTTTACTGTGCCATAGAATGCTTGACATAGCAGTCAAAGTATATAATTTAGACGAGGATGAAAACTGGTGAGCCAATCGCCGGTTATTAAAAGAAACGTACAATCAAATCGGAGGAAGGGATGAGTAGTTTGAGACTAAATATTGTAGGTGTTTTAACGGCATTGCTAACTTTGTTGCATATTTCCTGCGGCATATTTGGTTCTTCCAAAATTTCGGTGAAGCCTGCTTCGGATAGCATTAAGAAATTCGAAACCCTTTATATTGATGTCGGTTTGACGCACCCATTCGAAAATCCTTATGACCCGGAAGATATAAAGGTGGATGCTGTTATCAGTACCCCGGATGGCGATACATTGACGCTCCCCTGTTTTTATAGATATGGAGAGTCCGGGAAGTCGAAATGGGAAGCAAGATTTACCGCCATGCAGACGGGGACACATTCGTACCATGTCCAGGCTGTTAGCCACCATGGTACGTCAAAATCTCAAGAATTTTACGTTTCGGTTAAAGAATCGGACGATGACGGATTCCTGCGGCTGGATAAAAATTCCCTTTATAATTTCGTTTTCGACTCAGGCAAACGCTTCCGCGGAGTAGGTTTAAATATAGGATGGGAACTCGAGTCCGATTGGAAGTATCCGTATGAGACTTATCTAGATACACTTGAAAAAGTCGGTGCAAATTTCTTTAGAACATGGATGTGCTCGTGGAATCTCCCTCTCGAATGGACGAGAGTCGTTATGGGCTACGACGGGATGTTTGTCGATGAGTTTGAAAATTGGGATAAAATGTTTTCGCACTCGCCGGGTTTAAAAATAGACCTGGGTAAATCCCGGTTTACCGAAGACGATACCAGCCGGTTGAAAATAGAGTCCGGGTCCGGCGGTATTCTAGTTTACAACATCGAAGATATAAAAAAGTTTAAGATAAAATTGTTCTACAATAAGAATCTTTCTACGGGTAAGATAAAATGTTATTTCTCTCCCGATAATGTTACATATACGCCTGTCGATATCGAATTCAGCCAGACATGGAATACTTATGAAGAATGGCGTAGAATGTTTATTGTTTATATATACGAACTTCCCCAAGGAACGAACTATCTTAAAATCGAATTTCAGGAAAATCCGGAAGGTTCGCCGGAATTTGGAAATATTCAAATCGAATACGGTGAACCGAAAGATGTTCTGGATGCTCCCGGTCTTGGCAGGTATTACGAGAAAACAGCTGAACGGTTGGACGAGATTCTGCGCTTATCGGAAGAAAAGGGGCTTTATGTTATGCTGACCTTTGACCATCACGGTATTTTCAAAGACTTTATAGATATTTGGGCGTCTAACGCGGAATGGAAAACAAACCCATACAATGCGGCAAACGGAGGTCCCTGCGAGAGTCCGACAGATTTCTTTACAAACCCCGAAGCAAAAAAAATTTATAAAAACAGGTTGCGATATCTCGTTGCACGGTGGGGTTACTCGACTCATCTGGCCTGCTGGGAATTCTTTAATGAAGTCGATAATGTGTTGAACTGGCAGGATATTCCGCCGTTAGCGATTGTAAATTGGCATAAAGAAATGGCGGATTACCTAAAACAGATTGACCCTTATAAGCATCTTGTTTCGACGAGTGTAACGTCTAAAGAGATACCAGGCTTATGGGAGATAGAAAGTCTTGATTTTACACAGCACCATAATTATGGCCAGACGAACGGTATGAAGAAGAGTATTTTAAAATATGTCGAAAAATTCAAAAAACCGGACGTTGTAGGTGAATTTGCTATGGGTGATAAAGGCCCGGGTAAAGATTACCCTATCGAATTGTATGAGATCGAACTGCATAATGGCCTCTGGCGGGGAATGTTCTCTCCCACGCCGGTATTGCCTTTGAGCTGGTGGTGGGAATGGCATTATCATTATAATCATTATTTCCATTTGAAAGTGGCATCCGATTTTTCCTCGTTGATGCTGGTAGGTAATGACGATATTCTTGGGGAAATCGCCGCGAGCAGTGTCGATGCAGGAATCGAAACTATGGGTCTTAAATCCGGTAGCGATTTATTTATATGGCTCCGAAATTCAAGCGAGGAAGTGAAAACCGATCTTGTGTTGAATATAGAAGAGACGGGAAATATAAGCTATTTAATGAGATATTATGATACCTGGACAGGAAATTTTTCGAATGATATGGAAATAGAGCTGACGAACGGTCAACTAATCTTGAAAGATGCACATTTGAAAATCGGAAAAGATATGGCTGTATGGCTCGAACCGATCGAATAATAAATTGGTGAAATGATTGATTCGTAAATTAGTCAATTAATTATGCCGGCAAATTTACCTCAGATTTATCATAAGATAGAAGAGCAATTGAAATTTGCGAGTACTCCGGAAGAAAAGATTTCTATATTTAAAGAAATGCTCGCGGTAATGCCCAAACATAAAGGGACCGATGGTCTGCGGGCGGAATTGAACGGCAAAATTGCCAAGCTGAAGAAAGATGCGAAAAAGAGACCGCAAGTACAACGTCTCGATATCCGTCATGTTCCCAGGATGGGGATAGCTCAGGTGGTGCTTATGGGAGCCCCTAATTCCGGCAAATCAACGGTACTTTCTAAACTTACAAATGCAAGACCTGAAGTCGCAATCTACCCTTTTACGACTCAAAAACCCAATGTGGGAATGATTGAATTTGAAAATGTGCAGATACAGTTGGTCGATACGCCGCCCCTGTATGAAAATTTTCATCCACCCTGGCTGCTTGCTCTCGGGCGAACCAGTGATGTTCTTATAGGTATGATAGACGGAAGTTTACCGAATCCCCTGAAAGAACTTGATTTGCTTTTAGGTAGATTGGAAGAAGGCTTAATTTTTCTCGAATCAAGAGATTATTATAAGGGGGATGAGTTGTTAAAAAAGCTTGGTTTTATAATAGTTTCCAGAAGTGATAAGGAAAACCTTGAGACCTTACGTAAAAAATATGGTGATAGACTTGATTTTGTAGGGTTCGATTTGAATTCCGACGTGGAAGACCTGAAAAAAAACATTTATAATTTTCTTAACTATATAAGAATATACACTAAACCTCCGGGAAAAGAAGCGGATTTTACCGAACCTGTTGTTCTTAAGAAAGGTGCAACAGTGCTGGATGCGGCTTATCAAATACACAAAGATTTTGCAGACAGAATGAAGTACACATGGCTATGGAGGGGAGAAAATAATCCCAGACAGGTAAGTCCCGAAGAGGTTTTAACGGAAGGGGATGTAGTAGAGTTCCACAGCCGATGACAACACTCATCCCCACTTATAAAACACAGATTACACAAGATTATCACAAGATTTTTGATCGTTTAAAACCCAACCCACATCCTAAATTTTTTTAACATGTAGAACATGTAGATACTGTAGTTTTTCTGTTTTTGCTAAATCCTAACTCCAAAATCCCAAATCCTAATTTCAGACAGGATTAACAAGATTGACAGGATTTTTTTTGTTTAAAACCCATCCAACAACCAAATTTTTTACATGTAGAGAATGTAGTACCTGTAATTTTTTATTTTTTATTCCTTATTCCTTATTCCTTATTTCTTATTTCTTATTTCTTATTTCTTATTTCTTATTTCTT
>Ga0315548_1003088_pt1 | contig 12648 bp, 9 predicted proteins | sample SalMarSW160110MG_2_FD_202540 | JGI IMG/M metagenome (GOLD analysis project Ga0315548, IMG submission 202540) | Salt marsh sediment microbial communities from the Plum Island Ecosystem LTER, Massachusetts, United States - Salt Marsh Sediment SW1601-110 ... | reverse complement strand
CCAGCGACTTGCCCGATTTGTCACGCAGATCAATTGTTTGCAGCTGAATCTCGCTACTGCTGGATTGTTCAGAATTAAAAATAAGTTCGATAATTTTCCCTTCGCCGCTTAGACAATTATTCAAGGCGAGAAAATTTACATCCACAATTCCGCTCGCGATCATATGCTGGGGAATTATCACTAACGGCGCAGCCTCGTTACGCATTACCCAATCTCCCGGTGTGGCTGAGACAAATTCCATCTGCCCGGGATTAAATTGCCACTGGAGATGAGCCGACGCCAGGTTGGCTACCTGACTTAAGTTCAATCGAACTGCGCGCTGATTCTCAGTGAGAGTGGCTTCTTCTTGACGGATCAAAATGCCCCCAGGCTGCTGAGTAACGGGCTTTTGACCAAAATATCCTGCCTTGGTGCGCCGATAATTCACTCCAATAATCATTAAATCATAGAAATTGGTTGTATCATCAGGAATTAAAACGCTCGGTGAGTGAGACTCCGCTGAACCGATATCGAAGCGTTTGAACCAGCTGTTACTGTTAGAATTCAACCAGAGGTAGTTGGCAAAGAGACTGACATCTTCCCAGGTCACCTGCCCGTCACAAATACCCGATGTGCTGACCTGTCCACCACCAGTAAAGGTAAAATCGCCCAGGATGTATTTTGCCCAGGCATCATAGCGCTCGCTGGTAGCTCCCTCCTCTGTCACAGCGTAATTTTGTAAAATCCGATAGTCGTGGTAGGGTATTCCCCAGCGGTCAATAATTTCTACGTTCCGTAAGAATATCGGGCTGATTCCTGGAGATACGACTTTGAATTCGAGCCGGACTACACTACTGGAATCAATAACACTGTATTTGGTGTTAACAGTCTGGCTATTATTGAAGACTGCATCATAGCGAATGATGGAATAGTTGGGCACACTCTCGTCGTAAATCAGCGTCATACTGTCTGCAATCCAGTAATCAGTATCCTCACCCCAAATATCGCCTAATGCAATTGACTGCAGCTGGAGTATCCGGTTATCGAATCCCACCTCGAAAGAGGCGGACTTGAGGCTGAATTCAACCGCAGTATTATTGATTGGCAAATATACATCGGCATAAAAGCTCAAATCATCAATTCGTTGCCTTTTACTTTGAGTGTATCCGTTAACACCGCGGAACCTTGGGAAGAACATGTTGAGTTTGGCACTATCATCTTCAATTGCAGTGGCGAGATTGTTGCGGATGGTAACCGGCAGATTCAAAGCCTGAAAATTAATTTGGGCAGACTGATCTTCTGGAGCAGGATCAATACTAGTATTGGTCACTATTGGCGAAACCGTCAGTTCCTCCTTGTATATCTTAAGACTGAACCAAATGCCATACGGTCCGCCGGCAGTCGTATCAATTTCCAGGTTCTCCGGATCATCATCACCCCAGTCATCCATAATGGCAACGATATATAGTTTACGGTTATCTGCCAGTCTAAGGGAATCTCCCCGGAAATTAAAACCAATTGACAGATCCGGTTCAGATTGCTTAGGAATATTGATACTTAAGCCCCAGCAAATCAGCGAATCATCAGCAGAAAATTGCGAACCGCCTTTTTCCAGATACAGCCGCAGTTCTTTTACAAACCAGGCGGCTGAACTGTTGGTCAGCGGACGTAAGTCAAACCCCTTTAAGTAGAAGGTTCGGGGATCATCGGGATCATCGAGCATAAAAGTCAGTCTGGCGACCGCCACCGTGTCCTTTGATCCTAAATGCGCCCAATGGTTATTGAAATTAGAAATATAGGAAAGGGTCCAGCCGTACCCAGGCTGCGCCAAAAGTTCAAAAGGCAGCATCACTAAGATTAGTCCAAACAGGAGTGATATTTTGATCCCGATCTTCAATTTTTATTCTAACGTATTAAGGTAATTTTATAGTTTTTATTGATTTTTTGCCCAGTGACGCGCACGATATAGATGCCGCTGGCTACCGGTATGCCCAATTGATCCAGACCATTCCAGGTCAGTTGGTAGTTGCCAACTTGATGATATTGATTCACCAGCTCAACAACCTGACGACCACGCAAATCGAATAGTGCAATGCGATAATTGCCCTCTCCTCCAACCGGAATCCGATAACGCAGCTCGGTATTGGGATTAAATGGATTTGGATAACACTCCAATAGAAAGATCTCGGAAGCAACGGCAACCGGCGGTTGAGTGCTCACCAGAATTTGCTGGCAATTCAGATCACGCAGGTCAACTAAACTCAATCCTATCTCGGGATGGGTTTCCGTTTTTTGCCGAAAGCCAATCTTGACAAATTCACCCTCGCCGCATAGCGGTTGGTCAAGAGCAACAAAATTGATATCCAGGTAACCCTTTGCCAATTGTTCAGCAGAGTATAGCCAAATACTTTGCGGTGCGCGGTTTTCTACCCAATTGCCTGCTTCAACACTGCAAAATTCGATTTCTTCCGGATTAAACTTAAAAATCAGATGCCCACAGACCAACTGGGCAATATTTTCCATATTTAACTGCAGTAGATATTGGTTGGAATTCAAACCCGCTTTGTGCCAATCGTATACAACTACGGGATCATCAGTATAAGATATCCTCTTTTGGCTGAATTCTTCACTGAGCGACCGGTAGTAATTTGCCGCGATAACCATCAGATCGAAGAAATTTGTCGTATCATCCGGAGCGATTGCATCAGGATCATGCGAAGATGAATCCCCGATATCAAAGCGGTAATACCATGAAACCGAATCGGGATTAAGCCAGAGATGATCGGCAAAAAGACTGATATCCGTAAACGGATCAACCAGCGCATCGCAATGACCATCATTTAGATCAATAGTACCGCAAAAATCGCCGGGAATTTGTTTAGACCAGGCATCATATCTCTCGGCCGTCTCATCGGCATCATTCTGTAATAGTCGGTAACAGTGATAGGGGATACCCCACTGATCGAGAATCAGAATATCCGATAGAAACAGAGGACTTATCCCTGGTTTAAGCACCTTGAAAGAGAACTCACCAAGCGAATTATTGGCAATCGGAACATAGTTTTGCGGACTTGAAGAATTGCCCATGACAATCGCCTCAAACCTTACTACAGAAAAATTGGTATCTCCCGGCAAAGTAGTCACCCCGTAACCGCTTTCGTCCCAGCCATTCTCCTGATACTGCTTACCATCCCAGAGATCGCCAAACGCAATCGAATCCAGATCAAGATACTGATTATTCCAACCAACATTGAAAGACGCATAAGAGAGGCTGTCGCCCCGGACAATATTTACATGTGGCAGAAAAACATGCGCGGTAAAGGTCAAATCAGTCAGGAGCTGTGCCTTGCTTTCATCAGTCTCATCCAGAGTCAGGTAATTTGGGAAGAACATGTTGGAATCCTCTTCAGCTGAATGATTACGATTAAAAATAGTTACCGGCAGGTTGACGGCTTGAATCTGAAACAGTTTGGTGACATCCCCACCCCAGTTGTTAGCTGTTTTTGAATAATCATCGGTAGTGGTTATGACGATAATATCATTATCTGATTTATTAACAGTAATGCCAATTGTATTTCCGTGTTGATCGGTAATCTCCAGATCCTCGGGATCATCGGTTCGCCAATCCTGAACTGCCATAGCCACAAAAAAGGTCGTGGTATCACCTAGTAGCCAAACGTCACCTGGTAGAGTGAAAGCTACAGGATTAGTTGGTGAACTCTGAACCGCAATACTGACAGCTACCGATGCAACCAAGGAATCGGTGTCACGATCCAGACTACCTGGATAGTTATCGTCATTGAACCATAATTCCAAGGATTCGATGTACCAGCTAGCGGCACTGGTAAATGGTCGTACTCGTAATTGGGTCATTTTATAATCATTATTACCATCCAGATCAATAAATTGCAGTTTCATCACCGTCTTATTTTCACCGGAAGCAATTCTTCGGCCCCAGGCATTGGTTGCCGTTGGATAAGTGATAATCCAGCGATAATCTTCGGCCTTCAGTTTCCCCCCGAAAAGCAAAAATAAAAAACATAATCCGGCGTATTTGCAGACTTTACTCATAATTTGATCCTTCTTGTAAAGAATTGAAATATGCATTGCTCGGTTAGTTCATACGCTTTTAAAAATAGTTTCGACCGAGATTAATGTCAAGGAAAACATTGTTTAACGGCAAGTTATAATCAATGACCTGAGAAATTACATGAAGTATCGAAACATTCCATTGGATTGAAATTAATATAGACCTCTTAATTTTCCTATCTCTTTCCTATTCCTAAAGAACTCAAGTTATGCTGGATTGTCTTGATGTTATTTTCAAAATGTAATAGATTAAAACCACAAATATTTGTTACCTAACTCAACCGATGAAATTAGCGACAGCCAGCATGCCCAAGTCCTCGTGGTTAATTACCTACGGCGATATGGTCACACTTCTACTGACCTTTTTTATCCTCATGATCGTAATGCTGAACGAAGCCGAAAACAATATCTACCGGATGCTCAATCTGCTGCTCTCCGAAACCGAACAAGCACTGAATACCTATGTCCAGCAAACTCAACTTGGCAAAAATATAACCGTCCACCGAACTACCAAAGGGGTTCAACTAACCGTCAGCGGTGAATACTTCTTCGATATAAACTCTGCAGCAATCTCCCCGGAGTTACGGCCACTTTTGGATTATATTGGCAATACTCTGCGACATTCACGACTTTTGGGCGCCATGGATGATCCGGAATTACAGGGTTTTGCGCAGGCACTAGAAAGAGCCAAGCAAGTCCTAAATGTCGAAATTCGGGTCGAGGGGCACACCGATAATTGGCCCATCCGCGGTGGAAAATACGCCAGCAACTGGGAGCTGAGCTCAGCCCGGGCATTGGAGGTTGTTCGCTATTTGAGCAATATATCAGGAATTCACGAGAGTAAATTTTCCGCCCTTGGCTACGGCGAATTTCGACCCATAACCACTAATGATACTGCCGAAGGTCGCTCTAAAAACCGCCGAGTCGAAATTTTTATCGATGCCGATATTTCCCCGGTAAATGAATAATTTTTAAAAGCAGCGGCCAAGCTTATTTTTACGACATTCATCCTCTTTACAACGATAGCAGATTTCATTAATCAAAGGCTGATCCTCGAAGTAATCTTTTACATTTTGCAACGTAGTGCGTGCTATATTTTCGAGTGCCTCCCGGGTAAAAAATCCCTGGTGAGAAGTAATCAGAACATTACTGAATGTCATTAATCGCGCCAGGACATCGTCATCAATAATCTGATTCGAAAAATCCTCGAAGAAGAACTCGCTCTCCTCTTCATAGACATCCAGCCCGGCAGCCCCAATCTTGTTCTTCTTCAGACCTTCAATCAACGCTTTGGTATCAATTAAATGTCCCCTGCCGGTATTAATGATCATTACCCCATCCTTCATTTTGGTAATACTTTCCCGGCTAATCAGGTGATAGGTGGATTTATTCAAGGGACAATTCAACGAGATAATATCGGAATTCCGGTACAGATCATCCAAACTAACATATTTAAAACCCACTTGCTCCGCATATTTCTCATCTGGAAAAACATCATAAGCCAGAACGTTCATTCCAAAGCCCTTCAAAATGTTAATCAAAACCTTGCCTATTTTACCTGTTCCAATAACACCGGCAGTCTTCCCATACATATCAAAACCTTTCAAACCGGTAATCGTAAAATTGTTGTCTCGAATCCGATAAAAAGCCCGGTGAGTTTTGCGATTCAACGCCATAATTAAAGCTACCGCATGCTCGGCAATGGCATAAGGAGAGTAGGCCGGGACACGTACCACATGAATATTTCTGTAAGCCGCAGATAAATCCACATTATTGTAGCCGGCTGAACGGAGGGCAATCAAGGGAATTCGATATTTTAATAATTGTTGAATTACTTCAGCTGTAATGGGATCATTGACGAATGGACAAACCACATCGGATCCCTCAGCTAACTTGACCGTATCCGGGTTAAGATGATTTTTGTAATATTTGATCTGAAATCCAAAATCGCTATTGATGGCATCGAATGAATCTATGTCATAAGGTTTAGCATCAAAAAATACAATTTTGGGTTTTTTCATAAGATTTCGACCTCCTTTCACTCCAATTTGATCTGGCTAACATAATTTTGTTACATCGTAATTATTTCTTTTTTTTCACCCTTTTTTTACCTAAAATTTAGCGAATTTGATACCTGATCAGCATTTTCTAATTCTAACCCTACTTCATCTCACTTAAAACAAACCTAAGAAGGTTAGCACTTTTATGAACTTTTTTAAGGCTATGATATTAGGAACAGTTCAAGGATTGACGGAATTTCTGCCGATCAGCAGTTCCGGCCATCTGGTGATTTTTCAGCATTTCCTGGGAATCCATAGCGAGAACATTGCCTTTGAGGTAGTTGTTCATCTCGGGACACTTCTCAGTGTAATCGTCGTTTATTACCGGGATCTCAAGCAAATGATCATCGCTTTTTTTAATGGGATAACTCACCGAAAAATTGCGGTTCGCTATCGAAGTGATTTCTATTTTCAGCTTAGCATTTTAGTAATTTTAGGGACCATTCCGGCGGCTCTGGTAGGTTTTCTCTTCGAAGATTTTCTCATTTCCATTTTTCACAATGTGCGTCTGGTCGGAGTTACTCTCCTAATCACCGGCATTGTCATTTTCGGCACCCACTGGCAGAAAGAAAGCCGACATCCAATCACTGCCGGCAAATCTTTGCTAATCGGCCTGGCTCAGGCAATTGCTATCCTTCCGGGAATCTCCCGTTCGGGCTTTACGATCAGCAGCGCTCTCTATCTTGGAATAGACCGGAATGAAGCTGCCCGCTTCTCCTTTTTACTGGCAATTCCAGCCATTGCCGGGGCGGCGCTGCTACATCTGATTGAGCTCTTTTCCGGGAACATTACCGGAGTGAGTACTGCAGCTCTATTGACCGGATTTGCCTTCTCTTTTATAATCGGGTATGTGGCCATTCGCTTTCTGCTGTCAGTACTGCAAAGTGGCTATTTTAAATATTTCGCGCCATACTGTTTGGCAGCAGGAATATTCGTGCTTATATTTTTGCATTGACAAACTTCAATTGATGTCTTTATGGCGACTGTTTTAGATGAATTAGAAAAATTGGAAGCCAACCCGCTTGCCCCAATATACCTGCTCTACGGTAACGATCTATACCTGGAGCAAGAAGCCATTGGTATGCTTTCAATGCTGTTTTCCAAAACGGTTGATTCCGAGGTAGAGAAAAAAATCTTTCAGGCCGAGGAGAATCAAGATGAGGCATTCGTGCAGAGTCTGTACACTCTGGGAATGTTTGCCACCCATCAAATCGTGATTTATAAAAATATCCATCAGCTCTCAACTATCTCCAGAAAACAATTTCTTCAGTATTGTGATCATCCGGCTGAGACAACTATGCTTACTCTAACTGCCGGTAGCGGATCAAAATCCAAGTTCCTCGACACAATCAAAAGCCACGAGTCAGTCAAGACTCTGTCTATCTGGACTCCAAAGGCCGATGAATTTCCCGCAATAATTGTCAAACAATTTACCAAACATGGATATCAGATCGAACCAGACGCCGTGGAAATCCTGGCTCTTTCTACTAATGATTCATTAGCCCATACATTCTCCGAAACCGAAAAGATTATGATTTATGTAGGTGAGCGAACTTTAATCACCGCTGCCGATGTGCGCAGTGTCGGCGGCGGCGAGAAAACTTATCAAATGGCTGATTTTATCCAGGCCATTGCCGAAAAAAATTTCCCGCAATCTATTCAAATCTGCTTGAACTTAATCGAAACCGGTGCTGAGGTACCATTCTTTACTTCTTCTTTATATAACCTGTTTGTCAACGTCTGGGCTTATCCACAAATTTATAAAAAAACTCAAAACTACGTTTCCCAATCAAAAAAATACCGTGACAATTATAGACTCGGTTACCAAAATTATCAGCATCATGATTTTGCTTCCCTTTTCTGCAATCTTCTAGACACCGATTTGAAGGCAAAATCAACCGGCCTCGGTGCCAAAGACTTAATGATTCCATTGATATGTAACATCTTGAAAGCCTAAACTAAAAGCATGAATGACGATTACAAACTTAGCGATGAAGAATTAATCCGCCGTTTTCAAGCTGGTGACGAAGCTGCCTTTGAAGAAATCATTCACCGCTATGCGAACCGCCTGATGAATTTTGCCTACCGCTTTTTATTGGATATGGAAGAGGCTGAAGATATTGTTCAGGATACCTTTTTAAAAGTTTATCAAAACCGTTATGCGTACAAAGAAATCGCCAAGTTTTCAACCTGGATCTATACTATCACTGCCAATCTCGCCAAAACCGTGCTAAGAAAACGCCGCAATCGCCGATTATTCTATTTCTCACGCCTGAGTCCCACCGAAAAGGAGATAGAATTCCCTTCTCACGAACCGATACCTCAGACAAAAATCGAGGGTCAATATGACAAAAAAGCAATCCAAAGAGCAATTTTAAAACTGCCGGAACATTTTCGCACAGCAATCATTTTAAGGGATATTCAGGAACTTTCATATGAAGAGATTAGTAATATCATCAATGCACCGTTGGGAACGGTGAAATCAAGAATTAATCGTGCTCGTTTAAGATTACAAGAAGAACTGCAACATTTAAAAGGGAGTTGATATATAAGTTGTTACCAAATGAGGACTTATGATAAGTTGCTACCAATTCAAAGCCAGCATTTCAAGCTATATTGATCAAGAAATCCCCTACCAAAAACGAAAAGATTTCGAAGAACATCTCGAAAATTGCCCGGCATGCAAAAATTTATATTTCTCGGTAATCACTACCCGGACAAGCATGCAAGATTTACCAAAAGTCAGCGTTAGTGAACAATTTTTAAATAAACTCCAGGCTCGCATTTTAACCGAACGAAACGCTCGTATCCAGGAGCGTTTGGGGCGTGGCTTTTCATTCCGCCGAATACCATTTTTTGCCTATGGATTTGTTGCCGCTCTTCTGGCTATAGTCGTTGTCTTTTCCCTTCTTGAATTTCGCTCGGGCTCCAATATCCCCGTCAGCCCACCGCAAATCGTGGATGAAAAACTTCAGCAAAATCGGAATATGCCAAATTCTAATCTGGTTATCAATCCACCTCAAATCGCCAACGCCCAAAGCCCTCAGGATTCCAGCATCAGACCAGATGAGGATCAACAATATAATAAGCCTGATTTCCAAAATAAGATAAAAACCGTCAAACAAGAACGTTAATTTCTACTATTTCCTTCTTTAATATTGATTTTACCTACAGCAGGTAGTATTTTTATGCGCTGTATGAAGGTAAGGAAATCACAGATTTGAAGAGCACCTGGATAGTAACCGCCATTTTAATCGCCATTTTGTTTTTCTTTACTGTATATCCTACGATAGATGTATTGGGTGACATTCCGGGTCCTTTCCAAGTTGTTTTTCGGGTTTTGCTATTCATCGCCATCTTATCTCTACTCATATTTCTGTTAACCGAAATCCATACCTGGTACCGCCACTATAATGATTTAACTGCAGCCGATCAGCTTGCCAAAAAGGATTCGGAAGAATCATCACTAATCGAACTGCGCCATAACCTCGATACCAGCGAAAATTTTCAACAGATAACCAATCAACTAGTTGAGGTGATCTACACCTCGCTGATGGCTCGCACAGTAGTTTTATACCTGTTTAATCCCCAGGAAAACCAGTATGTTCTTCAGGCTCAATCCTCAGATGCGGCTCTATCATTTTTCGACAAATATCCCGCTGAGGGCGAGCTGTTTAAAAACCTCCATCAACACTCAAAGGCTACCTTGTATCAGTCCGGCCAGCTCCATCCCAGCGAGTTGCGCTACTATCTGAATCCGCCGAAAGTTGGCACATTAATTCTCGTTCCGGTACTCGTGAACAATTCATATGTGGGATTCATTGGTGTTGATAGTATTGATAAAGAAGCCTGGGGTAATGAAGACCTTGAGCTGGTCAACTCCTTTGCCAGTTTATATGCCAACGCCATTCTGCAAATTGATATCATTGATCAGCAGAAAAATTACGTCCAATTTTTTCGAGACTTATGTCAACTAAATACCGAAATAACCTTAGGAATAGAGCTGCACGAGCTTAACAAACAGGCGGCCTTGATTTTAAAAAAGTTTTTTGCTTTTGATAAGCTGACCTTCGCCTTTCTTACCTCCGACCAAAAACGGGAACTAATTATTGAATACGTTGAAGGTTCCGAAGCTGATTATACCATCGGCCATGAAATTACCGTCAAAAAAGGGATCTGGGAACCACTCATCAATAGCGCCAAACCGGTCCTGGTGAATGACTATGACAAAAGCAAAGTCGAATTCCGTTTTCAGCCCAATGACTTAAAGCTAATCCCATTTCGCTCGGCCATTGGTATCCCGCTGACTGCCGGACACCAGCAATTAGGCGGAGTACTGCTGGAGAGCCTCCGGATAAAAACGTATTCCAAGAATGATGTTGAAACCCTGGCCGTTTTTGGAAAAAGTTACAGTGCGATTTTAAATCGCCTGAAAATCTATCAATCCCTGAAAGACCTTGCTATGATTGACGGTTTGACAGGAATTTACAATCACCGTGCTTTTAAGGAACGGCTGCAGGTCGAAATTGAGCGTTGTCGGCGATATGGCAACAACCTCACGCTGCTAATTCTCGATCTTGATAAATTCAAGCGGATCAACGATACCTACGGTCATCTCCAAGGCGACTATGTGCTTAAGAAATGCGCCAGTATCATCCGCAGTAGTGTGCGAACAATTGACACCGTTGCTCGTTACGGCGGGGAGGAGTTTGCCGTAATTCTAATCAACGCTGACAAAAAAGGTTGTCTGCAAACTGCCGACCGAATCTGCAGCAATATCCAAAGTTATCAATTCAATCATAATGGAATGACCGAACAGATAACAATTAGTATCGGCATGTCGGAATATCCTACCGATGGAGAAGATGGCCAGGCAATCACCGCTAACGCTGATATAGCGATGTACCAGGCCAAGAGAGCCGGCGGCAACCGGGTTATGTCCTACGAACACGAATCTTAAAGGAGTATTTTTATGGTAAAACGAACAAGCCGAGGATTTGCTGATAAGGTTGCTAAATCCTCACAAGACTTCCGAAAACATTGCCCCATCTGCGGCGAAGCAATCGAAATGGTAAAACATATTATCCCAGTAAAAGACGAAGCCACTAACTCGATTCGCTTTAAAGAAAGAATGGTCGGGGTATGCAATTGCAATCGGAGTGAGATTTATAAGTAAGCAAAATCATTCAAACGATAAAAACAGTCATATTCCAACTCAATATAGCAATGATCAAAATAGCTGAGTCAAGAAGACGATTAATAATGAAATCACAACCTTTATTACTTAATATTGTTCTTTGTGCAATACTAATCAGCACGACATTTTCTTGCAGTCATCGAGCATCCATCAAACCTGAAACTTTACCCACTCCGGCCGACTCCGTCAAAGCTTATGACTCCCGAGCAGTCGAACATTTTATGGCTGGTGAACAATACAGCATGCAGGAGAACTACGCAATGGCAGTCCTGGAATATCAGGATGCCCTTCAATACGATTCGAGCTCCAACACGATCTATGTCTCAATGGCTAAAGCCTATATTAATCTTGGAAAACTCGATCGCGGTATTCAGGCCCTGAAAAAGGCTCTGATTCTGGATAAAAACGACCTGGAAGCCCGCGAAATTTTGGCTCAGATTTATTTCCTGACCGGCAACGCCGAAAACGCCGAAAAAGAGTACCAAATACTGCATCAGGCTGACCCTACTGATTTGGAATTAACTTATCAGCTAGCGGCAGTTTACCTCAAAAACAAAAAACTGGAAAACGCCCTGCAGCTGTATGAGGAGATTTTTACCAACGACTCAAGTCAAGTCAAAGCCCTCGAAAAAGCTGCTGAGATCTCGATCATCACCAAGGATACTAACCGTGCTGCGGCTTACTACGATAAATTAATCTCCCAACATCCCGAGGAAATCAATTATTATAAATACCGCGCTGATATAGCTTTACTCCAAAATGACATTCCCGCTGCCCTTAAACTTTATCAAAAACTGTTACAGATCGCTCCGCAAGATACTGCAATTCAGGAAAATTATGGTGACCTACTGGCTCGCAGCGAGAATGTCGCTGAAGCTATCAGCTACCTGCAAGCACTTATTCGGAAAAATCCCGAGCGGGAAAATACCTATATTAGCCTAGCATACCTCTATTCACGCAAAGACTACTTCGAGCAGCTATACCAGTTACTCGATTCGGCTACCGTAAAATTTTCCCAACAACCCTATTTCTTTATTATTAATGCTAATTCACTGCTCAAACAGAAACAGTATCAAGCTGCTGAAGTTTCCCTTTTAAAAGCCCTGGAAATTGATAACGACAATATCCAGGCCCAGATTATCCTGGCAAATGTCTGGGATACTCTGGCCAAGTATGCATTATCCGACAGTCTTTACTCCTTAATCATTGACGAAAACCCGGACTTGGATATAGCTCTGAACAATTTTGCCTATAGTCTTGCTCTGCGTGGTAAGGACCTCGCAAAGGCCAGCCGGATGGTCAGTAAAGCGCTAAAAATTGCCC
>Ga0315548_1003084_pt1 | contig 12658 bp, 13 predicted proteins | sample SalMarSW160110MG_2_FD_202540 | JGI IMG/M metagenome (GOLD analysis project Ga0315548, IMG submission 202540) | Salt marsh sediment microbial communities from the Plum Island Ecosystem LTER, Massachusetts, United States - Salt Marsh Sediment SW1601-110 ... | reverse complement strand
CTTAAGGTATGATAAGAAAAAAAATGATGGCAGTTCAAATTATAACATTACTGCTTTATAAACCTACCTTCATCTACTTTTACTTCATCTATCTTGATAGTAACACAAGATAATCTTTCTGTCAAATAAAATCCCGACAAATTGGCTAAAATTATAGGTTTTTTTGCCATTTGCCTAATATCTTTATTTTTAACCTGGAATTTCATATCAAGGGCGTTTTCAGGTCTATTTTTTGTGTTCCGGGGGGCAATTTAACGGGGATAAGAACGGTTTACCTGATAGTCTTGCTGCATAGATTTGCGATGGTGATGTAATCTTGGGGTGAGAGTTGTTCGGGGCGCTTGTGCGGGTCGATGGATGCACGGCTAAAAATATCCTGCCAATTTTTATCTGCAAATTTGCCTTTCGCTAATTTGCTGCAGCCAATAAGGGTTTTACGCCGATGGCCCATAAAGAACCCTACGATTTCGCTGAATAGCTTCATATCTTTGATTCGGCGGACTTTTTCTTTGCTGCGAACAAACCTGACGATTGCTGAGTCAACTTTCGGCTGGGGCCAGAAGACTGTTGGCTTCAGAACTCTGAGCAATTCTACGTCACCGGTTGCGCACAGTAAGATGCTCAGGATGCCGTAATCCTTGTTGCCCCTTCGACTCCCTCGACTGTGCTCGGGACAGGTGCGCTCCCTTCGGCAATGCTCAGGGCAGGCGGGCACTGCTGTCATTCGGTCCGCAACCTGCTTTTGGACCGTGACACACATACTGTCTGCAACTAATGGCCCAGTAACCAGATTCAGCATTACAGGCGAGGCGACGTTGTAAGGCAGATTCGCCACTAACAGGATTCGGCCCCCTCGACTGTGCTCGGGGCAGGCTTTGTATTTCTTACGGGCCTTCGCCTCGCCGAAGTGGCTTCGGCCACGCAGGCGGGCAGAAGCAATGGCATTTAAAACGAGCGGGCTGATAGTGTTTTTGTTCTTAAGGATATCGGTGTTGATAATCTTGACATTTTTTTCCTTTGCGAGCCGGCTTTTTGCGATTTCTGTCAGAATCCGGTCGTACTCGACAGCAAGACAGTAACCTGCATGTTCAGCTAAGCCCTCAGTCAAAGAGCCTGTACCGCAGCCGACCTCGAGCACAATATCGGAAGCGCTTATATCAGCAGAATCTATAAGCAGACGCATCAAGTTCAGGTCGATGAGGAAGTGCTGGCCAAGTCGTTTGTTCACTGAAGCGCCGGCTGAAGTGAGCAACTGCTGGATTTGCTGCTTAGTTTGCATTTGTATCAGCAATTCCTTGCGTTGGCGTGGGCAAGCTCATAAGCTTTTTTCTTTTTTGCCATTTGTGTTGCGATGGTTATAGCCGATTTCATGCTGGTCGGGTCGGCAAAATTTTGGCCTGCAATATCGAAAGCTGTTCCGTGAGCAGGTGATGTTCTTATTATTGGTATGCCGATGGTTACGTTAACCGCCCTCTTAAAGTCGAGTAGTTTTACAGGTATCATGCCCTGGTCGTGATACATTGCGACGGTACCGTCAAATTCTCCTTGGGCCGCTCGTAAAAAGAGTGTGTCAGCAGGGAACGGGCCCTCACAATTTATTCCCTGCTCTTGTGCCAGTAAAATAGCAGGAGATATAATCCGCTGTTCTTCATCGCCGAATTGGCCTGACTCACCTGCGTGTGGATTCAGAGCCGCAACACCTATCTTTGGATTTGGGATGTTGAAATATTCTTTCAAGGCGTCGTTTAGCAGGTCTATCGGCTCGAAGACACAGCCGATAGTGAACTTGTGCCTTACTTCAAACAGCGGCTCGTGAATTGTCGCAAGAGCGACTTTTAACGGCCCTGCGACAAACATCATCGCCTTTCGTTTGGACTTACACCGCTTGGCTAACATCTCTGTGTGTCCCGGCCAGGTTGCACCGGCTAATTTCCAGCTTGTTTTACTGATTGGTGCTGTAACTATCGCATCTATTATGTCGGCCTTGGCGGCATCGATGGCATCGAGACAAAATCTAATGGAGGCTTCGCCGGCTGTCTTACTGGGCTCTTTTATCCAAGCTGGCACCGAGTAATCATCGTAATCGGCTACCATGACTTTATGCGGATAATCTCTGCTGATTTTTTCGTGTTGGTGACGTCCCCAGAAGGGTTCAATCTCGGCCTTATCGGCGGCGTAACAGAGCTGCTCGTTCATGCCAAAGATAATGAACTTTGCGGCTTTGCGGATATCCGGGTCGGCCAGAGCTTTTACGATAATCTCCGGCCCAATGCCCGCAGCATCGCCCATCGTTATGCCTATAACCGGCTGTTCAGATATCGAATTGTTGTTATTTTTGTCCATATTACTCGTGGTTTATATCGCGCTTCATAAGGCACAATTTAAAAGCCCAGTTGTTTTAATTTCTCCATGGTTAGTTTTTGTTCTTTCGGCAGAATCTTATCAAGCTGCTTTTTTACCGTCTTTATGATTATATCAGTTTCTATATTAACGCAGTCGCCGATTTTTGCCTTGCCTAAGGAGGTTTTTTTAAGAGTTTCGGGGATTAAGGCGACGCTGAAGCTATTGTCATCTACATTTGCTATCGTCAGCGAAATCCCATCAATGGCGACTGAACCCTTTGCTACCATCTGGTCAAGCAGCTGAGGCTCGGCTGAAAAGCTTATATCGGCAAAATCGCCGTGCTTATCAACCTGTTTAATTGTTGCTGTCCCGTCAATATGACCCAGAACAAAGTGTCCGCCGAATCTTTCGGTGGCTTTCATAGCTCGTTCGACGTTGATTTGCGATGTGGGGCCCAATCTGCCCAGAGTCGATTTTGCCAGTGTTTCTGCGCTGACGTCAAAGGTTGCAGAGCTACCATCGAGCCGAGCAATGGTAAGACATACACCGTTTATAGCAATGCTATCCCCGACTTGTAGTGAGCCTGTCGAACCTGCTTTGCTGTCGTTAGCTAATTTGCCCAAATCTATGGTCAGCTCCATCGCAATAGAGCTTCGGCGAACCGAGATAACCCGACAAACTGCCTCTATAAGCCCTGTAAACATTTAGCACCGCCACTTCGTGTCAAATTGACTATTTACTATTTACTATTGATTATTTATAATTGACAAAAGAACACTAAGCTCTTAAATCAATTATACACAATCGGTCGGCAATAATCAATAATTGCCGTTAGAAGGAAGGGGTACTATTATGAATACTTTCTGGCTAAAAATTGCTGGTTTTGTGGTTTTGGTGATAGTAGTGATTGTAGCGATAGCCACTTTCACGGGTAAAGGCGAACCCGAACCCAAACAACCACTCAAGACCTTTTACGACCAGGCCGAGGAAGACAAAGAGGAATTCTTAACCAAGCCTCAACCAGCAACTGAGCAAGTTCAGGAGCCAAACAAGCCGGCTAAAGACGAAACACCTCCTAATCCTGTCCAGCCGACCGTAGAGCGGACAAAGCCTGCTGAGCCGACTCAACTGTATTTTCAGCCGCTTTCTGAGATTGATGAAGTAGAGGCTGAAAGGCTCCTGAATGTAGCAGTGCCCGGCCGCAGCATAGGCCGATTACCAATGACCGGCTTCAGGCTTATGGTTGAAACCTGCCGACAAATTATCGCAAAATGGCCGGATAGCTGGTATGCCTATCAAGCTAAACGGATGCTTGCGGATATGCCGCCTCGATTTCGGCCACGGTACAAGATAACAGATGAGGAACTGGACATAAGCAGATTCACCAAGCCAAGACCAGGAACCCAACCCTATAATGTAAAGGAATCTCGTTAAATGGCCACGACTATAACTACAGGTAATATCCCTGTAATTTCGATAACAGCAAATTGTCTGCCGGAGGCGTGGGAGAAAGCCGTTCTAGCAGTTTGGGATAATGGGCTGGATGTCAAGACACAATATGACAAGCCCGAAGACCCGCCCAGCAAAGATGCAACCGTTATCGTTACTATAACAGAGCCCTTCAGCGAGCCGAGGATACATAAAAATTTCCCGGGTGGCCCTGAAGAGCTTGAGTCGTACAGGCAGGAAGTGGTCAATGGCATTCACGACCACTGGATTGACCCCGCTGCAGGCAAGTGGACTTATACGTATCACGAACGATTATTCTCATATTGTCCGGTGGAAAATATCCGGGATGCTGATTCACCAAGGCCTTTCAAGAAAGTCGACCAGATTCAGTATATCATTGATTGCCTGTCAAAGGCCGAGCATAGCCGAAGAGCACAGGCAATAACGTGGATGCCGACCGCAGACCCGGCCACAGATGACCCACCCTGCCTTCAGAGGATATGGTGTCGGTTAGTCTCTAACGGCGCAGGGGAGCCTGCGCTTAATATGAACACTCACTGGAGAAGCCGTGACCTTTATAAAGCGTGGTTTATGAATGTTTATGCCCTGACTGCCCTTCAAAAGATAATTGCCGAGCGGATATCTGATGAAATAAATCAGCCGGTCAAGGTCGGCAGATATGTCGATATAAGCGATTCGCTGCATATTTACGGAAGCTATTTTAACGAGGTGGCTGTAGAGGTCCAAAAGATGCGACGAAGTCCTTTTGCTGAAAGGGCTTGGGAAAGCACCCACCCGGCTTTCAAGATGATGACAAAAGAGGCCAGCGAAAAACTCGCCAAAGACCCTGATTGGTTTGCAAGAGCAAAAGGTTAGGTGCGAGATATAGGGCAGATATAAAACATAGTCTTGTACGCCTCAGGTGTATTAAATTGTTTAAAGCGGGATAATTGGGGAAATATAAGACGAGGCCTTCTGTAATAAAAAGTTTTTATCTTCATTTGGCTATCGCTGATTTTTATATTAGACTTTAGTAGGAGGTGGGCAGATGAAGCAGGCAAGGTCAGCCCAATATGGGCCGTGGCCACCTGAATATCAAAAGGTTGTGCCCCATTTTCCTGCAGGGTCGAACCGGGCGGGAAAAACTCCTGTATATTGTTGGAGAATCTGAGGGGGGCTATATAAGTTTCTTTCCGAGTTGGCCTCTGCGCCGTGTGCGCAGAGGCTTTTTTATTAAGAAATAATTGCTAAAAAGGGCGGTCAGTTTTTCACCCCTTTTTTCTTTAGTGCTTATCAATCCTTAGATTAAGTGGCTCAAAAAGGAAATTTAACAACTCCAGCCCAAATCTTTTAACAGCATTCTTGTAAATTTTTTTGACATACTATATATTGCGTTTAGAATATACATACTTACTGTAGATAGGGTTGTCTTGATGAGCTGTGAAATATGCTCCTCTGACGCAAGACATAAGCTTGTCTTGGGCCCATTCAGCTACGCTCAGGGTAAAGGAACGCCAGACGGGATACGAGACGCAAAATGAGATGCCCTTTTTGTAAGGAAGATGAGGACAGGGTCGTTGATTCACGTTTGAGTGATGCCGGCAGAGTAATCAGGCGCCGGCGTCAGTGTCTGAAGTGTAAAAGGCGTTTTACTACGTATGAAAAGGTGGGTGAGAGTGTTAAGCTTTACGTAGCGAAGAAAGACAAATCTCGCGTTCCTTACGACAGAGAAAAAATCATCGCCGGCGTGCAGAAGGCCTGTTACAAGAGACCTGTTTCAGCGGAGCAGATTCAGCACATAGCCGACAGTGTTGCAGAAAATGTCTTTCGCAACTTCGACAAGGAGGTAACATCTGCATTTATCGGCGAAAGCATAATGAAACACCTTCGCGCAATTGACAAGGTCGCGTATATTCGTTTTGCGAGTGTCTATCGTGACTTTACCGATGCAGGAGAGTTGATTGAGGAAGTCAGCAACGCTATCAGCAAGGCCGAGCCGATAGGTCAGCCGACACTTTTTGATGAATAAAGGATATTAATAGGAAATTAAAGGGCAGGTGTGGTTGTTGAATCTTGACTCCGCCACACGGATGGCGGATAAATATTGTCAGACAAGTTTTGCATGGAGGCAAAAATGGCGAGGGTGAAAGTGCAGCTTAAAGTCATTAAGGCAAACGGCAGCGTCGAAGAATACCTGCACACAAAAGTCATAGGTGCTATTAGTAATGCTCTCGCGCAGGTGGGCGAGCCGGATATTGGGGTTGCGGAGCAACTTGCCGAGGTGGTGACATATTTTCTCTATCGCAGACAAAATTGTCATACTCATCAAGGTGAACCCGTTGGGTCGCCCGTCACAGCGGAGCCTGTCTCGGCTTGGCCGAGCCAGGCCAGGATACCGGGTGTGACAAGCAGTGAGATACTCTCTATGATTAAAGTGGTTCTGACAGCTACCAACTTTGGAGAAGCTGCTATCGCGCTTAGCGAGAATCATTTCGAGCGCAAGCTCAAGCGCAGCCGGGTAGAAGTCGTCTCAATGGATATCAGGGAGCTGGCGGATATTGAACCGCTCTGCGAGGTTGAGCGGTTGGATGGCAAATGTCGGTGGGATAAATCCAGAATAGTGGATGATTTGGTAGCCAAGCACGGCCTTTCCCGACAAACCGCGAGGGCTATCGCTTCAATGGTGGAAGAGAAAATCTTTAAGATTGGGATAACTTTGGTTCCATCCAGTTTGATAAAGCAGCTTGTTCTTGGCGATACGGCCTCTGTTTTGCGTGCCCAGCGCCAACTGCAAGCCGTCTGATTCCTGACCCGTTGTTCGTGCCCCCTGTGGCTCGATATGATGACCGCGGGCTTCCAGCTGATTGTTGATATAGTTATTGGATTATTGGCCAGTCCCTTCAAGCCAGTGCGAAGCTAATATCAAAAGGTCATAGAAGTTTACAATATCATCGTGGTCTATGTCGCCAGCTAGATGTGTTCGCAAAAATGGATATGTCTGATTTTCACCGATATGCCAGATTTCTATGAAATCCCAGCCAGCGTCCGTAAATGTGGATTGACGTTTCATTTCTGCCGTCGTTTTTGGCGTTCCGCCGGCACTGCCTGGCCAACCGCTGGTTTCTATATCCCAGAATGATGCGGTAACCGTACTGTCCAGGTTGTACCCTACCAGTCCGCCGGTAGAGCTATTCCCGTCAACGGCGCCTGTTGAATAGCAATTTGAAATCGTGCTCTTCGCATGTCTCCCCACCAGCCCTCCGGTTTGGCTGTTTCCTGAAACGCTGCCTGTTGCATAGCAGTTTGAAATCGTGCTCTGCCAATGCCACCCCACCAGTCCGCCGGTATAGAGGGTTCCCGAAACGGTTCCCGTTGCATAGCTATTCGAAACAATGCCATAAAAATTTTCTGCTATAAGCCCGCCTACGTAGGTATTGCCCGAAATGCTGCCTGTTGCATAGCAATTCGAAACCGTGCCATAATTTTTTCCCACCAGCCCGCCGGGGTAATCATTCCCGTCAACAGTGCCTGTTGCATAGCAATTTGAAATCTGGTTGTAATTGCATCCAACCAGCCCGCCCATGTTCTGATGTCCCGAAACGTTGCCGGAGGCATTGCAATTCAAAATCTTGCCATGGTTGTTTCCCACCAGCCCACCGAAAATCCAATTACCCGAAACCTCGCCATTTGCATTACAATCGGAAATTGTGCCTCTGTTGTTGTATCCCACCAGCCCGCCGATGTAGTTCCTTCCCACAGTGTTCCCGGAGTTGATGGTACAACCGATAATTGTTCCATTTTCTAAGTGGCCCACAAGAGAGCCAACGGAATCCGAATTACCTGCTGCGTTAACATCGGGGTCGACTAAATTCAAATCTTTAATTTCGGCGTTCGTTCCATCAATATAACCGAAAATCCCAATGTAATTGGTGTTAGTAGTAGTGTATGTGAAGTTGGAAATCGTATGCTTGTTGCCGTCGAAAACGCCGGTAAAAGGTGCATTATTGGGTGAGCTCCAATTTTCGTAGTAACCGATGATATTGAACTGTGTACCGGTGTAATCGGCAAGATTAATGTCAGCTGTCAGCAGGAAATGCGCATCCCAGTCATCTGGATTTGCGCCGATTTCGTTCATATCTTCCGCTGTGGCGATTAGATACGGGTCATTTGGCTCTCCGGCTCCGCCGTTGTAAGCAGCCGCCTGACCACAAGCCGCCAGCAAAAACACTATTACCAAAAAAGCAGATTGCTTTTTCATCACCTTCCTTAATACATCTTTTTATAATAAAAATGGCAAAGAATATTATACCAAATCCACGATAAAATGCAAGTTAAATCTTGATACTGGATGTTCGATACTCGTCATGCTGAGCGCAGTAAAACGGAGCGAAGCATCGGGGCTTAGGATATGAGATTCTTCACTTCATCCTAACTTCGTCGGATTTATGCTCAGGATGACATATCGATTGCCGTTATTAACGTTTTTGTGCGGCTGAGGATTTTTTCGGGCGGTTCGTCTGGTTCGATATCGAGCCAGTGGACGTTTGGGAAGGTCTTGAACCAGGTTCGCTGGCTTTTGGCAAATCGGCGGGTATTTTTCTTTATAAGCTCAATCGCATCTTCCAGAGCGTACCTGCCGGTAAGATGTTCAATTGTCTCGGCGTAACCAATTGCACTTCCGGCCTGAGGACTTAGCGGTCTTTCTTCAGACAATAAAGATTTGACCTCATCAACAAGACCCTGCTCGAACATCCTTTTTACCCTTGCGTTGATTCTTTTACTTTCCTCAGATTTTTCTCTTCTTAAACCTATGATTAACCAGTCATCTTTTTTCCATTTTTTGTCCTGTGGCCATTGCCTTTGAAAATAGGAGATGCCTCTGCCGGTGATTTTATAGACCTCCAGAGCTCGGATGATACGTTTTGCATCATTTGGGCTGATGTGCTCAGCGGCTTTCGGGTCAAATTTTAGCAATTGCTGATATAGGTGGTCCAGGCCTTCGGCTTGTGCTTGTGCTTTCAATTCGGCTCGTATCTGCTCATTGGTTCCGGGGCCCTCGAAAAGGCCATATAGCAGTGCTTTGATATACAGGGCAGTTCCACCAACTGCGATGATGGGTTTATTTTTGTTTTTTATCTGCTCTATCGTTTCGTTGGCCAATTTCAGAAAGGCAGCTACGCTGAACGATTCGCTCGGCTCAACTACGTCGATTAGATGATGTTTGATTTGCCGGCATGCTTGCTTTGGCGGCTTGGCGGTGCCAATGTCCATTCGTTTGTAGACCTTCATCGAGTCGATACTGATTATTTCAGCACCAAGACTTTCGGCCAAATCGAAGGCTAAACGTCCTTTGCCGGATGCGGTAACGCCAAGAATTAGAATCATTTTCTATTTGCTATTTTCTATTTTCTATTTATTATTGAATCACTTTTAGTTTCTTTTCCGCCCAACGTATGGCGGATAAATCCAGTTTTCAATAGTAAATTGTTAATAGTAAATAGTCAATGAACTTCAACGCTCAGCTACATCAGAAGGCGCAATCGGTAAATACTGCCTTGCAGCAGCTTTTGGCATCTCAGCCGATAGATGGTGAATTGAAAGAAGTCCTTCGTTATGTGCTTGAGGGACCTGGTAAGCGGGTTCGGTCGGCGATGGTGCTGTGGTGCTGTGAGCTCGTTGGCGGGCGGATGAATCGTAACTCTGAGATTGCGGCGGCAGCGATTGAGATGGTGCATACATATTCGCTGGTGCATGATGATTTGCCGGCGATGGATAATGATGACCTTCGCCGCGGTCGGCCGACGTGCCATAAGGCATTTGATGAGGCGACGGCCATTTTGGCCGGCGATGCGCTATTGACCCTTGCGTTTGAGATTCTGGCCAAGGGGATTGATAAGCCAGCCATCGCCATAAAGCTGATTGGCGAATTGGCGCAGGCCGCCGGGCCGGCCGGGATGATTGCAGGTCAAATGGCTGATATGAAATTTATGATTGACGATTTACGGTTGGCGATTGGAAAACAAAAATCAGAACCTGTCCTGAGCGAAGCCGAAGGAATCGAAAACCAAGTGAAGTATATTCAGACTAATAAGACGGCTAAATTGTTCCGATGCGCAGCTGCGATGGGGGCTATCTGCGGCGGTGCGAGTGAGAATCAATATAAAAGTTTGTGTGAATATGGCCTAAAGCTCGGCCTTGGCTTTCAGATAGCTGATGATATTCTTGATATTTGTGCTTCGAGTGAACAGCTTGGCAAGACGGCTGGCAAGGATGCCAGTGCCGGCAAGGCGACTTATCCTGCAGCGGTGGGGGTCGAAAAATCAAAGCAGTTAGCCAAAAAGCTCGCTGATGAGTCGATAGCAGCATTGGAGTCCTTCGGCCCCGAAGCTGATACCCTCCGAGAACTCGCCATGGCTCTGCCTGAAAGAACGAGGTAGCCCGCACCAATTGCCAATTACCTGAAGACGGGAAAGCGGCATATCAGTATTAAAAACCACGATTTAGAGAACAATTAGGCGATTATTTCCCAAGGCGAATGCGGTATGAACTGCCTTTCAGGCTACGGCAGGCTCCGCCCTGACGAGTTTATCTGATTTATTCATCAGTGGTGGATTTATTTTATTTTGAAGGTGATTTGATTAAGGTGGTGATTAAGTAATAAAAAAATTGGGTTTAGGTCGATAAAATATGTAGATAACTTGGGGGTTTAGACCATGGACGAAAAGATTTTAGCGCCTATCGGCCTGGAGCAGGGTATCATCGAAGAGACTATGTATGGGATTTGGATAAAGCTGGTATTTGCTTATGCGCGCCAGCTATTAAAGCAAGGGGGTTTTTATAGAAAACTTCATTTGCCAGTTCAGGGCCGGTCGCCTCCGCTGTTGATTATCGTTTAAAAAGTCTGTAATACAGGAATATATTTGGAATATGAACCGACAGGCCATAAGAAGTATACTTATGGCCTTTTTATTCATGCGTTTCGGCTGCTTGCTTTAGAGGGAACCGGCGGAGAATGGTTCTGTGGTTAAATCCCGTTAGAAAATCCTGCTAAATGTAAGGTGGAAACCTCTGGTGTTTTATTTCTAATGGGGTAAATCTAAAAAAATTTTTGTTTTTAGTGCCATATAGTTGTCACCTCACAGGGAAAATATCTGGTGCTTATCAGCGATTTATCCGTTTTTAATGTTAAGTAGGGGCTATTTTGTGGGTGTTCAATTTCGCCTACGGGAAATGAAGTGTGCTGTACAGTTAAACTAATAATTGGCGGAGAAAAACGAGGGAAAGAATGTCACGAAAGAAACAGCCTGAATACAAGCCTTTAGTAGCGGATGATTTAACGAAGGCCGTTGGTGAATTAGACCAGCGGATAGAAGACTTGGAAGATTTTGATGTGAAAACCGTAGTGGGGCGGTTCGATTCTAAGACCAAAACACTGGAGGACAAGGTCAATGAGACGCTGTCTGATATTTTTGGATTAAACTCTATGGAATACCGGAAAAACTCAATATTGACACTTGATACTCTTCCAATTGTATTGGGTGGACCAAGACATCCGCTTCCTATGCTACAGCAAGCATATCAAAAAGGAATCGATGATTGCGTGGTAAAATTGAAATCTATCAGAGAAACACTCTCATCAAGGCAAAGGCCCGAACAGCAAAAGTAGCTGAATGCTCAAGAGCGCGCTAATTTCTTCGACACGCCTTAATTCTCCTCAAGACAAAGTGAATCCCCTTGGCCCTGTGCTCTCTGCGCAGGATTATCTTGGTTATTGAGTTTAGTCGCTCGACTGGTTAGAATATTATCGCTGAAGAAGACCAGAAATCATTTGCCAGCCAAACAACCGGCTAAACGAAAATCCGAAGAAAATGAAGCTTTCAAAAAAAGATTTGACCAGCATACCGGTAATTACTCTTATGGCGGCAAATATGCTGCCACTGTGGGGTGTTTGCTTTCTAAAATGGGATGCGTTTTATATAATTCTGTTATACTGGTCGGAAAATCTTGCCATCGGGTTCTACAACATCCTGAAAATTGCTGCGGCAAAAGTAGAGCACCCCATAGAGCACTTAGGCAAATTATTTCTCATACCATTTTTTGTGATTCACTACAGCGGGTTTATGGCGGTTCATGGTTTCTTTGTTCTTGCCTTTGCAAAAATAGCTGAAGGTCCGTCTGTCGCAAGCCCGTCTATCGGCGGGAAGTCCTGGCCGTGCGTTTTTGTTTTTGTTCAGCTTCTAATCAATGTCATAAGGCAGATGTTTTTAATTATTCCGTCGCAGATGAAGCTTGCTATTCTCGCCTTATTTATCAGTCACGGCGTTTCCTTCGTATATAATTATCTGCTTAAGGGAGAATATGCGACCGCCAAACCAGGTGAGCTTATGAATAAGCCCTATTCGCGAGTGGTTGTACTGCATATCGCGCTTTTAGCAGGTGGTTTTCTCGTATTGACGATTGGTTCTCCGGTGCCTTTGCTTATTGTGCTTGTAATCGGCAAGATAATTTTAGATGTGAAAATGCATCTCCGCGAGCACAGAAAGGCAAAACACCCTATCGAGGCTCGCCCAATAAATCAATGACTCATTTAACTTCTACAGATGCCTTTGGGTTGAAGGGGTTGGTCCTGACGGCGAGCGAGAATAGATATGGATAATTTCCCTTGAGGTGCTCCATGTAAGAGAGCCATTCGCGCACAAGCAGGCCGTATGCTCTTTTGATATCCCCGGCCAAATGCTCATAGTCTGTATCGGGCAGGCCTTTGACGGTTGTTCTGTGCGATAACTCTTCTGCCAGATGAAAGACCGCCCAGAGAAGCTCGGTAAACTCATCGTGCTCGAGAAGATTCGGGTTCTCAAGCAGCCGA
>Ga0315548_1003083_pt1 | contig 12662 bp, 9 predicted proteins | sample SalMarSW160110MG_2_FD_202540 | JGI IMG/M metagenome (GOLD analysis project Ga0315548, IMG submission 202540) | Salt marsh sediment microbial communities from the Plum Island Ecosystem LTER, Massachusetts, United States - Salt Marsh Sediment SW1601-110 ... | reverse complement strand
AATACCTTGCGGCACTTGGCCTCATCGTTAGGCAGCTTTGCCACGCCGTAGTTTATCAGCTTTATCCCTGCATCTTTGAGCTTTTGCTTAACTTCTTTCCTTGCTTCCGGCGGCATATCGTGGCCGAAAATGATGTTGGGCTTATCCTTGCTTAGCTTCTGGCCGTGTGGGTATGCCTCCATCCATTTCAGGCCGAGCGAAGCCGTTTTGTCAACCGCCTCATAAAATGTAAAACGGTTAAACGACCACACCTGTATCCCAAGCCGCCAGTTCTCTTTTTCAACATTGTCAGCCCACACTTTAACCTCACAACACACAGTCATAACAAGCACCAATAAGATTGTAATGATTATTGCTCCTTTGTTCATCTGGTTTTTCCCTTCAATTAGTGATCGGTTAAATACTTAAATAATTACCAGTTACCAATAACCAGTTACCAATTATATACTCCATCCCTTGCGATACTTCTTATTAATGTATTTTTTCGCTTCGGGTGCGTTGGTTGCTTTCATCTTTTTGGAGTCCCACTCGATTCTCCTGCCCAGCCGTACCGCCAGATTGCCTACCAGCAAGGCCTCGGTAAATGGGCCGGAATACTCGAAGCCGGCCAATGCCTTGCTGGGATTATTTTCTTTGCAGGCCTGAATCCATTCTTCGTGATGTCCGGGCGACCTGGGCAGTGTTTTTTCAGGTCGTTGGTATTCCTTCATCTTTGACTCCGGGATAATCCTCGGCGCACCGGCCCAGCCATCGCAGAGGATTTTGCCATCGTCTCCAACGAACAAGATGCCGTTCTTACCAAGCTCACGCTCTGGCTCCAGCTCCGGCGGACGAGGCGGCATCTTACCGCCGTCGTACCATATCATTTTCACCGGCGGTCGGTCGCCTTTGGCAGGAAAGTAATAAGTAATAATCTGCCAGTTTGGAAATGTTTCGTTATTAACCGGACTTGTCTCGGCCTCAACAGCACAAGGAGCATCGAGGTCGAGGCAGAAAAAGGCAGGGTCCGCATTATGCACCGCCATATCTCCCATAGCGCCGCAGCCGAAATCCCACCAGCCGCGCCAATTAAACGGTACATAAGCCGGATTATATGGCCGCCACGGAGCAGGACCAAGCCAAGAATCCCACTGGAGCGTATCAGGTATCGGCGGTGTATCCTGGGGCCTATCGATGCCCTGTGGCCAAATCGGACGATTAGACCAGACATGAACTTCGCGGACAGTACCGATTGCACCATCATGGATAAACTCGTAGGTCAGTCGCAGCCCTTCGCCGGCATGGCCATGGTTGCCTACCTGGGTAACCAATTTTTTCTTACGGGCCATCTTCGTCATTTTGCGAACCTCGTAGATAGTGTGCGCCATCGGCTTTTCAACATAGACGTGCTTGCCCATCTTCATCGCTCTCATTGCCGCCGGGGCATGCGTATGGTCCGGAGTAGCTATCACAACTGCGTCGATGTTTTTATCCTCCTGTTCCAACATATCGCGGAAGTCACAATATATTCTGGCCTTGGGAAACTTTTCGAAGGTTCCGGCAGCCCGTAGTAAATCCACATCGCACAGCGCCACAATATTCTCGCTGCTTACTTTTCTAATATCCCAGCCCCCTTGGCCACCTACTCCGATACCAGCTATATTGAGTTTTTCACTCGGCGGTATATGGCGAGGACCTCCCAGAACATGGCGAGGCACAATCGTAAATGCCGCAACTGTCGCCACAGTACCACCGATAAAGTCACGCCTGGAAATCTTTCTATTCTGCTGACTGACCGTTTGTTTCCGGTTCTTCATAACATCGTGCCTCTCGTTTACACACAATTTCCTACAACTGTCGTCGCAAACGTTCAGACCTGTGTCTAACTTCCCAAGGACCATCCCTCACGATAAGTTGGCTTGACATATTTGTTCGCCTCTCTATTGTTAGTAAACTTCACGTTTTTGCCGTCCCACTGCAATCTCTCGCCCGGATAGCGAAGAGCGATACTGCCCAGCAGCACCATTTCAGTGAAAGGACCGGAATAGTCAAAATTTGAACATGCAGGTTTACCGCCTTTGCAGGCCTTGACCCAGTTTTCCTCATGGCTTCCTTCGATTCTGGGAATGGTCTTGGGCGGAAGTTTGTAAGCCTTCATCTTGGACTCGGGTATAATTCGCGGGCTGTCGCCATACTGGCTGTATCTCACTATGCCCTTATCACCTATAATGAGGCCATTACTTCTGCTCTGTTCGAGTGGTCTGCCGGGTTCGAGCTCATCCGGCCGAGGTGGTAATAATCCGCCGTCGTACCAGGTCAGCCTCATCGCCGGCATATTCCCGCGAGCAGGAAATCTGTAATGCACTATGGAAGCTCTGGGATAGGTTTCCTTGTTGTCCACTCTCTTCCACATCTCACGTACATCGTATGAATGGCTGGCTTCCACGCTAATCGGATTTTCCAGCTTGAGCGCCCAAAAAGCCGGGTCGAGCACGTGACAGGCCATATCTCCCAAAGCTCCGGTCCCGAAATCCAACCAGGCTCGCCAATTAAATGGCAGGTAAGCCGGATGGTAAGGCCGAAACGGCGCCGGGCCAAGCCAAAGGTCCCAATCCAGCGTCTCCGGCACCGGCGGAGTTTCCTTAGGTCTGTCTATTCCCTGCGGCCAGACGGGCCTGTCCGTCCAGGCATGTACCTCGCGCACCTGGCCAATCGCGCCATCGGCTATCCACTCACATACAAGCCGAGCGCCTTCGCCGGAATGGCCTTGATTGCCCATTTGTGTGGCGACCTTGTACTTGCGTGCTGCCTCGGTGAGCTGGCGAGCTTCGTAAACTGAATATGTCAGCGGTTTTTGGACATAGACGTGAAGGCCTCGCTGCATGGCTGCCATCGCAATCACAGCATGAGTGTGGTCAGGCGTGGCAATAACTACAGCGTCGATGTCCTTTTGCTTTTCGAGCATCCTGCGGAAATCGTGATACTTCCTGGCCTTGGGAAAAATCTTGTACACGCCGGCAGCATATTTGTCATCCACATCACACAGTGCCACGATATTCTCGCCGGGCTTATCTTTGGGAATGATTTCTTGTTCCTTTGTCAGTTCAAATCCCGCAATGTCGAGAATATTTCTTTTGCCCATACCACCGATGCCTACACCGGCAACGTTGAGCTTTTCACTTGGCGGTATATGACCGAGGCCCCCCAGGACGTGCCGGGGAACAATTGTAAACGCCGCAACTGCTGCTGTAGTGCCGATAAAATCACGCCGAGATATCTTTTTGTTTTGTTGTTTAGTTGCTTCTTTTTCGTTTTTCATATTTGCATTTCCCATATTAACCCGTTTCTGGCGGATTAAACGCCTGGCTACACAACCAGGGCCTTTCAATGCTATGATAATACCAAAATCTTCCTCGAATGGAAACAATCTGAAGTATTTTTTATGAAATTTTGTGCCGATTTTAATACTATCAGTTTCAACTGGTGGGTATTTACTTCCTATTTGTGATTCGAAGAAAATTTTGATATTATGGCTGGCATGAATAATGATATGATTATATTAGGCTTTGCATGGTACTTGGTATTTGTACTGTCGCTGAGCTTTCACGAGGCGGCGCATGCATTTGTCGCGATGAAGCTCGGCGATAAGACCGCATTTTACAGTGGACAGGTCAGCCTGCATCCATTTGCGCACATAAGGAGGGAACCCATTGGAATGATTGTGCTGCCAATCGTATCTTATTTTTGTAACGGCTGGATGATTGGCTGGGCAAGTGCACCTTATGACCGCGCTTGGGCGCAGCGTTATCCAAAACGTGAGATGCTGATGGCGATGGCCGGACCTTTGGCGAATCTTATTCTTTTTATTGCCGCTGCGGTGATAATACGACTGGGCCTTGCAATGGGCTATTTCTATCCGCCTGAAAGCATCACGTTTTCGAATGTAACCGCCGCCGAGCATACAGGCTGGGCGAACAGCATAGCGGTGATGGCAAGCATACTTTTTACGCTGAATCTGGTGCTGTTTGTCTTTAATCTCTTACCCATACCACCATTAGACGGAAGTTGCCTCGTGCCGCTGTTTTTAAGCAGTGAGAATGCTCACAAATACAAAGAGTTTATCAGGCAACCAACCTACTCAATTGTCGGACTAGTAATCGCATGGCAGTTTTTCGGTTATATATTTGAGCCCGTCAACCTTTTTCTGCTCAATCTTCTCTACCCTGAATGTCACTACGGCTTTTGATTTGCCTAAGAGCGGATTTTACCCGTGAAATTTCAGCTTCGATTGTTTGTCAAAAGTGACTCTTAGAGCATCCTTTGCTACCCTGCGATTCATCCTTCGTAGCAAGACTGTGGAGAAAGGAAGCGCTGCGAAGCACGAGTCTGCTTTCACCCATAAGGCTCTCCCTTTTTTAATGGCCAAACTTAATCCGCAATCGGATTAAAAGGTTATGTGATTTATTGTGAAATTGGCTCCTGGGGCAATCCTTCGACGGTGAACTCAGGACGGTCGAACCGTTCAACAAGCCAGATATTACGGAATTGTACCTCATTGCCGTGGTCCTGCAGACATATTCCGCCGGGCTCACTTACGTTATTGTCCAGTGCCAGGGTCGTCGGCCTTGGAACTACCAGGTTATCGTGAATTGTTACGCCGTTATGAACGACACTCACCTGTGCGTCGCTGACTTTCTTGCCTGCTGCATCAAACCGCGGCGCCTGGAAAGTAATATCATAAGTCTGCCACTGCAAAGGTGGTGCGCACATATTCACCAGCGGCGTACCAATCTCATAAACACCCCCGCACTCATTGTGCCGTGCTTTAAGGCCGTAACTATCAAGTATCTGCACCTCGTACCGTCCCTGTAGATATACACCGCTGTTACCTCGCGACTGACCACGTGCCGCAGGCATAAACGACGTGCGAAACTCTAGGTGCAGCTTGAAATCTTTGAACTTTCTTTTTGTTACTATAGAACCGGCCCCCGACACGACCTGCATCGTTCCATCAACGAGCTTCCATCGCACTTTATCTGTTTGTACCTTGTTCAGGTTAACCTCTTTCCACTGCACATCTTTTGCATTCGGCTTTTCCGGCTCAAAGGCCACATCAAAGAGCGCCTTAAAATTTTTGCCTTGTTCCTGATAAGGACCAGCTATCCTCCAAAACGTCAAGAATCCGCCGTTCCTGTTGTAGTACGTGTCAGTTCCAGTGTCACTGGACGCGATTGAGACCGATTCTCTGACTCCCTTAAGTAAATTTCCATCCTTGTCCACTAGGCACACACACGCCTCCCAGCCTCCGCCGCCGTTGGTGACTTTCAGCAGAAGGTCATTCCACTCTGCTTTAAGCGTTACCTGTTCCGCGTCCTCTCCTGGTTTCAATGGACGCCCGATATTTTTTTCATGCACCAGCTCACCATTGAGCCACACCTTCACACCATCATCACTACCCAGCTCAAGCACTGCCTGCCGCTTTTTATCAGCCCAAACTCTGCACCGCAGATATGCCGCAGCGTTATCATGGCCACCTACAAACTCGGCAATACCAATACGCCCGACAAATGTCCCGACATGCTCCCACTGGTCAAAGTTCGTGCCGTCAAACAGAACTATCGCCCCGGCCGGCGGCTTCGCTCCGAGTGTAGGCGAAACACGATAAACCTTTTCCAAAGCAAAATCAACCGAGACGTATTTGCCTTCGTTGTTATTTCCTTTCATTGTACCGGTCAGTTTGCCATCCTTGATAGCTGCCTGTATGTCGGACTCAGAGCCTTCGCGCTTAACACGGCCTGCAAATCGTACTTCTGCATCCTCACGTTGGCCTTCGAGTTTAGCTATGGGCGGTGCCTTTGTGTCGAACTGATTAAGAAGAATCAGGCGATATTTTCCTTTGCCCAAAGCTATGACTTGCGCTGCCAAAGATTCCGAGCCGGTCCCCGTTCCTTCAGCCATCGTCCAGCTACCCTGCCAGTCACCCATAAACGCATCTGCACCGTCAATCGCCTTTTTGGTCTCCTGAACAAATTTGCCTTGTTCAGAACTTGCAGACACCGCTTCGCCGAAGGCAGGCGAATACAAGATAGAAGACAAAAACAAAATCGATGTTATTGCAACAACTATGTAACTTTTATTAGAAAAACAATAATTGCCGTTTTCCTGCCTTAATTGGTTCACCATAGCTTTTTAATTCTCCTTTTCAGTCAATCTTTTTTAGTATTTTCTGCGCCTCCTCGCGTACCGAATCACTTTTTGTGTTTTGGACAACTTTCTGCAGCACAGCTTTTACCTCTTGAGTGTGACTTCTGTGTATAGCTCCGGCGATTTTTACCACCGATAATTCCGCTTCCTGCTGAAGAGTCGTATCCTCTAAATATTCAGCAGCCATTTGCAGTGCATCAGGAGATTTGACGTCGGCCAGGCCTGACAGCACCTGCCTTTTTAACGTCGCATCCGGTGCCAGGGTCATCGCCTGCTTATACAGATTAACCGTCTCTTCCGCCGGCCGGTCGCTTTCAAGGCCAATTAGGCGTATAAAACCACGCAGGGCCAGAATCCGATGTACGTTATTATCAGAATTCTCCGCTACATCCTGCAGGTCGGTCAGCGGCACCGGGCTCGGCCATTCTGACAGGGCGCGAATAGCAGCATCCTGTATCTTGGCGTCCTCGTCTTTCAGAGATGTGCGAAGCACTCCTATGGAACTGTCATCTCCGATTTTACCGAGCACGCTCAGCAGAGAGCACCGGCCATCCACATCTTTAACCGAAGGCAGCGCAACTAATACCGCTTCTGCCTGCTTACTTTTGTCGCTGACCTTATGGGCCACTGCTGCTACAGTTTTTTCCGCCTCCTTGCGCTCGGATTCACTTTGCAGTTTTATTAAAATCTCTATTAGCTGCGGTAAATATTCGGGGCCCGCGACCTCCTTTAAGACCTTAAACGATTCCCGTCGAACCTTACTGTCCGAATCTTGACCGTCGTCAGACAAGTCCTGCGCGGCTTCCAACAAAGTTTTCGCACCTGCGCATATATTGCGCCCGCCTATACTGCGAATCAGCTCAATTTTTGTTCCGGCCTCTGCTTTTGGAATGCTCGCCAGAATTGCTTCATCAACCTCTGAGCCGCGCAGTCGATACAGACTCTCGCGTGCAGCTTTCTGCTGTTCACCCTTCGTTGATGCTTGCCCGCCGTGGCGGGCTGCAATCTGCGCCAAAAAGGTAACGCTCGAAGCATCTCCCAATTGGCCTAATGCCTTCAAGGCCGCAAGGCAAATAGATTCGTCTTTGGCGTTTGCTGCTTCAATAACCGCCGGCAAAGCCGCCCGGTCACCCCTCTCCGCCAGTGCTGCTAACAACTGCACCTGGCTCTTGGCAGGAAGATTCGCAAGTTCATCGGCCAGAGCTTTTGTCACCTGCTCCCCAGGCATCTCCTTCACCATCGATATGGCAGCTTCGTGCATCGCCTCATCTTTGCTCTTAAGGATGTCGATGACAATCTCGATGGCACTATCTTGTGCCTGCTCTGAGTCAGACGCCTGGGATACCATCGTACAGTTCATAAGCAAACACGCTAAAAGTAAACAGAATGTAAGCATGCCCTGGGTGACCTGTGGTGAGCGAAGTCGAACCAAGCCGAAGGGTGCTTTTGTATTTTTACACAGTTGACTCATTTTTTATCCTCTTTTGTTACAGTAATTATCCCACGCAGCGCCGCAGTACGAATTGGTGTCGGCTCATCAGGTTTGTACAGTTCCTTATATATGGCTAATGCCTTCTCTTTTTGACCCTGGGCTGCAAGCCGGTCGGCACATTTCAAGTAAGCATCCAGAACAGGCACTCGCAGGCTAGCGCTGGCCTTGTCTTTGGCCTGGGCCAGCACTTTGGAAGCTTGCGAATCAGCTATCATACCCAAAGCCGCTGCTGTTGCTTCTGCCACCATCGCATCCGAATCAGAAACCAGCTTACTCAGCGCGCTAACTGATTTGCTGTCACGACGCTGACCTAACGAATTGATTATACCGACCTGTACCTTGCCGGTTGTTTTCGGTAAGGCCTCACGCAATGCATCATCGACAGCCGAATTGGGTATACGCTCCAATGCGTACCTTGCCATATCAGCTGTCTCTTTGTTGGCTAGCATCTTAGCCAGTGTAGGCACCGAGCGTTTTGTGCCAATAATGCTCAGCTGCCTGCAAGCAAACTGCTTACCAGCACGTGTTGAGTCGGAAGATTTGAGTACATCCAGCAAACTGTCTTCAATCTTCTTCAATTTTCCTTTATTGCCGTAAACTTCGCGTAAATTATCACTGAACTCAACCAGTGCCACACGGCTTTTTCCCCAATCATATTTTTTGATGTTTTCTATTAATTCATTCATTCTTGACCCTTTCCTGAACTAATCAACAGGTTTTGGCTTCGTATCAACCTCTCCTGCTACGGCCTCGGCCTTCGCCGGGATGAGTAAGTCTCCAAGTGCAAACTGTATCCCGTCGAGGTAGTGCTGCAATATCGCCGGGTTCCAGTAGATACTATTGTTGTGCCCGAGTGAGCAGTAGAACAGGCGTCCTTTCCCGTATGTTTTGACCCAGCTGATACCGGTATCCTCATCGCCGGGCCTGACTCCTCGGGCGTTTTTGGTGACTTCATCGCTCATATCGAGACTCATCAGAACAAGCTGTTTATCTCGTGAGTACAGCGGCGCATCTGTTCGGTAAATTTCATCTTTTATCTTAAATCCTTTTCCTCCAAATGCCGCCATAAGCGGATGGTTCGGCTCGTCGATTTTTATTGCCCAAGTCCCACCGGCTACCCAGGGATGGCCGGTAAAGCTGCCGCCCATCATCCGTTGACCTTCCGGCCATTTGTAAAAATTATCCGTTGCTGCATGGATACCCACTATGCCTTTTCCGCCCTTGATGAAATCCATTAGTGCCTTACAACGCTCAGGGGTCTTTCTGTAATCAAACTCAAGATACGTCGTATTATTAAGGCACACTGCATCAAACTGCTTGAGGTTCTCCTCCGTGAACATGGAGTAGTCGTCGGTAATTACGGTTTCGTATGCGCCTGTCTTTTTACCCATAAGCTCAAGTGCCTTATTGCCCACGGGGATTGATGTGTGGAAATACCCCTCGCACCGCCAGAAAACCAGAAGTTTCCGTGGCTTGACAGGCTTAACGGTCGCCTTTTGCGGTGCAGCGTTTTCTATTCTCTGCACTTCTTGAGATGACAGCTTCCGCAACTCTTTTGGCGACTGCGCCTGCGAAATATCTGCAACCATCGACAAACAAGACATGGCGAGCAACCCCCAAATAATAACTTTTGACCGTTGATTCACTTTTTACTCCTTTCCAATCAGAAGTCAGAATCTTATTCTTCTGTTTTCTGTCATCTGTTATCTGTTATCTGTTATAGATGCCATGGGCTGCGCATCGGCCTCGACAGCATCCGGTTGGCCTCATCACTATTAAGGAAAATCTCCTTTTCAGGGTTCCACTGCAGTCTCTTCTTAGTGAGCATGGCTATCTCTCCCAATAACCCGACGCTGATGGACCGATGGGCTACCTCTGCCGGAGCTACCGTCTCCTTACGACTCTTGACACAATCTATAAAATTCTGCGCATGGTCTCGGCTTTCATATAGATGTATTTCGTCGGGGCCAATCTTTTCATCCAAAACGCTTTGTGGTTCGGCAGTAAGGCCCTGACGATTGACATGAATCCAGCCCTTCTCGCCGTACCATTTTGTCCCACGCGGGATTGTCTTTTCGTTCATCACGGTTATCTCAACGCCGCTGGCATATTTGCATTTGATTTTATATTCCATAGGAGTGTTATAGAGACCATCTCTCGGATAAACGCCGCGGCCCTCTATCTCAACCGGACCGGTCCGGTTCAGGCCCAGCCCCCAGTGAGCAATGTCGATGTGATGTCCCGCCCAGTCGGTAAGCTGACCGCCGGAGTAATCCATAATCCAACGCCAATCCCGATGAGGCGCGTTGCGGCTGAACCTTATATAAGGCCGCCACGGTGCCGGACCTAACCAGAAGTTCCAGTCCAGGCCGTCAGGCACGGGCTCCACCGGAGTGTTAGGCCCGCTGCTTCCGGTCGGAAGACCAACCTCGACTCTGGCTACCTTACCTATGCGACCATTGCGAACCAGCTCACAGGCCCGGCGGAAGTTCCAGTCCGAACGCTGCTGACTACCCGTCTGCCACACTATGCCATAACGCGTGACCGCATTGCATATCGCCCGGCCTTCACGAATAGTCCGGGCCAGCGGCTTTTGTGCGTAAATATCCTTGCCGGCCCTGGCCCCCATAATAGCAGGTATCGAATGCCAGTGGTCCGGTACCGCTATCGCAAGAGCATCGATGTCATCACGCTCGAGGATATTGCGGAAATCGGGGTACGTCTTGCAATCACTGTTGCCGTATTTTCGGTCGACCTCTCTCTTGGCATTATCACGATGACTTTTATCAACATCGCAAACGGCCACTGTCTGCACCTCCGGTTTGCTGAGAAGTCCCCGCATATCCCACGTGCCCTGGTTGCCTACTCCTATGTGGCCCATCGTGATGCGATTGCTCGGCGACACGGCGTCGTCCCTTCCGAATACAGAAGAAGGTACGATATATGGAAATGCTATCGTGCCTACAGCAGTGCCTGTCACCGTTTTCAGGAACCGGCGGCGGCTGATGTTCTTACTTTTATTCCCATTTTGTGCCATCTGTTTATCCTTTTTTCTCGAATAACTATTACAGGTGCCACGGGCTGCGCATCGCCTTGCCGAGCAACCTCGCAGCGGTCGGGTCATCGATAATCTCATCCGTGTCCGGATTAAAGCGTATCTTGCGTCCCAGCAGCATGGCAATCTGGCCGAGATGGCCCGGTGTCACCGAGCGGTGCGCAACCTCACACGGCGTTATCGTCGTACTACGGCTCTTCACACAGTCCAGAAAATTACGCTGATGACCGGGTGAACGAAGCAGGTGTATATCGTTAGGTCCAAACTTCTCGGCAAGTATTGCCTTGGGTTCCGCATCTATTTGCTGATTCCGGTCTACCCAGACCCATCCGTCTTTGCCTATCCACTTTGTCCCCCCTCGAATATCATTGTATCCTCCGGCTATTGTTATCGTAATATCCTTGGGGTATTTGGCTGTCAGGCGATATCTTGTCGGGCTGTCCCATAAAGCATCTTTCGAATATTTGCCATGGCCTTCAATCTCGTGAGGCCCTGTATAGTCGAATCCTAAGCCCCAGTGCGCAATATCGAGATGGTGGCCCACCCAGTCCATTAGCTGGCCGCCACCGTAGTCAAGGACCCATCGCCAGTTTTTGTGTACCCGTGCACGGCAGTACGGTGTATAAGGTGCAGGCCCAAGCCAGAGGTCGTAGTCGAGCTCTTTAGGCGGCGGACATATCTCTTTCTGATTCCTTGTTCCTTCGTAATCGGACTGTCCGGGAGGCAGCCCCACCTCAACTGTATGCACTTTGCCGATTCGGCCGTTTAGCACAAGTTCGCAGGCAAAGCGAAAGTTTGACTGCGACCGCTGCCAGCTGCCGGTCTGCCATACACGATTGTATCGCTTCACCGCTTCGCATATTGCCCGGCCCTCTTTGAAAGTGTGCGAAAGCGGCTTTTCACCGTAAATGTCTTTGCTGGCCCTCGCAGCTTCTATAGCCGGTATCGAATGCCAATGGTCGGGCAAACTGAGCGTAACCGTATCGATATCATCACGCGCCAGCAGCTCCCGGAAGTCGTGATACGCCGCACAGTTTTTGTTTTGATAATGCTCATTGACACGATTCACTGCTTCCTGCAGATGATTTTTGTCTATATCGCAAACCGCGATGACCTGGCAGTCTTTCTCAGCGAGGAAAGAGTTGAGGTTACCTGACCCCTGCCAGCCAATGCCGATGAGGCCCATAGTAATTCGCTCACTCGGCGCAACACTGCCGGCCTGTCCGAGAGCCGATGAGGTAATAACGTACGGAAAGCTTATTGCCCCCAAAGCCGCCCCGGCAGTACCTGTGAGGAATTGACGCCGGCTGATACGCTTCTTGCTGACCATAATTTGGTTTCTCCTTGTATCACGGGCTTCCAGCCCGTGCTGCCACGGCCAAGATGGCCGTGCTACGTTTTACTTTTCTCAAATGCAGCATCGAAGGCGAGCTGCGAAGGCTTAAAGTCGGCCATTTTAATGAACTCGCAGGCCTCTTTTGCACCATGCTCACGGTCCATACGGCTGTCCTCCCACTCAATTGAAAGAGGGCCCTGATAGCCGATATCATTGAGAGCAACTATGATTTCCTCAAAGTTGGTGTCACCATGGCCTATCGAACGGAAATCCCAGTACCGCCGCGGGTCTGCAAACTCCGTATGGCCGCCGAACACGCCTACCGTCCCGTCGCCATGACCCCACCAGGCGTCCTTCATGTGAGCGTGAAAGATTCTATCGCCGAAGGTACGGATAAACTTGACGTAGTCAACTCCCTGATAGCCAAGATGACTGGGGTCGTAATTAAAGCCAAAGGCCGGATGGTTCTTGAGGGCTTTAAGGGCACGTTGTGCCGAGGCAATATCGAACGCAATCTCCGTCGGATGCACTTCGAGAGCAAACTTTATGCCCAGGTCCTTAAAAGCGTTAAGGATAGGCCTGAATCTCTTTGCGAA
>Ga0315548_1003082_pt1 | contig 12666 bp, 8 predicted proteins | sample SalMarSW160110MG_2_FD_202540 | JGI IMG/M metagenome (GOLD analysis project Ga0315548, IMG submission 202540) | Salt marsh sediment microbial communities from the Plum Island Ecosystem LTER, Massachusetts, United States - Salt Marsh Sediment SW1601-110 ... | reverse complement strand
ATTCTGGGGTCTCCGCTTCGCTACGAAGGGCAGGCAAGGCCAGAATAATGCGAAGGATAAAAGGGTGGGATGAAAAGCGGCGAATGACTCTGGTCTTTTTGATTTATTGATTAACATTTACACCTTAGATTTACAGTAATTTGGCTTGGATTTTCAATCGATAGAAATAAATATGGCAGTACTTGATGCACTAATCGAATTGGCACGAAACGAGTTGGAAGATTGGCAGGCGGATGCTGTTCGTCGATTATTAACGCAAGATGCACTATCTGAAAAAGACAAGGACGAACTTTTCTTGATGTTAAAGGCCAAGCATGACATCGATAACATAGAATCTTTAAGACTAACTCCACGACCACCTCAGAGGGGGGAAATATCGGGGGCGCCTGAGATAACAGCGAAAGTGAAACTCAAAGCTATGAAGGATTTATCTAATGTAAATGCCATAGAAGATGGGTCGCGGTTATTATTTGGACATGATGGACTGACGATCATCTATGGCGAGAACGCAGCAGGAAAGTCGGGTTATGCTCGTGTTCTTAAAAGGGCGTGCAGAGCTCGCGATACAAAAGAACGAATCTTGCCCAATATGAACTCCGATAAGACACGCGGGCCAGCAAGTGCGACTTTCAAATTCTCTATTAATGACGGGGAAGATAAAGAAGAAAAATGGGTGGACGGAGAAGGTGGACCCGATGTGCTGACCAACATTGCAGTTTTTGATAGGAAGTGTGCACGTGTCATTGTAGATGAGAATAACAAAGTCGCATACCTCCCATACGGAGCGCACGTATTTACTGACCTTGTTAATCTATTGAGGGAGTTCCGAGAAAGACTCAACCAAGAGAAGCCGACAGTCTTATCGGTTGAATACAATGATATACCCCTTCACACTGAGGCAGGGAAACTAATATCGCGTATTAACTTTCCGGAAACCCCCGATGCAATAGAGAATTTCGCAATATGGACATCATCTGATGAAAAAGCACTTACTGAAATAGAGAGGCAAATAGCAAAGGCTAAATTGGAGGACCCGATAAGAGGAGCTGCGAAGATCCGTGCTGTGAAAGGTCGTCTGCTTGGGCTATCGCAAAAAACAGATATTATTCATTCTGTACTTTCAGATGAGAATGTAGAATTTCTCAAGCAAACAATCAAACACTTGGATGCCGCAGAAGAAGCCTTGAAACAAGCTTCTTCCGAATCTCTTGCCGATGAGCCGCTACCAAGCGTTGGTGGCGAAATATGGCGCAAAATGTATGACGCCGCTAAAGAATATTCGATGATACATGCTTATCCAAAGGAGGAGTTTCCATACACGGGTTCAGGGAGCCGATGCCCATTGTGTATGCAGCCTCTATCAGAAGAAGCAATAGATCGTTTCCAAAGGTTCAAGAAATTTATGGAGCAAAAGTTCCAAACAGAGGTCAAAATACTCCACCGTGCGATTAAGGATAAAATTGACGAAATCTTCGGTTTGGACTTTACGATAGTAGAAACATACAGTGATGCTATTGAAGAGATACGCCGGTATGATGATGAACTCCAAAAATACCTTGTACAATACTGCGAAGTCATGGAAAAGAGGGCCGGTGATATCGTAAGCGCAATTAAGACAAGAGAATCTATCGAGTTTGGTTTGAGGCCCGACAATCCAGCATGGCGCATAGTGAAGGTCGCAGATAAAATGGAAAACGAAGCGAGTGAGTTTGAGAAGCTTGCTGGAACAGATGAGATTGGGAAATTGGAAGCTCAAAGAGATGAATTATTAGGGAGGAAACTTCTCACACGGAGAAAAGGCGCTGTTCTGAAGCAATGTGAATTAATACAAAAGGTAAAGAAATATGACGCCTGCATCAGCGATACTTCACATACAGGTATCACAACAAAAGGCAATGAAATTGTTTCAGCATCATTGACTGAAGAATTAGATAAGGCCTTGAGAAAAGAACTTGGTGATCTGGGCGAACACCGTCTTAATCTGACTTTGATACCATCTGGCCGGTATGGCGAAACCTCACACAAGATTGAACTAGCGGGGATGGAGAATCTTAAAGGAGTGAAGTTGACAGACATTTTAAGTGAGGGAGAACAAACTATTGTTGCCTTGGCAGGTTTCTTGGCAGAATTGAGTCTAGGAGATAATAGTTCACCAATTGTCTTGGACGACCCGGTTTGCTCACTTGATCATAAATATCAGGAGAAAGTCGCGGAGCGTCTTTCAATAGAAGGATGTAATCGTCAAGTTATAGTTTTCACGCACGACATTGCATTTCTATTGGATTTAGAGAGGAAGGCAGGACTGAATGGAGCAAAAGCTATTGTTCAGACCGTTAGATTCGATAATCAACCGGGCCGATGTGATGAAGGAGTTCCCTGGGAAACAATGAGTGTAAAGAAGCGAGTTAGTTTTCTGATAGAGAAATGGGGACAAATTCCTGAACTTTATGATCGTGATATTAGTGCATACAACAGAGAAGCAGCGCATTTGTATGGATTACTTAGGGAAACTTGGGAAGCTGCTGTTGAAGAGATTCTGTTCAACGAAACAGTAAGACGACATTCAAGCGAAGTCCATACTCTAAGACTGCAATCTGTGAAAGTAACCGATGAAGATTACAAAGACGTTTATGAGGGAATGTCAAAAAGTTCGAAATGGATGTTTGGACATGACAAAGCAAAAGGGTTGGATATCAACAGGCCATTACCAGGAGAGTTGCATCAAGATATAGAAGCTTTACAGCAATTCATGAAGCAGACCAAGTCTCGGGGCGAAATCCTTCGGAGTGAGAGAGAAGCAATTATAAAACCACAAGAGCCGGGAATTGGATGAGATTGCCCGCCAGACTGACGGCGAGGTAAACGGAGTGGATGTAATGGACGAGATTGACGTAATGGACGAGCCCTTCGACGTCGCTCAGGACGAGTTGGACGAAAGAAATTTGCGGGGCAAGCCCCGCCCTACGAAACTGGATTCCCGCTTTCCTCCTTCGCTAACCGCTTCGGAGGACAAGTCGCGGGAATGACAATCAAGCGGGGAAATTAAAATCGAGGTCCAGATCCTTCGACTTCGTCCCGACGAATCGGGACTGCGCTCAGGATGACAAAAAATGAGACTGTCCGGCGGACTGACGGCGAGGTAAACCACGCTGCGCTACGAAAATTTAGGTATAATGCAGAGATGCAAGATTATTATGTATATATCTTAGCAAGCAAGAGAAATGGAACGCTGTATGTTGGGACAACTAGTGATATTGCGAAAAGAATTGTGAGGCACAAGAATATTAGGGGCAGCAAGTTTGTGCAAAAGTATAATGTTCACAGATTGGTTTTCTATGAAAAAGCAAATGGTTATCGTGAGGCACGCAAAAGAGAACGACAATTGAAATGGTGGAAACGGAAGTACAAACTGGCAATTATAGAACAGATGAATCCCGAATGGAGAGATTTGAGCGAAAAATTGCTGGACCCCAGATAACGACTTTCTGGGGTCTCCGCTGCGCTACGAGGGGCAGAGGACGGCAGTAATATAACGTCCAACATTGAATCCGCCTGCGGCGGACAAGTTCTAATTACAAACGCACAAATTGCCAAAACAGTCTGATTCTAACCAAAGACGTATAATCCTGCCCTGTATATTGGCTCAGGAGAAAAGCATTGACGTCTGTATCCAAGTACTATAACTTGTTCTTTTAGATACGGCCACCTAACGATTGGAGAGGTGTATAAGAGCTAAAGGTCGAACAAGTATGCCGTATAACATCCGAATTGTGAGTACGTATCCCCCAAGAAAGTGCGGAATCGCCACGTTTTCGCGTGATTTGGCCAATGCGCTCGAACATTTTACGGGTGAAGTTAGTCAGATAAGAGTTGCAGCAATCGATGATAATAATGGGCCATATGATATTCCTGTGGACATTGTTATTGACCAGTATAGTCCCGAATCGTGGGATTTTGCCATTAAAAACATAACAGCCAAGGCAAAAGAAAGTGCAAATCCCACTATTATTATATTGCAGCATGAATATGGCCTGGACCCGGACAGGAACAGAGCGAGTGGTCGAGGCACTAATTTTGTTGACATGGCAAAAGCCCTTAGCGAAGCGAGTATCACCACTTTGGTTTACCTGCACACCGTGCTCGATGAGCCGAACGACCATCAAAAAAAGACGTTACAGGAACTGGCTAACTACAGTGACGGGCTCATTTTGACCACAGAAAGTGCTATAGGAATATTAGAATCGTCAAGTTACAAAATTGAGCATTCAAAGCTCAAGCACATTGACCACGGAGTCAGGATGCAACAACCTTCCGAATATGACCGATTGGCAGCCAAAGAAAAATACGGCCTGAAGGATTTTTTTCTCGTTACCACACTGGGACTATTGTCTCCAGAAAAAGGAATCCAGTACAGCATTAGAGCTTATGCGAGGTTTTTAGAAGAGTCCTGTACGGACAGCCAAAGGGAAAGAATAGTGTATTTAATTGCGGGTCAATGCCATCCGGATTTTGTACGAGCGGACGGGGGCAGGAAATACCGTGAATACCAAGTGACCTTAGCTGAGGTTCTAAAAGAGTCCAAACTGAAATGGTGCAAGGTCAAAAAAATCGAGGACCTTGATTATAAACAGCACGACGTTGTCTTTCTCGACACCTTTTTGGATGAAAGTACTTTCCTGGAACTTTATGGTGCGACCAACGTTATGGTGCTTCCTTATCTCAACATGTTCCAGATGTCAAGCGGCATACTGGCTGACACTTTAGGCTCCAGCAGAGTTGCTGTAGCGACGAAATTTCATTGTGCTCTGGAGCTTATTCATTCAAACAAACCTTGTCCGAGCGGGCTTGTCATCGGCAGATATGCCAGAAGTATTCTGGTCGATGCCGGGGAAGCTTCAGTGGAACAAATAGCCGAAGCGATTGATTTTTTAGTCTTTAACCAAAATAAACGCCTTTGGATGGAGAAAGAGGCGCACCAGAGAGGATTCCAAATGCAATGGAATAACAGCGCCTGGGCATTACTGCGGCATGTCAAGTTTATCAGGGAAGAAAAAGAATTAATTACGGGCAGAGCGGAGAAATTCACAAGGGAAAAAACATCTATCTATCAATTCAATATGCCTGTTTTTAGTGCGGCAACAAATAGCTCGAAAGGCATATTTATTCATACGAGAAATGAGGCAGGTATATAAAAATTCATCCCAAGCCAAGCTTCTATAAAATCTTTCCCTATAGGCATTATCTTTTGTAACTGTACTGACAATAATTAGGATTGGCTTCAAGTTTGTATCAGGGCACAAAGGGGTGCCGTTAGATAAGATTTTGCAAGACAAAGATTAGCACATTTTTGACGGTTCCAGACAGCGATAAATCCTCCGCTGATTTCCAGTCTGATTTGCCAAATATCCTACTGAAACTTTAGTAAATTGACCCCGGATTAAAATCCGGTGCTAAACACGACTTGATGATGGGGAGGAGTCGGCTTATACTTGGTTAGATGCAAAACAAGAGCGCAAGAGAAAAAGCAACGAGCGGCTTGAGAGCGGCAGTATTGATACCGGGGGTAACGGTATTCGTATCAAGCGCCTGCTTAATGATGGTCGAACTGATAGCCGGGCGATTCGCAGTAAGGAAGTTCGGTGCGTCGCTGTATACGTGGACGTCGGTAATAGGCGTTACATTGGCGGGGCTGACTATCGGCAACTATATAGGCGGACGAATCGCAGACCGGTTCAAGCCGAAGAAGGCGCTCTCGGCGGTATTCGCGATTTCATCGATTTGCTGTGTCCTGGCGATTTCGATGAATAATATCGCAGAGGCGTGGAAACTGCTGTGGTATTTTAGCTGGCCGATGCGTATTTTCAGCCATATCTGTATAGTATTCTTCCCGCCTTCGATGCTTCTGGGAATAATCAGCCCGGTGGCGGCAAAGATGGCTTTAGAGCAGAGCAAAACGCAGGGCAGGACGATTGGTGAGATTTACGCGTGGGGGGCGGCAGGCAGCATCTTGGGGACATTTCTGGCGGGGTTCTGGCTGATAGGGATTTTCGGCAGTGTTGCCCTATTATGGCTGGTCGCAGGCGTTCTGCTGGCGATGGGTATCGCATACGGTCCGAAGCGGCCCTTAGTGTACGTACTTGCGGCGTTTTTTTTCTGTCTGTTGTTTATAGAGTCCGCACCAATAGAATCAGTGGCGCGGCTCGGTTCGAGCATGGCATTGAGAGAGCCGGCGGACCCCAATATGCTTTACGAAGACGAAAGCCCTTACAACTACATTGCGGTCAACCGGGTATTGCAAAAGCCCGACTTGCGGATATTCGTGCAGGACCGGCTGGTGCACAGCAAGATTGCGATGGGTAATATAACGGACCTTCAATACTTCTACACAAAAGTATATGCGGCATTGACAGAGGGGCTAAGCCGGGAGAAGGACAAGGAAAACATCTCGGCGCTTATAATCGGCGGTGGCGGGTACGTTTATCCGAGATACATCAAGCACCAATGGCCTTCGGCGCGGGTTGACGTGGTTGAGATAGACCCGGCCGTTACAGAGGCGGCGAAGAAGGCGTTCGGTCTGCCGGAGGACACAACAATAAGAACCATAACCGCAGACGCGCGCAACTACGTGGATGCGCTTGTCCACAAGATAAACACCGGGCAAGAGGCGGTGCGGTACGATTTCATTTACGAGGACGCAGTAAACAACTATTCTGTGCCCTACCAGCTTGTGACCAAAGAGTTCAACGACAGAATCACACGAATTCTCAAGGACGACGGGCTCTACATTGTAAACCTGATTGACGTTTACGACAGCGGATTGTTTCTGGGGGCCGTGACGAATACTATCTGCCTGACTTTTGAGCATGTTTATGTTTTCTCCGATAAAAAGCCGAACGACTGGCGCAACACATTCGTGATAGCCGCCTCAAAACATCCGATAGATGTAAATAGGTATATAGCAGAATACGGCGACCTGCCCGACATCCGGCAGCTCAATAACGACGAGATTGCGCAGCTTACGGCGAAGTCAGGGGCGCTTGTTCTTACGGACGATTACACGCCCGTTGAAAACCTGCTGGCGCCTGTGGCGCGTGAGGATGCGGTAGATTTCTGGCTTGGCGAATGCAGCAAGATAGCGCAGCGACTCATGAGAGCGGGCAGACTGGATGAGAGTGTGGTCATGTACAAGGAAGCAATCAAAGTTCGACCCACTTTCGAGTTTTATTACCAGATAGCCCAAATAAGTATTGTGCAGGGGCGGCTGTCAGAGGCGGAGAAGGCACTTCGCAAGGCAATAGAAATCGGCAGGCAAACAGCAATCGACATGACAACAGCGTACCTCGACTTAGGCGAGCTCTACAAACAGATGGGAAGAGAAAGTCAAGCCGAAGAGAACCTGCGCAAGGCAATAGAGGGATTCAGACGGAAATTGGCCAAAGGTCATAAATCAGAGGATGTAATTTTCGGACTCGGCGCTGCGTTAATGGAGGTCGGGGAACTCGAAGAGGCAGCGGCACTTCTTCGTCAGACGGTAGAAGAAAAGCCTCAAGACGCACAAAAGCGAGAGATGCTCGCGCGTGCACTGCTGCTGCAAGGGCGGTACGATGAGGCAATTTCATTTATCAATCAGAGCATCCGATACTTAGTGGGGCAGGGATTAGAGGACAAAGTTGGGGAACTACGAAAGCTTGCTGAGAAGGCCAGGGCCGGCAAAACAGGCGGCTGAAGAAGCCGATTGGTCAATCGCTTGACACATTGGCGGTTTGCATTTCTTCGGGTCAACCGGTTATGAGTCAGGATGAAATCAAGAAGGAAGCAGAAGCGGTGAAATCAGAATTCTCAAAGTCATCTCTGACAGCCGGCGCGACGATATTTTTCTCGAACGTTTGCTTAATGATTCTTGAGATTGTTGCCGGTCGACTTGCGGCGAGATATATCGGGGCATCACTATATACCTGGACATCAGTGATAGGGGTGGTTTTGGGAGGGATAACACTGGGCTACTATCTGGGCGGGCGACTGGCGGACCGTTTTGCCTCACGAGAGGTGCTTGGGTGGCTGTTTGCCGGCAGCTCAATATCCTGTGTTGCGGTGGTGGCCATAAATAATCCAGTTGGGGAATGGACGCTTTTGTGGCGTTTAGAGATGTCAATACGAGTGCTGGCACATATATCAGTCGTGTTTTTGATACCGACAATACTGATTGGGGCCGTGAGTCCGGTGACTGTAAAAACGGCACTGGAGGAAGCCCGACATAAGGGCAGGACAGTAGGCCGGATGTATGCACTCGGGGCGGCAGGAAGCATAATGGGGACGTTTCTGGCGGGCTTCTGGCTCATAGCGGCCATAGGGTCGGTAAATACGGTGTGGGTTGTTTCAACAATGATGCTTCTGGGAGCAGTTGTATATCTGCCCAAGCCCTTAGTGAAGTATTCGTTGGCCGGTGTTGTCGGGTTTGTTATAGCCGTGGGGACAGTGCCGACAGTGTGGGCGGAACATTTAGGCGCGGCGCTGGGGCTTCGGCAAATACGTGAGCCCGATATACTTTATGAGACCGAAAGTCAATACGGTTACATAGCAGTGCGGCAGGTGAGCAAACAGCCGGATGAACGACAGTTCATACAGGACAATATGGAAAACCACAGCAGACTGATAATGGGGGACATACGCGATTTTCAACTTTTCTATTCCCGCATGTATGCAGCAGTAACCCACAGGGCAGCAGGTGATAAAGAAAAGTTCAACGTATTGAGCATAGGCGGAGGGGGTTATGTTTTTCCCCGATATATTCAGGACGTCTGGCCCGGAAGTCACGTGGACGTGGTAGAAATCGACCCGTCGGTAACAGAGGCGGCGACACGCGCATTCGGACTTAAGGCAGATACGCCAATCCAAACGATAAACCTGGACGGACGCAATTACGTTGACGGACTTTTAGAAAGAAAACGGCGAGGTGAAAAGACACCGGAATACGACTTCGTTTATATGGACGCATTCAATGATATGAGCGTGCCTTTTCAGCTTGTAACAAAGCAGTTCAACGAGAAGATTTTCGATATAACGGCAGCAGACGGCGTTTATATGGTGAATACCATCGATATGTTAGACAGCAGCAGATTTATTTCCAGCTTCGTTTACACAATCAGCCGGACATTTCCTTATGTATATGTAACAGGCAAATTAGTTCCGGGTTATTTACCAAACAATTTCGTGGTGATAGCGAGTAAAAGACCCGTGAATCTCGAAGGACTGAGCAAGGAGGAGTTCTTCAAGAAATCAGCGGTTAAGGTTTTCGACAACGAAGAAGTGACAGCTATTATTGAAAAAGCCGGCAGGATTAACATCGATGATGACTACGCACCAACAGAGAATCTTATGGCTCCCACAGTTCGACAAAGCGCGGCAATACAAATCGCGAAGAAGTATATCGAGCAGGCAAAAGAACTAAGCGATGCGGGAGAAACAGATAAAGCAATCAGCAAGTGCCGTCAGGCGATACGAGCGAGTCCGGCCTGGATGGTGAAGGGATACTATGAGATGGGGAAAATACTTGCCAACCACAACAGATACGCAGAGGCGGCTGAGGCGCTGCGTTCGGCACTGGAAGGGACCACGCCGGAAGACGGGGGGGTCTTTACATCTCTGCTACATTACTTTCTGGGTGTGACATTGAAGAAACTCGGCGACAGAGGAGACGCCTTAGCAGAATTCGACAACGCAATCGAGCTTTTGAACGCGGAATTAGAAAGCACGGGAGGCACATCTGAAATTTACTCACATCTCGGACAGGTCTACGCGGTCAAGGGTGATATGAAAGAGGCGACGGAGTTTTTCGAACAGGCCTTAAAAGAGGAGCCCAATAATATCAACAACCACATCACGCTTATAAGAGCGCTTATGTTCCAAAAGCGATACGGAGAGGCAAAACAACAGTTGCAGAAGAGCGTCGATTACATGCAAAGCAACGGCAGGAATAAAGATACCGAGCAGCTTGAAAAATTGATTATTGATTATTGATTATTGCAAGCGGGGAATGTAATCATCAATACTCGATTATCAATAATAGATGAACAGGGACGGGTAATGCCAGATACACGAAGCCACAGAGGGCAGCATCCTTCGGACGAAAAGCTTTTTTCAGAGGCCAGAATCCCGGACCTTCGCCGGGCAGTAGCCGACTATTCGCTTTTGTTAACGAAGGGCTATGCTGCAAAGAGTGCGTTGAAGCTTGTTGGCGACCGGTTCACGCTTACCGAAAGACAGCGATTAGCAGTGATGCGAAGCTCCTGCTCGGATGAGCAGCTTGCGCGGCGCAAAAGACGAGAGCTTGACATCGACGACATAGCGGAAGAGGCAATCGCCATCGACGGATACAATATCCTGATAACAACCGAAGCGGCAATGAGCGGAGGGCTAATCTTCGTCGGTCGTGACGGGTGTTACCGGGACTTAGCCAGCATCCACGGGACGTATCGCAAAGTCAGCGAGACGATACCGGCTGTCGAGCTTATCGGCGGATTTCTGCAGAAAATCGGTGCAGCCGAGACACTGTGGCTTTTAGACAGCCCGGTTTCGAACAGCGGCAGATTAAAAACGCTTTTAGGCGAGGTAGCCCAAAGAAACAACTGGAGGTGGGAAATCGAGCTGGTGATAAGCCCGGACGCCAGACTCATCAAGGGCAATAAAATAGTAGCAAGCAGCGACGGGGTGGTTTTAGACGGTTGCGGGAGATGGGTAAATCTGGCCAGAGAAATAATAACCGCTGAGGTGCCATCAGCAAAGATTGTCGACTTTTCGGTCCTACCATAAGACCTTGACACAAAAGGACTTGCGATTCAATTCTCCAAATAATTCAGGATTTGCTTTCTTTTTTGTGCCGCGTTTTGGGCAGTTGCGCATTTATAATTTTGATGATAGCCAGACCTTTACCAATTGAATCAGAAAGAAAACTGATGAATGTGAGCGAGTTGAGTGGTTTTGCCTTCGAGCCGGACCTGATGACGACGGCCAAAAGCGACCCCGGGGCCTTCACAAGATTATATTTCCGCCACTATGACGCGATATTCAGATATTGTGCACACCGACTCTTTAACAGAACCACGGCAGAGGACATCACGTCGGAGGTTTTCCTGCGTATGGTGGAGAACTTCCAGAGATTCGACGGCGACGAGAGGCAATTTCGCAACTGGCTTTACACGATAGCCACCAACGCGATAAACGAGCATACAAGAAAGACCACCCGGCGAAGCGCAATTATGACCTGGGTGCGGCAGTGGCTGAGCAATAAAAACAGCGAAGAATCGTTTGCAGACGAATCGCAAAAGAAAACGGCTATCATCAAAAGAGCAATACTCGCGCTCAAGCCGGAGTATCAGGCCATCATCACAATGCGTTTTTTCGAGAAACTGAAATTAGAGGAAATAGCCGAGATAGTCGGGACAAGCGCCGGCACAGTCCGCAGTCAGTTGTCGCGGGCATTAGTGAAGCTGCGAAGGCATATCTCTTCGGCCCAAACTAATGGGCAGGAGGTAACAATATGAGAAATGATGAAAGACAATTCGAAGAACTTTTCAGCAAGGTGACATTCGACGACAAGTGCGATTATCATCACCGGAACAAGCTACAGAAGGAACTGCTGGCTGCTTTTGCACGACGCCAATGGCAAGAAGAGAGACGAACCCGACCCGCCCAAGGCGGAGAAATCGGGGTCTGGAGAACGATTATGCGAAGCGGATTCGACAAGCTCACCACGAGCAGAATAACAAAATTAGCGGCGGTAGCGGCAATAGTGGCCATTGCAGTTTTTTTGAACCGTGCAATATTCAGACCCGGCCACACTGATCCAATAACGTCGATAGAGTTTCTTGCGAAGGCACAGGCGGCCGAGCAGGCGCTTTTCACCGGGGACAAGATTGTGCATATCCTGAACGAAATCACAATCTACGGGAGCCATTACAATCCCAAAACAAACGAAATGATAGAGAAGCTCGGCGACCCTAAAATTACGGACGAGGAAATGCAGAAACTCAATCGCGAATTAGTAAGCTCCTGGATGATAAACTGGCTTCCGATGTGCTCGCTGGAGGCCGACGGAGGGCAACGTCTGACGGAAATCAGGTTGTCGAGGGACGCGAACCAGCCATATACGATTTTTGACAATTCGTGGTACGAGCCGCGTACGGGACGATTTGTCCGCACAATGGAGACAGACGACAAGGTAATTTTTGTCAACGCTTACGACGGCGAATTCGTAAGTATTACTGAGACGGCCGCTGACGGAAAAATCCAGTTAAAAGGCGAGGCAGTTACGTCCGATTTCAGGGCACCGGAGAATCCAGCGGAGTTTTTAGGGATAACTGCAGGCGTTCGGCAGTGTCTCAGCGACAAGTGTGTGGCAGAGCCAATTCAAGATGTAGTGGAAGACAAGCTCGAAGACGGGACTCCGGTTCTTGTATATAAGCTTGGTTTCCCGGACCCGTGGGGTGAGCTAAACACTTATTATCTTTTCAAGGTGCGTCGTGCCGATGAGATAATCGCAGAGATTGAGTACACCTATATGGGCCAGCAGCAGATGCTGATTCGAAGGATAGCGAGCGAACCGGTAGATGAGCCGGGATATTCTTGGAACCTTGCGGAGCTCAGCAGCAAAGAGCTTGCAGGGCAAGC
>Ga0315548_1003080_pt1 | contig 12669 bp, 7 predicted proteins | sample SalMarSW160110MG_2_FD_202540 | JGI IMG/M metagenome (GOLD analysis project Ga0315548, IMG submission 202540) | Salt marsh sediment microbial communities from the Plum Island Ecosystem LTER, Massachusetts, United States - Salt Marsh Sediment SW1601-110 ... | reverse complement strand
TGCTTTGACAAATCTTGTTCGACCTGCACGAGAGGCGAAGGTGGAGTTCGGTTTCAATGAATGGCACCGAGCGCAGGACGGGACGCCTCAGGGTGAGGACTGGCAAAGTTGGTCAGCGGCGATGTACTTGTATGCTGCTGCTTGTGTAGAAGAGCAAAGAACTCCTTTTTTTGATGAAGTTCGAGGATTGCAAGCACACAACGGTAATCATATCAATCCAAGTTAATAATTTATGGTGAGCGAAGTCGAATCATCACCCAGAGAATTGCACATAATACAAAATACAGGTCTCCGGATTTCTCCATAAGGAGTCCGTAGGACTGCTATCCGAATCTTGACTGTAGTCAGACAAGTTTCTTGGGTGGGAATGGTAAGCTTTGTGTAAAACCCGGCGGGCAGCTATAAAAAAGTTGGGAGACGAATCCCTTCGTCCCCCTGCCTCACGGTTGCGTTGTGCCTTTATTCTAATATGGCGAAACCGCCAGTGTGCACTCGCAACTTAATAACATAACCAGCTTTATAGTGAACCTGTCAAAACTATGAAACTGAAGTCTGAGTAGTTCTCAAATTATAAACTTTTGAAAAATAGGGAGTTAGGAAAAGTAAAAGGAAAGTGTACGACGAAATCCCTTCCCAACATCCTGTCATCTGTTTTTCCGTATTGCAAAAAATCCTCCATTTCATTCCCCGTAATAATACTACGAAGGATGAATTATTTTTTTGCCGAGGGGGTAAAGCCTAAAAGTGCGACAAGCTTTCATACCCTGAACTCACTTTGCGACCATATTATGTCTTTAGGAAAATGTCAAGGAAAAAAACAGGAAAAAACAATAAAATTAACAAATTTTTTTGGGAGTACCGTAAGATTATGTATTTTGTGAGTTTATGTATTTGGGCACAATAAAAAAAGCCCTGAAGCAGGGTGGCAAATCCTAATATCTAAATTCGAATTCCTAAATAAATTCGAATTACCGAAATTAAAATGTTCAAAATTGTTTTGGTTGTTTGTGGATTTAAGTCTTGCCTGTCGGCAGACAGGTTTTGAAGATTGTTTAGTATTTAAAACTTCGGATTTAGGATGTTGTTTTGCTCTTCTGAGCGAAACCGGCAGGTTGTCTTGTCGATGACCCGCCGCCCCGCCTCGCGTCAGGAGACGCGGGGGCAGGGATGGCCCAGCGAAGTGAATACAACTTATTCTATATGCAGTTCTTATAGCTAAAACAGGGGGAAAATGAGCCGATATAAGGAATATTTATTTGTTGACAAATTCAGGATTAAGAATACGATAGGTAGAAATTGACGTATTATAAATAGGGGTTTGAGCAAAGCAGATGTTAGAAGAAAATGGTGCAAGTTTGGCCAAGGCCAAGGCTTTTTTTGAGAAGGCCCGCAAGGTAGCGGAAACAGAAAATTCCGATTACGCAATTGAAATGTATCTTGACGGGTTGCGTTACGCTCCGGAAGCACTACAAGAGGGACACGTGCCGCTTTGCGAACTGGCCCTTCAGCGTAAGGGAAAAGGCGGCAAAAAGCCCACTATGGTTGAAAGAGTCAAGCGTCTGCGAGGTAAATCTCCTCTTGAGCAGATGCTCAACGCCGAATACCTTTTTGCAAAAGACCCGGACCATCTGCCCTATGCCGAGGCGATGCTTAAAGCGGCAGTGGCAGGTGGTTATACGAAAACGGCTGCATGGCTTGCCAATTTGATTTTCCAGACAAATAATGCTGCGGATAAACCATCTGTACGAACATATATCCTGCTAAAAGATTGTTATCTTGATTTAGGCCAGCTTGATAAAGCGTCTGCAGCGTGTCAGCGGGCATACAGACTCAGGCCGGATGATGGGGATTTGGCGGAGGAGTGTAAAAACATCTCAGCGGAACTAACTATGGCCAGAGGCAAATATGATGCGACGGAAGGGGACTTTAGACAATCCATCAAGGATGGCGACGCGCAGGCAAAACTTTATGCTCAGGATAGGGTCGTTAAGACAGAGGACTATCGCCTTTCGGCTGTTCAGGATGCCAGAAAGAAACTTATCCAGAATCCGAGTTTATCGAAGAACATATTCGAATTTGCAGAAGCTTTGTCAGATTTGCAAAACGACGAAGCCGAAAATCAGGCGATAGGGTTTCTGGAAAATGCCTATAAAACCCAAAATGACTTTTCCTTCAAGCAGCGAGCAGGACTATTAAGAATAAAACAGTTCAAACGCAGGATAAGACAAACGCAAGCGGTGCTTAATGCCAAGCCGGATGATGCACAGGCCAAAGCCGGACTGGAAGGATTAATTACACAGCTAAACAATTTTGAATTGCAGCATTATCAACTTTGTGTGAAAAACTATCCGACCGACCTGCATCTCAAATATGAATACGGCGTTCGTTTGCTTCGTAATAAACAGTATGATGAGGCGATACCCGTACTGCAGGAGGCTCAGAAAGACCCGAGACGGAAGATTACGGCGATGGATAAGATTGGCTACTGTTTTTTTATGAAGGGGTGGTTTACAGATGCGATAGACGTGTTCAAACAGGCGATAGATTCTTACGAACTAAAAGATGATAATATCGGCAAAGAATTGAGGTATAATTTGGCCCGTGCTTATGAAGAAAATGGCAATAACCAAGAGGCGCTGGAGATATATCGAAGAATAGCACAACTTGATTTTGCATTCAAAGATGTCAGCCGGCGAGTCGATAAGTTGAGAAATAAGCAAACTAATCAATAATCATTTAGATTGGAGATTGCAGTGGCACATTCGTTATCAGCTAAAAAAAGAATAAAGCAAAACGCAAAAAGAAAGTCGATAAATCGCGCACGTAAAAGCCAGGTAAAAACCCAAATTAAGCGTTTTGAGACGGCAGTAGCCGGCGGTGATTTAGAAACGGCGAAGAAGCAGTATCAGCTTGTGGTTAAAAAATTAGACAAAACGGCAGCTACAAGCACAATGCACAAAAAAACCGCTGCACGAAAGAAATCACGGCTTGCCAAAAAACTCAACAGTCTTAAGGCAAAGTGAGTGGCTATTTCGTATCCTGTGAAGCTATTCGGCTTTGCTTAGAAGTTCACCTTGAAACCAAAGTAGAATGTCCTTCCGGCGTTGTAGGGGAAAGAGTTTGGTGAACCGGCGTAAGCGAACGTCGGCACGTAGATTTCATCGTCAAGAAGATTCTCAACTTTAAAGGTAAAATACGATTGTCCCTCTTTCAGGCCAAGCCACTTTGATATATCGAGCTGCAGGTTCATAGAGATAAGGTCCACATCTTCGGGTTCGGGATTGACAGCGGGTGTATGATAGATGTGTGGCGGCTTACCAAAACGAGTGTAGAAGACACCCAGTGAGCCTGAGTCCCATGTGTAGGCGGTGCCGACTTTTAACATATTTTCCGGAACAACGGTTGGATTTAGGCCGATATCACCCTCGTTATCCTGGTTCATAAATGAGCCGAGGACATGCCATTGGGATGTCAAATAACGCTTGATTTCGAACTCGATACCCTTGAATCGCTGCGTGCCGCCGTTAATATACGACGTGGGGGAGACGGTGTAATCGTAAATAATGAGCTGCTGGATTTCGCTGTTGAAGTATGTGACAGCGGCATATGTTTTCGAATCGTGATAGAACAGTTGCAGGTCATAGGTTGTTATTGTTTCTGGCTGCAGGCTACCGTTGCCGACGAGAATAGTCGGGTCATAGAGGTCGGTTTCGATTGTGACCGGAGCCCTAAATGCTTCTCCTCGAAGGAGCTTGACGCCCCAATTGTCATTTGGTGTTATGATGATACCGTGTCGGGATATTATGCCGGTAACACCTTGGCTGGATCTGTTCCATTGCATTCCTGAGATTAACTTGACAACCTTGCCGATTTGATAGTCACCCTGCGCATAAAAACTCCTCGGCTCATGACGATATGAGGGGATGGATTGGTATTTATCGCTATCCGGGGCATAGTTTGAGCGTGACTCCATCAGGTAGCCCGTGACGATGTTCATATTGTCCAGCGGATTAGCAAAGAGTGTCGCCTCGCCGAGGAAATCCGATGTATTTGTGCCTATAATTGGTGGATTAGGGCTGGTCAGGCCGTTTTCCTGCATATTGTAGGTGGCGTTGAGCTCCAGGGTTGCCCGGTCGTGAACTGGAATTCGATATCCGGCGTTTAAGAAAAGCTTTTTATTTTGGAATGATTGATGTGGATTGGACCAGAAAGGCAGGACACCCAGAGCGAATGCATCGTAATCCGACCAGAAACCATCAAAAGTGAAGTTTCCATAATTCAGGTGCGTCGCTGTCGAGTAATTTTTATATTGTCTGTTATCCTCGCCGTACACACCCAACATATCGGTCATGTTGTAGGGGTATCCCTGCTGTCCTGCGACGCGAAAGGCGGTAATATAGCCAAATTTGCCGGATCTTCCACCGGCTGTGAATTCCGTTGCATAATAATCGTGACTACCGAACATTGTTGAAACCGAGCGTTCGTTCTCTTCCGGAATACGGGGCATCAGATTGACCACTCCTGTGAAGGCATTGCTCCCGTAGAGGACCGAACCAGGACCGCGAACCAGCTCTACGCTCTCCAGGGTTGACAGTGGAAACGTCTTATATATATTAACATTGAGTCCCTGAGCACTTTCCCGAATAGGCCGGCCGTTAAAGAGAATCAAGGTATGTGTTTCCGCAACCGTCAACATATCGCCGCGAAAGCCGGCTACATTGTCGGTATAAGGGAAGACATCTCGCGTATAGACACTTGGCTGACGCTGCAAAAGCTGATGGAGGTCCCTGTCTCCGTAGAGTTCAAACTCCTGCCGGGGAACAACGACGACGATACCCGGCGCCTCGAACTGTGTCTCGGGTATCTTCGAGGCCACGGAGATTTCGATATTGAGTAGTTCCTCAAGGGACATCTCTAAAAGCTTCTTTTCCTCATCTGATTTGGCCTGAGGATTGTTCGATTCATCTGCGGATGCGAACAATCGCACGTTGAAAGTAAACATAAGCAGTAACATGGATGCAAATACAGATGACCGTGTTAAAGGATTTTTTTGCGTAAACATAATCGTTACTCCTAAATTAAAGAAACATATTTTAGTAGGAGAAATGTAATTGGCTCTCCGGTTACTGAACGAGCGTTACTGTGCCCCTTGCCGTCTCCAGGTGTATCTTCTTCTATCACTCTTTTGGCTAATCTTAAAAGTTGCGATCTAATTTCAAGCCTTGCCCTTTTAGCTGCGGAGGTATTGATTTCAAAGCGAACCTTTTTGTTTTCTATAATAAAGTTTATGACCCCGCCGGATTCGAGAAAACCGTTCATTTCTCCAACGGTCAGTGCATGTGAGCCCTTTAGCGATTTCATCATTTCCTCTATGCTGGTTTTTTCTGAGGAGCAGAAAAACAGCAGGTGGCATTTCCTGATGGCCTCAATTTCCATGTGAACGCCGGGTTTATTCTTTTCATCAGACTTTTTCGAATCTTCGAAACTTTTGAACCACTTTACAACGAGTTTTTTATCCTTAACCCGCTCACCTGTAATAATATCTATGGCATCTCCAAAAGGGTCCTTGCCGATGATGCCGATTACTATTGGCTCATTAGCGTCTTTAGATATTTTTTCTTTTGGCCATTCAACGAACTTGACAAAGTTATATAAAAATGCCGCCTTGATTTGGTATTCTTTGTTCTCCTCAGCCTCCACCTCTTGTGCTATCGGCATCGCCAACAAGCTCAAAACTAAAACCACGAAGATGCAGATTTTGCTTCTCATTCTATAATGCGTATAAAGTTTTTCGTTTTGTTGATACAGTTACTTCTCGTTGCACACTTAGAATGTTACTTGCAGTCTCACAAAAACATCCGGTTGGGCGTTTCTAGGTTTCTATAGTTTGTTCAAACCCCCAAAATCTGGTTTGTGTATATTGTAACAATCACTATAATCGGTAATTTTGCTGAAAATAATTTATTTAAAATAGCCAAGTTTTTTCGTTGCATAGGCCAGCTTTGGCCGCGTAGATAAGCAGTTAAACAGAAAATTTGCAGCAGGAAGGGACTTTAATTTGACGTAATGGCTTATATCAAATAGAGTTACAAAAAATCAGCTTAGAACATCCAATATTACGGTAAAAATAGGATTTGATCTAAATGGTCAAAACAAGGCAAATATAATACCAATTATTTATAGTTAAAAATTGCCGAGGGAAGCGCAAATGATGCTGGGTAGAAATGCCTGGGTTTATGGTCCTTCGACCCTTTGACTTCGCTCAGTCCTGGTCCACAGGATGCCTTACGGCAGGACTCCTTATGGAGGGCAGGCTTTGCTCGGGACAGGTTACGCATGAGTGACAGGATGAAGCAATCAGCAATCTAAGGAATAGAGTTAGTATTAGATGCCAGAAATCTTCAAAAAAAGGATTGTTAAATTATTAAGGCACACTGATTACACGCCGGTAAAACTTGCACAATTGGCCAGGAGATTAGGCGTAAGCTCAGAAGATTATCCCCAGTTCAAATCGGCATTTGAAGAGCTGCGTCGGGCAGGGCGTGTGGTGGTTGGTGCCGGGAATATAGTCACTCTGCCGTCTATGACAAGTCGAATCGTAGGGACATTTCGGGCAAATCCGAAAGGATTCGGATTTATAATTCCTCTTGAGTCCAACTCACACGGCGATTTATTTATACCCCCTGACGCAACGGCAGATGCAATGAACGGTGACATGGTTGTCGCCCAAGTTAAAAAAAAGGGTAAACGGGCCGGCCAAATACGGTACACCGGAGAGATAATCCAAGTCCTCGAACGAGCGCAAAATAAATTTGTCGGAACCCTGTTGAAACATCCGGATGGCTGGATTGTCCAGCCGGATGGAGCGAACTTTTTCGAGCCGCTCTCTGTTGACGATGTAGGCGCAAAAGGCGCTAAGCAAAAAGATAAAGTTGTTGTCGAGATACTTTCCTATCCGACAGAGAAATACCTGGCACGCGGTGTTATCATCGAAGTATTGGGTAAAGCAGGGAAATATGAAACTGAAATAAAATCGGTAATATGTCAGTATCATTTGCCTGAAGAGTTCGATGAAGGATGTATCGAGCAGGCGCGCAAGGTCGCCGCCGAATTTGACGGTGAACAAAGTAATGGCAGAGAAGACATTACTGATAAGACAATCATTACAATCGACCCGCCGGATGCGAAAGATTTCGACGATGCGATAAGCCTGGAAAAGGATTCAGAGGGCAACTGGTTATTAGGTGTTCATATTGCCGATGTAAGCTGTTTCATACCAGTTGATTCTCCATTGGATAAAGAAGCGAAAGTTCGCGGAAACAGCGTATATTTACCCGGCAAAACAATCCCGATGCTGCCGGAGATTCTAAGTAACGGGATATGCAGTCTTCAGCCCGGACAGAAGCGCTTTTGTAAGAGCGCATATTTAACCTACGACCAGCAGGGTAATGTTTTGTCCCGAAGATTTGCGGACAGCATCATTAATTCATCGCAGCGTTTGACCTACCAGCAGGCCGACAGGGCCTTGAAAGGTCATACGAAGGATGTTAAGCCGGAGGTGATTGAGCTTCTTAAAAATATGGAGACGCTCAGCCGAGTGGTTGAAAAAAGGCGGACAAAAAATGGAATGCTCCATCTTGATTTGCCGGAGACCGAATTAGTGATGGATGAATCCGGCTGGGTTGAGGATGCGCAACCTGCTGATACCAGCTATCCACACACGATGATAGAAATGTTTATGGTCGAGGCCAATGAAGCGGTCGCATCGCTTCTTGACAAGCAGAATATTTCCTTTATGCGGCGGATTCATCCTGAGCCGGATATTTTGAGTATGAAAAATCTGTCGCAGCTTGTTCGGGCGTTTGGGTTGAGTCTGCCGAAAACACCAAGTCGCAGAGATATACAGGATTTGCTGGATTATGTTAAAAACAGAGACAGCTCATTCGCGGTGAATATGGTAGTATTGCGAAGCTTCGAAAAGGCCGAGTATGCACCATCACATGTCGGCCACTATGCTCTTGCTTCGACACATTACTGTCACTTCACCAGTCCGATACGTCGATATGCAGACTTGCTTGTTCATCGTGTTTTGGAATACTATCTGCAAAAGCGTATGGATTTAGCAAAGCAGGTTTCGGCGGGATTGGATTTGACAGAGATTGGGAAGCATATCACCTTTACCGAGCAGCGGGCAGAAGATGCTGAAAGAGAACTGACGAATGTTTTACTGCTGCAAATGTTGAGCAAACGGATTGGGGATGAGCTTGACTGCGTGGTTACAGGCTTAACAAACTTTGGTGTATTTGTCCAGTCCAAGAAGTACGGTATCGAAGGTCTTATCCAGATGAGCGATTTAGGCCCCGGCCGATGGAAATTCGACAAAAAGTCCCAAGGCATTGTCAGTCAATCCGGACTTAATATCCGTTTGGGAAAATCAGTGAAAGTTCAAATAGCTTCTGTGAATGTCCCTGCTCGGCAGTTGAATCTGGTTCCCGTCGAACCACTGGTTGCGCCCGCCGCAGAAATAACGAAAGGCAAAGCCGCTAAAAAAGCCAAAAAGGCAAAACGTATGAGAAATTCCAGATGAAATCGACCCTAAAGAAAATCATCGGAGTCATACTGATTGTTCTGGGTTTGGTGGCTCTGGTTACCCCATTCACTCCGGGCTCATGGCTTGCACTGATAGGACTTGAACTGGTGGGCTTTGGTTTTTTGCTGGAAAATAAACTCGGCCGTGCCTTAAAGAACAGGTACAAAAATAGCTTTGGGAACTTAAGAAGAAAGGTCAGGCAAATATTACATCGCAAGCGGCCGCCGTCGCAAACGAAGGACTATGAATAAACACCACAATAACACTCTGGCGGATAAGCCGATATTTAGGTACCGTACACATGTTACGTGTAATGAGTGGAGGATATGTTTCCTTGACATTTCACAGAAATTTTGTCATACTTTCGCCTGAGCAATGATTAATGGTAAGTGATTAGCGATTATTGTTTTTTGTGGAGAATGAGATGAGAGCATCGCAGATGCAAAAAGGTCAGACCATTAAAATCGATGGTAAATTGTATGCAATTGTTGATTACCATCATGTAAAACTTGGCAAAGGTGGCGCAGTTTATCAGACAAAAATAAAGAGTATAACTGACGGGTTGGTTCAAACCGTTCGACTGCGCTCAGAGGAAAATGTAGAAGAGGCATACCTGGATAAGAGAACATACGAATATCTATATTCGTCCGGTAGTGAACACGTGCTAATGGATACAGATACCTACGACCAGATTACACTCGATGATGATGCGTTCGGCGATGGTCAGAAGTACCTAAAACCAAATACGCAGCTTCAGGTTAGTATGTATCAAGGCAAACCCGTCATTGTTACTTTACCTAACACGGTGGACCTGCAGGTTACTGATACGCATCCTGAAATTAAAGGTGCTACAGCAACCAATCAAAATAAGCCGGCAACACTGGAAACAGGTCTTGTAATACAGGTGCCGCCTTTTATCAAAATTGGCGACGTTCTCCGTGTCGATACGCGAACCGGCGAGTATATTACAAGAGTAAAAGAATAAAAAACTCGAATATCAAATTATCAAAATCTGATGCTTGATAAAATCAGTAAAGGTCTTGTAAAGGTTTTTGGCTCACGGAATGAGCGACTGGTAAAGGTATATTCGGTCATTGCTGAGCAGGCAGGTGAGTTTGAAGAGCAAGTACAAAAGCTCGATGACGAGGCACTAAAAGCAAAAACGGAGGAGTTCAAGGCAAAATTAAGAGCCGGGACCAAAGCGGAGGATATTTTAGCCGAGGCCTTCGCTGTTGTCCGCGAGGCGGCAAGAAGAAATGTCAAGATGCGGCATTTCGATGTTCAGCTCATCGGTGGTAATGTCCTTTACGAGGGTAAGATTGCTGAAATGGCTACCGGTGAGGGCAAAACCCTCGTGGCAACACTGGCGGCATACCTTGTTTATCTGACCGGAAGGAGGGTCCATATAGTTACCGTTAACGATTATCTTGCCAAACGTGATGCAGAATGGATGGGGCCTATCTATAGAGTTCTGGGGATGACTGTGGGGGCAATTCAAGCGGATATGGATACAAGCGGGGAGGAACGAAAAAACCAATATGCCTGCGATGTTACCTACGGCACGAATAACGAGTTCGGCTTTGACTATCTACGAGACAATATGAAATTATCGCTTGAGCAAATGGTTCAGGGTCAACTGCAATATGCCATAGTTGATGAAGTTGATTCGATTCTGGTTGATGAAGCCAGGACACCGTTGATTATATCGGGGCCGGCTTTTGATGAGACGAGCAGATATAAAAAAGCAGATGAAGTAGCAAGAAAGCTGCTTAGTTTGCAAAGCAACTATGACCGTATTAAAAAACAAATTGATTCAGCCCAGCGAACACTTGCCAACGCTCAGGGTGAATTAGCTGAAGCGAAAAAAGACAGAGATAGCAAGCGAATCGAAAATGCCCAGAAGGTAATAGAAAAAAGTCAGCAGGATATTGCCAGCGCAGAAGCTCGCCTGACGGAAACGACCGAGTATTACGAAGTGGAGCACGACAGAAAAGCAGTTCATCTGACTCATGAAGGGGTAGGAGCGGCACAGGAAATAGCGGGTTTAGGGTCGTTTTTCACCGGCTCGAACATGGAGTGGCCCCATCTTTTGGAACAAAGCCTGCGAGCTCATGTGACCTTTGAAAAAGAGAAAGACTACGTCGTTATGGACGGCAAGGTTCTTATTGTTGATGAGTTTACCGGCCGATTAATGCACGGCAGACAATGGTCTGACGGTTTGCATCAGGCGGTCGAGGCAAAGGAAAATGTTACCATAAAAGAGGAAACTCAAACACTTGCTACCATCACTCTTCAGAACTTCTTCAAGCTCTATGACCAGATAGCAGGAATGACCGGTACCGCAGCTACGGAATCGGAAGAATTCATGAAGATTTACAATCTTGAAGTAATTGTAATGCCGACCAACAAACCCTGTATCAGGGACGACCATGAGGATGTAATCTATAAAACGATGCGAGAAAAGTTTATTGCTATAGTAGAAGCCATAAACGAGGTCAGCGCTTCCGGTCGGCCGGCGCTTGTTGGCACGGTTAGCGTAGAAAAAAATGAGGCCCTTTCTGCAGCTCTTTCAAAAAGGTTCGGTCTTGAACATGAGGTTCTCAACGCAAAGCAGCACGACAGAGAGGCCGCCATTGTAGCGAAAGCCGGCCAGCAGCACAAAGGCCGGGACGGCAAAATGCACGGTAATGTAACAATCGCCACAAATATGGCCGGTCGCGGAACCGATATTGTTCTGGGACCTGGCGTTGCTGAGCTTGGCGGGTTGCATGTACTCGGTACTGAAAGACACGAGGCCAGAAGAATCGATAATCAGCTTCGAGGCCGATGTGGCAGGCAGGGTGATGCCGGTTCCAGCCAATTCTTCCTTAGCTTTGACGATGACCTGATGAAATATTTTGCCTCTGAATTTACCGTTAAGGCACTGACAAAAATAGGGTGGCAGGAAGGTGAACCGATTGTTCATCCCTGGATAAGCAAAGGTATCGAAAGAGCCCAAAAGAAAGTTGAAGAACGAAACTATGAAGTTCGCAAGAGTCTGCTTGAATATGATGAGGTTATGGACTACCAGCGGAAAATCTTTTATTCACGCAGACGACAGATACTGGCTGGTCAGGGGCTAAAAAGTATCATTCAGGAGATGATTGAAGCAACGATTGAAAAGCACTGTGAGACCTTTCTTGGTAAGGACTATCCTCGCAATTGCATTGTCGAGTGGGCCAGAACAAATTTTGGTACCGATTTAAGAACCTCAGACATTGTCAGCGATGAGCCGACGGAAATTGAGCACCTAATAAAAGAAAAGGCGAAAAGTAATGCTGCCAATAACATATCGCTTTCTCTGGGTGAATATTTAGAAGACTACAATGACCCTCGAAGCTGGGACATTGCTGGTTTATCCAAATGGGCTATGAGTGCATTTAAAGTTAGCTTGAGCCAAGGCAAGGTCAAAGACCAGTCTCCGGAGGAGATTGAAGAACAATTGATTTCAGCGGCTGCCGAGCAAGTTGATAAAAAAGACTGTTCACAGCTGGACGAATTTTTGAAGAGGGATTTTGCCATACGTACGTTTGCCGAATGGGCAAGGGCCAAGTTCGATATAAAATTGGACGTTAGCGAGCTATCGGATCTCAATGCCTCCCAAATCCGTCAGCTTCTTGCTGAAAGAAGCGCAGCTAAATACAAGCGCCGTGAGATTGAGTATCCTGTAGAGTTTGCAATGAATATGGTCTATGGGCAGGAGGGAGCCAATGTGTATGCGTTTGAGTCGCTGGCTGAATGGGCAAATAAAAAATATAACGCCGGCCTGACAATCGAACAATTACAGAACGCCAGGCCCCGCCAGGTGCATAAACAGCTACTCGAATTAAGTGAAAGCTATAACAACGGCGAATTAGACAGGGAACTCGCTGAAAAAATTGCAAATTTAAATACTGCTGAACTAATTAATTGGGCCAATGAAAGATTCGATGCTTCTCTAACTGAAGAGGACATCAGTGATGAGCCGGGACTTAAAGAAAAGCTGTATGAAAGGGCGAGGGAATTTTTACGTGCTGAACTTAGTGACCTGGAAAAATATG
>Ga0315548_1003078_pt1 | contig 12671 bp, 13 predicted proteins | sample SalMarSW160110MG_2_FD_202540 | JGI IMG/M metagenome (GOLD analysis project Ga0315548, IMG submission 202540) | Salt marsh sediment microbial communities from the Plum Island Ecosystem LTER, Massachusetts, United States - Salt Marsh Sediment SW1601-110 ... | reverse complement strand
CACTCTTTTCTGTCCCGAAAGCAAAAAAAGCAATTGGCCAATCTGTCTTTGGATACTTGCCCCTCTAGAACATAATCTTCTGCACTCCTGAGCTATTGGTTCCCCTTCAAGGACGCTTTGCACATATTCGGGGTCGCCACCTTGGAACATTTCGCGAGCAAGCGGTAATTCTGTCCGCAACGAAGTGCCCTTGACTATCATGGGAATTGAATACATTTCTGCAATTCGAAAACTTGACATTTGGATCGCTCTCATGCAAACGGAGCAAAACCACCCTGTCTTTTTTACAAATAATTTAAAAAGCCTATTCGTAAGCTCCTGGTCTAGACAATAATATATGTGCTCAACTCCGAGCTTTCTACATGTCCTCTCAATGTTGCTTCTCGCGTGCTCAGAGAGATATCCATTGTCCAAGGTGTAGACCAAACACTTCAATCCTAACTGTTGCTGAGCCACATAGAGTACATAAGTACTATCTTTGCCACCTGAAAGCGGAACCAGAGCGTCAAACTCTCTGTTTTTGCTTTTGACCTGTTTGCACATTTTCTCCAGTATTCTCCGTCGTTCCGGCTTGCTTGAGCTCCATTTTCCCCACCATTGATCATATTCTCGGCAGACTGAACAAACTCCTTTTTCATCGAAATGAATTCTGGGAAATGAATTGGGCAAAACACAACGTGTGCAAATCTGTCTAGGAGAAATGGATTCCGACATTTGTATCTTCTCCAAGGTTTTCATATGAAGCATTCACAGTCAAACCGTTTGTTAGGCGTGTGTCCAAAGTGGGCATGCATGTTCTTTTTTAGACAAACATACTGCCATACCTTTAACGTTTGATAAGCTAAAATTATAGTCCACTGCCTCAGGAAATCTAAGATATCCAACGCGCGCACAACTCCAATTCGCAATTTCTTCTTGCCCAAACCAAGGAACCGCCTGAAAACTCAAACTAGTAGGTGGTCATGTTGAGTTTCAGATCAACGAACCGTCCGTGGTAGCTCAACGAGGCTGCCTGCGTATTGTAGATCCACAATTCGAATACCAAGTTGCCAAAAAAGAGGCTTCTCGTTTCATTCCAAGTCGTAATGTAACTTTCGAGATCCAAGGTCTCGTTGTTCATCGTCAAACTTTTAAACCAGACCTGCGACCTGTTCAGGTTGGCTTCGTAATCAAAAGAGAAGCTTATCGGCAACTCCCAATTCTGCTCGTCAGCCACGAAAGTGCTAATGTTGAGCAGTGGGGGCATATTGCTTGGAGTGCGATTCTCAACTGGACCGAAACTCGTTGGCAAAGGCTGGGTTTCATTGCGAAATTTCACCTGAACCACATAATATGCGCAGTAACCCAACTGATTTCCAATACCCAAGTAAACAGTGTAATTCTGACCTTGCGTAACATTATACGGATAACCTTCAGCCTTGTGATTCGGACCAAGAAGCCACATCTCACTGAAGAACTCTGTCCTCGGATACACCAGTATCCTGCTCAAAACCGGAGACGCAACAAGCAAAGCTGCGACTGCAGTGACAACGATAAAAAGAACCTTGATCTCGCTAAGATTCATTTGAATCCATGTGCCCCCTTTTTACCGTAAATTCTCTTTAACCCAAACCACACTGCCAAGCTTCCAACCAAAATCGCTACTGTTCCAACCGAAGAGCCCACTACATTGATCATAAAATCAATATCAGCACTCTGCTCAGCCTCTTCTTTCACAAAGTTTGCATCGGCGACAAACCCTTCCAATTTAGCCTTGCTCTGGACAGCAAGATTGTAAGCTGAATCATAATCCCCTTTCCCAAAAGCCAAATTCGCCTTAGACAGCAACATTCCAACGTATTGAAGAGTCGAAAGTAAATCTGTAACATTTCCACCTGCCTTATCAGCTGCAGCAACAGCCAAGTAGCAATCCTTGATCGTCTGATCAGCTTGAACCATCGCCGACCTCGCCTGACCCTCATCAACTGCCAAACAAAAAGGAAACAGAGAAAACAGCATGAGAAACAAGCATAAGTGCAATGCCAAAACCGAAACTTTCAACTTCACTTGACCCGCCTCCAGATCAAACTTCTTAATATCTTTTACGCGCGCGGTTTAGTGCGTTTAATTAGTTCGGTGACTTGGGTTCCCAGTGATCTGGCACTTTCCATCGCGTGTTTGTCTTGTCTGACTTGTCCTTTGTTAGTTCCGTAGCCTGAAATTCCAAGTCCTGATGTTAGCATGTCGTGACCGAGGAAGAAATTGTTGATAACTGATAGAGCGCTTACGCTTCCTCTGCGTCCGGTAGCTACGATGGCGCCGCCGACTTTGTTCTTTAGCTTGTGATGTGGGTATCTCAGCGCGTATGTGCGGTCCATGAATGTTTTTGCTTGACCACTGATTGACCAAAAGTATACGGGACTTCCCAAGATTATTCCGTCAGCTGCGAGGAGTTTCCTATAGATTTTTTGCATGTCGTCTTTGATTCTGCATTCACCTGACTGCTGGCACGTTATGCATCCATCGCATGGAGCTATTTTCATTTCGGAAATGCTAATCAGTTCTACGTCAGCCCCTCTTTCTTTTGCTGCGGCTAGTGCCTCTTGTACCAGAATCTCAGTGTTTCCTCCTTTTCTAGCACTACAAATTATACCCAGAACCTTCAATTGCCATACCTTACCCTTCAGGGCAATAATTTCTGAAATGCTCGGCTCCTGTTTCAGCAACGAATTTGGTTTCTATTTGCCATGTAGGCAGATACTTATTAAGCGCAGTTTTCCATTTTTTTTCTGTTCGATCTATGTCGGTTCTTACCGATGGAAACCTTATTTTGTGAAAAACGATATTTGTAAATCCGGCTTCCTTGAGCAGTTTGTTAAGGGCGTAATCGGAGAGTTGCCATTTGTGTCCCCCATAGTTGATGTTTTCGCCTCCCGTAACCTTTGATTTCCACTTGAAGGCGGATGACCACCGTAAGTTGAGTAGATTATGGATGGTTTTTTTTGTTAGCATTGTGTCTGTAGGGTAAATGCATTCTAGGACCCCGCCGTTTTTCAGAACTCTTTTCGCCTCTCTGAAGAACATAAGTGGTTTTTCTAGGTGTTCCAAGGAGTGTTTGGAATATACTTTTTCAAACGTGTTGTTCTTGAATGGTAAGTGGTGTGCTTCTGCGATTATAAAATTTTTCCATTTCCCATAATAAAACCGGTCTAGATTTACGTCTCCCGCGGGCCTGTCACCGCAACCAACATCCAACACCTTCATGTAGAATCCTCAGATTAGAGAAGCCATCGTGAAAGCTTAAATAAATTTTGAGGGTAATCAAAGAGTATACAGGATCTATATGTGGAGTAGAAAACGATGTTATATACATCTAGTCTTTCCGTTTTTGAAAAGAGTAAAAGAAAATTGAAGCCTTATTACGTCATGGAAAACCGTGGAAACGATGTAGTCTTACCCGACCAATCGGATCTCGAACAATACAGAAATGGGGTACTAACTTGGCAAGGCTTTAGAGTCAATTATTTAGCCAAGCTTATGAGAGCTGAAGCCGAAGAATGGATGAGACGCGTTTCAGGTGAAGCCGTCTCTGAGGACGTCGTCTTGGTCAGCGAAGAAGATGGTGAACACTGTTACCGCATACAATTGGCAGAAATGATGAACAGTATGTTCAGCGGACGAATGAAAGTACGTTACATGGGAGAGATAAAGATCTAAAATTCGGATTACTTTCCTATGGGGCATACATTCACGCATTTGGAGTTACAGGGACCGTAGGTCCACTTAAGAGTCACCGGGTTCATAATTAAATCGTAGCATCGGCATTTTTCCTCTATCCAAGTAAAACTATCACCTTCTTTCCTGAAAGCACCGTACTTACATGCTTTTATGCATTCCATACAATCGCCACACACATCTAGGGTTAAGGGAGTATCATATTGTAAGGGTGCGTCCGTCAAAATGCAGGCCAAAACGTTCACATGACCAAGTTTCGGATGGATAACAAAGCTTCCCTTTCCAAAAACTCCTAACCCTGCCAAGTAAGCCGCCGTTTTAAATGATATGATGCCAGACCATCCATGTGGTTCGGTGACAGCTTTGAAGTTTTTTCCAACCAGAAAGCTTTTCACAGCCTCTATGCACCCTCTAGCTTGTGTTCGACGCTGCTTAACCTCATCTTTCAACTTGATATAAGTCAAGCTGAAGTCAGGTCCCCACTTATAGAAATAATCTCGGTCTTCATTCAACTTTCTGCCGCAAGCCAAAATTATCACACTTTTTGCATTAACCATCAGATCGGAAGGCCTATGACCTTCCGGGGATTCTTTTTCAATTTGTTCTGCGGATGCAATGCCAACTAACTCGGCGCCTGAATCCAGCGCTATGGTTTTGATTTCATTGGTGAGTTTTTCTGCTTTCAACGTTGTCTCATCTCATATTTGGGCGGGGCCTTAAAGGATTACAGCGGCTACGGCCTCTGAAACGCCTGCCTTCGCCACTCGTTTCATTTCATCGTTGTTAAAAATCTTTGATGTATACGATGTTTTAAGGCTTTCTAGCTGAAGGAGCATGTTCTCTAGCATGTATCCGACTTCCCAGAGGGAACGATTGCTTCTCTCATTACGGCTTAAGATGATTGCAATATCAGCTCCATCTAAGTGATCTGAGATGTTCACATTTCTGAGAGGTTTTATGTCATGGGTTGGATATCCAACCCTCCAAAACAGGTGCGCATGTGCACGCAACAGGTAGCGAGCATATGGTGCGTAGGGTGGGTACATATCCAAGAAACTTGTTGTCCAATTTAAGTATCGAAACAGTTTGTTGTTCTTAACTAGATGGACATTTGTGTAGTCTTGACCGGCACCCCATGTGGGAATAGTGAGTCCCCAAGGATGAGAATTAATGTAATGTGGTGTCCTTCCCTTCGCAGCCCAGAGCAGCTGGGAGATGTCTGTTTCGTCAGCCTGAGAGCCAGTATTTTTGTAAAGGGTTAGCTGCTTCAGTTTTGGGAGACATTCTACGCTGCTATCTCTTTGAGGATCGGTGAGGTTTTTGCCGTGTTTAAGTGGCTTTTTTGGGCCTGGAGCTGCGGTTGTATATTTTCCTGTTTCGTAGCTGTTTGTTTTTTCTAGGATTAAGTGTCTGGCAGTCGCGATTTTGTTTTCGCGTTGTGTTCCGTTTATACCTAAGTTGTGGATGCAGGTTCCTACTCCTAGTGCTGTGCAGGCGAGGTAAACCGCTTCTTGTTGCATACCGCTTTCGATGTGAAGCATCCGTGTTTGAAAAGGTTCATTAGTCTTCTCGAAGCCAAGGAATAAATATTTGTTTTCGAACCAAAGTAGAAGTTTTCCGTCGGAATATTGGGGAACCTTGCAGCACCGGAGTATGTGTTCTACGATTTCGTGGCTTGGACTCTTATCTCTGACGAAGTCCCCCCAGTGGTTTTCTTTTGAATTGCCGTCGAAATCGCTTGAGCAACGTGAATTCAGAACTTTCTCAACTGAAACAATATCCTTGGGCATTTCAAGGCGCATCCTCAAGTATCATTTTATCAGTCAAAATAAACCTCAAACTGAAGTTCCAAGTTTAAAATTCTCCAAAATACTTCCGCGTCCGCTTCAATTTCCGTAAGTGGGGCTGTCAACGCGCGTATAGATACTCGACACATAAATGCTCTTTCTAGGTATTGGCCATAGAGATCACATGAGTGCTATCCTCTTCTTTTGCGTGCTAGGATGAACACTCTAGTAGAGATCTTCGAAAACAATGGTAAGTTTGAAACAATTCTATCAACAACCCTTGCTATGCGCAATAGTTTGTCTGGCACAAATTTGAATAGCGCTTCTGTTAAGAGTAGGCACTCTACATGGGAATTAACTTGAAGTTCGGCTGATTCGCAAGTTTTGACCATCTGATTCAGAGAACATGTATGCTTGTAGGGTTTCAATTTACGTCGCAAAAACAGATTTAGGATGCTGTCTAGCAGTGACATAACACTCATTCTGTTGTAAATGTCAAATATTACTTGCCCATCTGGCTTTAGGATCCGAGCAACTTCTTTTAAAGCTAAACCATTTTTTGCTAGATTCGGTATAAGTCTGATTGTGATCACTGAATTTAGCGAAGATTGTCGAAAAGGCAAGCGAAAAATGTCACCCATTATGAGGCTAGCACCTCCCACTTGAGAAGAATGTGAAAGATTAGTCTTGCATGCTTCAATCATTTTTCTGGAAACATCAACGCCTATTAAATTGGAGTTTTGAAGTTTCACCTCAAGATTGTTACCAATTGCGCCGCCACCAATTCCTAATTCTAGAATGGGGGCACTCATGAAAAATTCCCTTCCTGTCCTTTCATCGACTTTGAGTATTGCCCATACTTCTTGATCTAGAATAGCTTGATGAACAGGAGACATGCGATAATGGTGGAAGTTAAGGGCTTCCTTTGATTTTCTGTAAGTCTGAGAATAGTCATAACTCATTCTCTACACCCCATTGTTGCGAGAATTCGTCGATCAATCGTTGCTATTTCTAGCAACTCCTTAGGGTGAATCAATGACCGTGCTCCCAAACAACAAACCTCTTCTTTCTCACATGAAGAAATATTGCATAAAAAAGGATAAACTGATCAAGTATTCCTCGAATTAAGAACCTTCTCAACGGACGGAGTGTTTTTCTTCGTAGTCTTTCACCTATTCTTCATCCGTTTGTGCTAGACCGAGGAATGCGCTGGCATGCGCATAGGTAACATTACTCTTTATCTTTACGCATAAGAGAATTATCAGTAAATAAACTGAGGTCTAAGTCCATAAATTGATTCAGAATAGGTTTAAGGTGAACGTCAGAAAACAGATGTCCATTTTCGTTCAGATATTGTACCCACTGATCACTCGTCTCCTTCAACCCCACGTTCACAGCATAATCTATTATACTTGGAATCAAATCCAAAACAACTGGAACATTCTCCAAAATCTTCAACTTGCGATAGATAACCGAAAGATTAGAGGACCTCTTCACTTTGGTTTTACTCAAAGAAAGCCTCTTAACCTCCTCCTCCAATTCCTCACCGTCTGAATGCTCCTGCAACTTTTCCATAACACTACTCTTTGAAAACTCAAGATCATCAAGACACACATTCACCCCAGCGATACGAGACTTCAAAACATCCATAGCAGCAGAAAGATCACTAACCCCCAAATCAGCGCACATCTCCTTCAGCTTCAACAAAGCCTCCAATTGCCCAATCCCCACATACCTATCATGCGGACGCCAAACAGGAATAGGAGGCAAAGAAATACCCAGCCTATCTGCAACATACTTTAACTCCATAACATACCACATGCCCCCAATGCCTCCAACATAACAAGATAAACCTAAACCCTTCGAAAAAGCTAAAATCCAAGAAATAGCCCTAAACGAAATACGCGAAGCAACATCCGAAACATCAGGCTTGGTCACAGAACCAAAATCAAAGTCATAATGGCAACCACAAACCTCACAATCTCCATAACCAAAAATTGATCCATTACGCAGAGCTGAAAAAAGTCTAACTTTACTTCCACAGCTACAATGATACCAAAAAGGAATCAGCAGACTCTCCTCAGCAGAAACTCCAGAAGATATCCCCTTCGCACTTAGAAGCTCATGTCCCTCCTCCAGAAACCTAGAATAATCAGAATAACGAGACAATAAGAAACCAATCTCATCAGCAAAAACCTGTTGACACTCGGAAAAACGCGAAAAAAGAGTGTCGTAGTCCCAAGCATCGTTAACGATTTTAGACATAACAAAAGAATTAAAATCAGAATATGACTTCGAACGCTCATAAGAGTCTTCAACTATACCCCAAAAAGACCCAAAATTCCTCTGCAAAACATCTTTATATGAATTTAATGTTGACAAATCACACGATTTACTCAACCTTTCCACTGAACCAACAGCATCATCCAACCATCCTTCAATAAGCTTTTTCCACTCACCCAACAAAGTCCTAGACGGATTAGGAATCTTATTTAACAACATTTTCTCGGGCAGCTTAATGCGGATAGATAGCACTCCATCCCTCCTCAAAACAGCTGGAAGCAAAGATGATTTAACCCACCGATCATCCGTGAAATCTTGATCAGCAACACCAAAAAAGTTCACAACCGGAATATTCAATCGCTTCTCAAGTTCCTTCGAAAGAACAGAAGTCAAAGTAATCTTACGCATTACCCCACTATAAGCGAAAAGATTAGGCTGATGTGCCGACATCACAACCATACAGTCGCCTCCCCTAAGAGCGTCAATCTTCTCCTGAACTTCAGGCGTCAAGGTTCCACAATCTCTATGAAATTTCTCAACAAATCCAGAGAGAGCAACCCGATTTTTGCGAACACTGTCAAGTCTCACCTTCTCAACATTGTCCTGATAGTAACTGACACAAGCGTCTACGATTTCACCAAAAGTCTTAAACTCAGAAACAAGATCAGAAGCCAACACTATACTTCACCTCCATATCCCAAAATAGACAAAATTAAATCTCAAGAACAAACCTTCCTACCTCAAAAGCTTCTGCAACCCGAACTCCAGCCTGAAAACCTCTAAACAAAGCTAATCCTCCAATAGCCTTCGCAGCAAGCTCGAACCTCTTTGACTCGTGAGCAAAAAGATGTAATACTTTCTTCTTTAACTCAAACATCATCCCTATATCTGTGAAGAGCTGAGGAGAAAATTCCTTCAAAGTATTAGGCGTCTCATACATCAAAATCCTCTTACAATTCCTAGCAGCAGACAAAGTCGCATAAGACGAATTCCGATGATCCTGATGTACATCCTTGAAAGAAGTAGTATACACAATGTCAGGCTTAACTTGATCCACAACCCCCTCAATCACCCGAATAGTCTCTAGACCATCAGGTACCATAGTGTCTTTAAAACCTCCAAAAAACAGATCGGCAGCCCCTAACAACTCAGCCGATTTCTTGCAAGCAATTTCCTTAACTTGAGGATCACCAGAAACCTCCCCCCGCGTCAACACCAAAAGATAAACCCTGTCGCCCCTAGACGCATGCAAAGCCAAAGTTCCAGCACACCCAGCCTCAATATCATCAGGATGAGCACCAACAGCCAATATGTTAATCAACACTACATCACCTCTGAATCAACAAACAACAAGATAATTTGGAGCCGGGGACCGGATTTGAACCAGCATACACGGGTTTCCACATATGCTCATAAACTGCAGCCCGCTGCCTAACCACTCAGCCACCCCGGCACTTTCCCATATAATTTACAACGCGCGTGCATTGTATTTTTTATACCAATCCGCATATTGGGGGATGCCTTCTTGTAGTTGGATTTCCGGCACGTATCCTATTATCTCCTTGAGTCTACTAGTATCTGCATAACCTCCTAAAGGATCACCTTTAGGCCTAGGACCATACTGACAGGGCACGTCCCTCACCAATCTCTTGACCATTATCGCTAAATCCTTAATCGTCGTCGCCTTTCCGGTTCCAACATTAATAACCTTCCCCACAGATGCACTACTGGCTGCTGCCAATAGATTAACATAGGCAACATCTTCAACATGGGTAAAGTCTCTAACTTGGTTTCCGCCGCCGAAGAGGACCATTTCCCTGCCTTGTATAGCTTGTGGCACGAAAATTGACACCACAAGAGAATAGGAGTTCTTTTTTGGTATCTCTCCTGGACCATAGATCGAGAAATATCTGAGGGATGTAGTTTTTAGGCCGAAGCTGTGGTAATAAGCCGTGCACAACATTTCTCCACTAAGTTTGGAAGCAGCATAGGGCGAGAGAGGCGATAGTGCTTGATTTTCGATAAACCGTCTATCTTGGGGGGAGAAGACGTTATTCCCGTAGACAGACGCTGAGCTTGCATAGACAACTCTTTCTATGTCATTTTTTAGAGCGGCTCTAAGGATGTTAAGGGTACCAAGCCCATTGACTTCGAAGTCAAGTGCAGGTTCTCGAAGCGAAGCTGGCACATCCGCTTGAGCTGCTTCATGGAAAACAACATCAACGTCCTCCGTGACTTTTTCAACTAACTCAGCATCTCTGATATCGCCTTTTATCAACTCTACTTTGTCAAGAATTCCCTCAAGAAGATCCTCTCGGCCTGAGGTGAAATTATCCAGTATCACAACTTCATCTACACCTTCCTGTAGAAGGCGTTTTACTATGTGACTGCCGATGAATCCGGCACCTCCCGTAACCAAACATTTTTTATTCTTCAGAAACATCTTCAATCCAACTTCTGCGTGCGTTTGAAAATCTATTTCAGGCGGCCCTTTATAGCTGCCCAAAGAATCTTGGGTCCATCACTAAAGGCACTTACATGTGATCTGTCGCTGTAGATGCACTTGACTGGCACTTCAAGTACACGTAAGCCTTTCCTTGAAGCTTCAATAAGAGCGTCTGTTTCGCAAGGGAAACCATTTGACCATTTGTTAAAATTTAACTTTTTCAACGCCACGGTTTTTATTGCATGATAACCCGTTTGGGAATCAGAAAGGTCATATCCTGTCAATTTTGTTATGCACCATGTTAAGAGTTTATTTCCAATGGTTCTTACGCGTGTCATATGTATTTCATCATCTTTTAGACGGGAGCCTAAGACGTAATCTGCCTGATCATCAAGGAGGGGTTGGATCAGTTTAGGCAGCTCATTTGGGTCATGTTGCCCGTCTGAATGAAGGGTAACTATGATATCGACTCCATCGTTAACAAACAGATTATATCCCGTTTTGTAAGCAGCGCCTACCCCCATGTTGGTGTCATGTTTTATTACAGAGAAACCTAACCCTCTTGCCACCTCACCTGTTCTATCGTTGCCCCCATCATCGATTACTACTGTCCTTTTTGCGATTTCTGGATGAAGCTCTTTTAAAACACTTAAAATCTTATGTTCTTCATTATGAGCAGGCATCACAACAGCAATTTTTGCCAACTTGTAGACTTCCTCACTTTCACGCAAATTTGAATATATTTTGGCATTTTCCACTTTTTCTTCACCAAACACTTAGGGCATATTTAATTTATACGCGGTAACGCTCTTTTCAGTCCTATGAAGCATAGTTACAAAAACAGGCTATAAAAAGGTCTACGGTAAACCATTATAGAATAATACAGCAATTTTTCTATAACACAAGTCTATATTAAGTCAAACGCTTCCAAGAACACAAAGCGAAAATGTTTGGGTCCAAATGAATGGCAGCTAAAAGAATTCTGCAAAAATTTTGTCTACTTAGAAGCCGTTATATTGAGTTGAAGCCCAACAACGCGGTTATGAAAAGTGAAATTCTTTAATACCGATTCATAACGCCACAATTCAAAAGACATCCGAAAATAAAATCCATTCTTTTCGGAATCCCAACTTGTAGAAGCATTAACAGGAAAACAGAAACAACCAAAAATTTCAACCACGAAACCATAACATCACACCCATTTTCAAATCTAAGCTCTAATCGTTCTCCCCACTTCTTGAGCCCACATCCACAGCTTTGCAATTAGGACACATCTCCTCCAAAATCAACCTCTGATCTTCAACATGATTCAAATTCTTCTCCACAACCTCACGAGACTGATGATACTCACCAAATCTCGCCAAAAACCTCTCCCCCTTCGGAGTGAGCCTAAAACAATTATCACTATCACAAACCACCAACCCAGCCTTCAACACATCATTCAGGTACCGAGTTAACAACTTATAACTCAAATAAGCTTGATACATAATCTGAGTCTTCTTGGCACCATTGTTATCACTAACCACAGAAAGAATACCCGCCAAAATCTTTAGTCTACTCCTATGCCTACCCATCATTCACACCACTAAAATACAAAACATTTGCCCAATTCTTGATGAAATAACCAGCTAAATGCTTACTTCTCAATTACCCAAGAACTCTCATCCGACAAAACCTAATCTCCCACGACAGAATATCCCAAAGATCTAAACCCTCAACACCACATCATGATGCTAAACTTCAAAAAACAGCTAAAAGCAACAAATTGCATCCACCAACCATCAGCATCTCCTCGCCATTCGAATCACAATAAAATAGGAAAACTTGGTTGCAACTACGGTGCGAATGTTTTTGGGACGTGGATTTCTTCGGCTTTCTTGTCTGTGAAAATCCCTAAGCTTGCATATCTGTCTTGGCTGTCAGGTAAGACTGTTACAACGTTTTGCCCCTTTTTCATCCTTCTTGCAAGTTGGACAGCTGCATCCACATTAGCGCCTGAAGATATGCCTGCGAAGAGTCCCTTCTCTCTTGCCAGTAGCCGGCTCCAACTCACTGCGTCTTCGTCTTTAATGTTTATTACCTCGTCAATGAGGGATTGATCCACGATGCTCGGAATGAAGCCGTCGCCGATGCCATCTATTCTATGATTACCCGCTTTTCCGCCCGTAAGTTCTTGTGAGCCTGCTGGCTGAGCCGCCACTATCTTGACGTCAGGGTTTATTTCCTTCAATGCTTTAGCCACTCCCATGAGAGTGCCTCCTGTGCCTACCCCAGCCACAAAGGCGTCAACCCACCCGCCTGGAACCTGCTCAATAATTTCCTTGCCCATTATTATCCTGTGGGCTTCCACGTTGTCGTAGTTGTCGAACTGGGCTGGCATCCACCAACCTGACTGTTTAGCCAGCTCCTTTGCTTTGTTGACAGCCCCTTTCAGCCCCTGA
>Ga0315548_1003077_pt1 | contig 12671 bp, 11 predicted proteins | sample SalMarSW160110MG_2_FD_202540 | JGI IMG/M metagenome (GOLD analysis project Ga0315548, IMG submission 202540) | Salt marsh sediment microbial communities from the Plum Island Ecosystem LTER, Massachusetts, United States - Salt Marsh Sediment SW1601-110 ... | reverse complement strand
GCTACATGATAAGAAAATAAAGGAATACAAAAAGTTCTTGGCGAAAAATAAATAAGGGGGGTTGACTTTCTCTCATAGTCACAGAGAAAAAATAAATAAAAACTCTGTGTTCTCTGTGGTTAAAAAATCTGGGGTGGAGAGAGGTGGGCTCTGTGTTTTTTTATTCATTTTGCTTTTTGCACTTTGATATTTTATTTGGGGAGGTGATAATTTAAGGGGTGCGGTTAATGGTATTGACAAATCAAGAACAATCTTCTATGATAGAGTTATGATTTCATTCCTCATAAAAACAAGATTGATAAGGGCTCTCAAATCAACTCAATCAATAAGAAAATCAAATATTGTCGTTTATTCCATTGTTTTTTCTATCTTTTTAATAGGTACTTTTTTCTTCTTTTTCAGAATTTTTGTATTTTTAGCTCCAATAGAAGTTATTGGTACCATAATTGCAGACAAACTTATCTCCTATTCTTTCTTCATCTTTACCCTGCTCCTTTTCATGAGCAACGGTATTACCGCTCTTTCAACTTTATACCACTCACACGAACTCGATTACCTCTACTCCACCCCACTTCAACCTTTCGATATATTCTCACTTAAGTTAATAGAAAATATCTTTTATTCTTCCTGGGCAACGCTAATCGGAGGAATCCCTATCATCTTTTCTTATTTAATTGCATTCTCCCAGTTCCAGATAAAAACAATATTAATCATTTTCCCCTTACTCGCTTTTATTCTCATTCCTTCCGGATTAGGTGTCTCAATAGTCATTATTCTGAAGAAAATAAATCCTCACTGGACAATAAAACAATTAGCTTCTGTACTTGGTGCCCTTTCCTTATTTTTTGTATTAGTTTACATACAAACTACACCTTACAACTTCAACGTACCGGATACCCTAAATCTCGAAGCGATAAACCAGTTCGTTCAAAACCTAAAAATCTCAAACCCCTATTTCCCCAATGAATGGTTTTATAATTGCGCTTCAGCTCTCACCAAAAACAATTTAGAAATATATACTACAAATCTCGCTCTACTAATTTCGGGAAGCGTAATATCAATATCTATTACCTTTTTACTTTCAAACGCTTTCTATAGGGTAAGCTGGCTGTCTTCTGAGAGCAATTCGTTTTCGCTCTTAATACATAAGAAACTTCTGCTAAACAAACTACCAAAAATATTAAATATACTACAGAAAGATATAAAAATATTTCTTCGTTCACCTCTCCAGTGGTCTCAACTTATGATAATCGGAGTTCTGCTTGTAATATACACTTTTTCTCTTAGAAAAACCCCGCTATATGTCAGAGACCCCTTCTGGTTATCAGTCTTTGCTTTAGTAAACACAGGCTTTATCGGTTACATAACCGCTACCCTTTCTCTACGTTTCGTATATCCGGGGATAAGCCTTGAAGGCAGGAACTGGTGGATTCTAAGAAGTTCTCCTCTATCGCCTGAGCTTATTCTTCACTCTAAGGGAATATTATTCTTGATAATAAATTTAGTAATCGCAGAATCGGTAATAATCTTATCAAATATCATTCTTGTAAATTACCGAATAATAGTATTCCTATCAGCAGTTTTATGCGCAATATTTTCATTGGTTTCTGTTTATTTGAGTCTTTCCTTGGGAACGTTATTTGCGGATTTTAAAGAAATAAATCCTTCTAAAATCGCATCAGGAGCCGGGGGGCTCCTTGCGGCAGCCATCAACCTTCTCTACATAGCTATATCAATGACTCTCTTTGCAACACCAATATCTATCTATATCAAAAACCGTCTGGAAGGGAATTTGATTTCAATTCATACACCACTAATCATATCATCTACCGTATTCTTTGTTATTACTGTACTAATTGTATTTATCCCGCTTAAGTTTGCTAAAAAGAGAATAAAAGAAATTGAATAGGAGAAGTAAGAATTTAGGAGCTAAGCAACAAGTAAAATAGTAAAATTGTTGAATGGTTGAATCGGCTTCCCCTCACCCTTTTTATTTTTTCCTATTCAACTATTTTTCAATTCAACCATTTAACTAAAACTAGAAGACGCTTACCTTGACATATTTACCCGGATTTTTTCTGAAATCGACAAGTAAACTATCAAGTCTGGCTGCAGCTCTTGTCATATTATTATATAGTTTCTCGTCATAAATAAGCTTACCCATCGTTCCTTTTTTACTATTTATTTGTTTCATAGTTAAATCTAATTCTTTTATAGCGGAATCCATATTATCTATAAGAATTTTAGTTTTTTCAAGATTCGCACTTCCGCCTTTTATGGCTTTATTTAATTCTTTTCTGTTTTCCTTCAAAAGAAGTTCCATCTCCCTAAGAGTAGAACCCAATTTCTCAAAAGCTCCTTCACCACCCGCCATACTGGTTCGCAAGGTTTTTAATAAATCTTCAACCTGCTCGGTAATCCCTCCAACCTCCACCGTAGAAAGTCCCCGGTTAGGAGCCCCTTGCAAGGTTTTAGAAATATCGAGAAGGTTATCAGAAATTCCAGGATTGATCACTATAGTTTTTGTACCACTGATCATAGCCACATCCTGAATCGACGCTCTGGCGTCCTCTTTCAAAACTACACTTTTCTCTATCCAGACTCTGACTACGACTCCACTCTCAACCATCTTCATACTCATAACCTTACCCTTTTTGATACCATATACCCTGACAGGATCTCCTTTAGTCAATCCGCTAACATCGTCATAGAAAATATTCAAATAAAAACCTTCCTTACCAACGTCGAATCTCAGAAGCCAAAGTTGACCTAATACAAAGATTACCAAAACTAATGTCAAAAAAATCCCCACTTTTATAGCCTTTTCTCTTTTAAGCATAAAACCTCCTACGTAAAAACGATTCTCGAAAGAACATAATCGAGAAAAAGAATTAAAATTGTCGAAGATATAACAGCCTTTGTGGTAGCTTCACCTACACCCTCCGCACCACCCTCCGCACGAAGACCATAATAACAGCCCATAATCGTTAATGTCAGACCAAAAGCTACCGCTTTAATCAAACCACCATAAAGAGTTATGGGGTAATAATTTAAACGTACGCCTCTCCAGTAAATAGCGGATGTAATATTAAGACTAAATACTGATAGAATCCATCCGCCAACAACTCCTGTAAGTTCTGCTATTACTGTAAGGACCGGCATGACGGTTATTCCGGTAAAAACTCTGGGTACAACAAGATGCTCTATAGGGTCAATCGCAAAAGCTTCAAGGGCGTCTATCTGCTCTGTTACTTTCATCGAAGCAAGTTCTGCCGCTATTGAAGAAGAAACCCTCCCAGCAATTACAAGACCCACAATAAGGGGGCCGAGTTCTATAAACAGAGCTTTGCAAACAGACATCCCTATATAAACATCGGGCATATATTGCTTTGCCTGATAATGAGCCTGATAAGCAGTAACCATACCCATAAAAAGGGAAGTAAAGACTACAATCGATATCGACTTAACACCCTGAAAAAATATCTGTTCTACAAACAAATCAAACTTTCTGAATAGTCCCTTTATATTTAAAAAAGTACGCAACGTAAGGATAAAAATCCCGCCTATATACTCCATGCTTGAAAGTATACTTTCTTTAATTATTGCCATAGTCTATTTATATAATATTATTTTGTACAAAGTCAAGAAGAAATTTTTGAACATAAGGAGTCCCGGCAATGATATTACCCTCCAGAATTTTACTTCCTCCCATTTCATCAGTTATCACGCCACCCGCTTCTTCTACCAATATCCAGCCTGCCGCCACATCCCATGGAGATAATGTAAATCCTATATCGCCGTCGATTCTTCCCGCAGCAACTTCAGCCAACTGTAAAGCCGCCGCCCCGAAAATTCTTATAGAATTGACCTCGAGTATTAAATCCTTTAAAGCATCCAAAATCCTCCCTCTCCTGTCATAAGCTGTAGGAGGAATACCTACGGTAACCAATGCTCTGTCGAGATTTTTTTCTTCCGAATGTTTTACTCTCTTCCCATTTAAAAAAGCTCCTTTATCTTTTTCTGCGGAAAAAACTTCATCCTTAATCGGTTCATAAACAACACCTACTTTAATTTCCGAACCTTCTTCATACGCAATAGAAACGCAAAAACGCGCTATACCGTGCATAAAATTATGCGTACCGTCTAATGGATCGACGATAAACCGTCCATTCCCGGAAATGGCATCTCCTTCTTCTGAACAAATACCAACAAGAGGAAAGTTTTTCTGCAACTTACTTTTTATAAATTCTTCGGCTTCGTTATCCGCTTTAGTAACAAAATGACTGTAGCCCTTCCTCTGAATATCACCTTTTTTTAGAGAACCGTAATAATCTCGAATCAGACTCCCGGCGCCTTTCGCAATTTCGATTATTTTATTTAAAATAACAACCTCCTTAAACTAAACCACAGAGAACACAGAGTTTTTTGTTTTGTTTCCCCACAACCCCAAATTTTTTTACCACGGAGTACACAGAGATTTTCATTTTGCTTAACCCTCCGTACACCACCAGAAATAAAATACCGAGACCACAGAGCTCACACAACCCCACTCCGGTTTTTTTAACCACAGTGAGAACCCCAGTATAATCATTCTTCTCTACGGAACAGGCAGAGCTTTTACCTCTTCTCTCTCTGTATTCTCAACGTTTTTTTCTTTTTTTAACATAATTAACTTCTCTGTGTTCTCTGTGGTTAATTCTTCTTTCTTCTTCTCTGTGCTCTCCGTGTTTTTTTCTTCTTTACCACAATTAATTCTCTGTGTACTCTGTGTTAATTCTTTGTTTTATGCTCTTGGGTGAGTTCTTTTGTATTCTTCCTTTAATTTTTCGACACTCACGTGAGTATAAATCTGCGTAGTGGATAAAGATTCATGCCCCAAAAGCTCCTGGACTGCACGGAGATTCGCACCCCGGTTTAAGAGATGTGTGGCAAAGGTGTGGCGCATCGTATGAGGGCTCATCTGATTTAAGGTTGCAACCTTAACTATGGCTTTTTTTACAATACGTTGAAGATCTCTTTGTGTTAATCTTTTTCCGGATTTACTAAGAAAAAGTGCTCCTTTCTCATAACCCCTACTTTCAGAAATATATCTATTTAAAGCTTCAAAAGCAGCCTTCGCAACAGGAATTATTCTTTCCTTCCTGCCTTTTCCATAAACTCTGAGTAATTTGGTTCCCTCATCAAACATCGAAAGGTCCAAATTTACCAACTCGGATGCACGAATACCTGTAGCATAAAGCAATTCAAGAATAGCTTTATTTCTTATATCGAGCTCTTTATTTAAAGCAGAAAAATCCAGCATCGTCCTTACCTCTTCTTCGGAAAGAAATGAAGGGATGCATTTTTCTGTCTTTGGAGTTTTAACTGAAACAGAAGGATTTCCTTTTACTATTTTATTCCTTTCAAGAAATTTACAAAAAGATTTTATTGCCGAAAGCTTTCTGGATACAGACGATTTTTTATAACCATAGGAAAGCAGTTCACCCATAAATGATCTTATATCTTTTCTGTCAATCAGAGAAAAATCGCCTTTTCCATTTTTGCGCAGGAAAGAACAAAATTCTTCGAGATCCGTCTTATAGCTCTTTACGGTAAAATCCGAAAATCTTCTCCGTGTTAATTCTTCAATATAATTCTCTATTAATTCATCCATTTATTACCTAAAAAGAACCAAATAGTTTTTTTTGTTTTTCTCTGTGATCTCCGTGTTTTTCTTTTTTTTAATAACACTAAACTCTCTGTGTTCTCTGTGGTTCATTTGTTTTCACGTTTTAAGTTTCTTCTTTTTAACGGCAGGCAGAAGTAAATTATTCAATATCAAGCGATAACCCGGCGAGTTCTTATGGAATTCAAGATAAGTCGGCGGATCTCCTACAAGATGCGTGTAATCTTCGGGATCGTGACCTCCGAGAAATGAGAAACTGCCTTTGCCGCATTCTCCGTAAACATATCTAACTTCTTTTGTATTCGGGACATCACCTAAAACAATAATATTAGGTTTCAATTTATCTCTATCAAACCCTGTATCCTGACCGAGAAATTCCTTTATTCTTTCGGTATGATTTTGTGTTAATATAGCAGGAATAACATCTCTTTTTGCCATAAAAGTGCGAAGAAAAAAATAACTATCTTTTCCTCTTCTAACTGCGAGATGCGTTATATCTACATCCGAATGTTCGTAAATATTCAAAGACGTTATAAGACCTATATTTTTTAAAAAAAGCGTATTATTATAATCCGCTTTTATATTTAGCTCTGAATTAATGCCATCACCATCGATTTGCGGAGGAACAATATCAACTCCGTAGAAAGCAAGAGCAATATCGAGCGTAATTGGAGCGGAACACATAGCAAACAGAAAACCGCCTTCTGACACATAATGTTTGATAGTCTCTGCAACATCGTGTTTCATCTGCCAAACTTTTGAGTACCCCAGGCTCCTCGCCTTTCTCTCGTTTATATTAACAACGTCTCTGTACCAATCAGCATTTACGTAATTTCTGTAGAATTTTCCGTACTGTCCGGTAAAATCCTCGTGATGAAGATGCAGCCATTCATAATTTACGAGAGAACCCAGAAGAATATCGTCGTCCCATATCCTTTCGTAAGGAATTTCGGCATATTCAAAAGCAAGCACAACCGCGTCATCCCACGGACCTTCTGTTTCAGGTATATACACAGCAACTCTGGGCGCTTTTTCCAATTTTACTCTTTCCATATTTTCTCTCTCTATAATGGCATATATATCGCTCACTCTGTCTTCATTCACCCAGAAAGAAGCTACACCTCTCAGGTCCGCTTCTTTTTTTATTCCTTCGAGCCCCGGAAGAAGAAAGCTCCCTCCCCTGTAGTTGAGAAGCCACTCGGCATTAAGTCCTTCACTCAATACCCAGTAGGTAAGTCCGTAGGCTTTCAGATGATCCGTCTGAGCTTCATCCATTGGAATTAGTAAACTTGCGATAAATATAAAAAGCATTTGTAAAAAATTACCAATGTTACACAATAAGTCAAGCCCACCCCCACCACCTAAAAAAGAAACACAGAGACCACAGAGATTTATCTTTGTTTAATCAACCCCACTTCCCCATCAAAACACAGAGGGCACAGAGCCCCCACATTCCACATCGAAAAAAAGGAATTAGCCATGGAATAACACGGATAAACACTGATTTTTTTTACTCGAAACTTTAGTTCAGACAAAGGCGCAAAGAAAACAACAAATTACATTTATTTTATTTACCTCCCAACCCAAAAGAAAGAGAAACAACAAATCACACGAATAGCACTAATATAGAAAAAAAATTGTTTTTTATATTAAAAAAATATATTGTTAGTTTATTTGTGTTATTTGTGCTATTTGTTGTTAAAAAAATGCTTCCCGGTTATCGAAAATTATCTCTTTCAAATCCTGTGCAAACTGTGTTCTTAAAAGTTTATCTGTACTTCCAAGTGAAGACTCATATTCCCCATCAAAACCTATAATACCTAAAAAGGGAACATCTAAAAAAGTCAATTTATTTTCTTTTTCATTATCTTTAGAAATACCCATATTCTCAATAACTCCAAGAACTTTTTTCCCCGATTTCTTGCTCATTTCTATAACTTTTTTTAAGGTCCGCAAAGTCAATTTCGATTGATTGCCAACCATAATAAACTCTATATTCTTTATTACTCTTATAACATCTAAAGCAGTATCTCCTATTCCCGGCGGCATATCTACAATTAAATAATCGAGATCACCCCATCTTGTTATTGCCAACAACTCAATAATAGCATTTGAAAAGTCTTCTCCCCGAAAAGGCAAGGGATTTTCCTTTACAAAATAAACAATAGACATAAACTTTATTCCTCTTAGGCGAGGAGGAATGATACCTTTTTCTTCCTCCGGAAAAACATCTTCTAAACCAAGAATTATATGATCGGTCGGACCGCTTAAATCGAGGTCTAAAAGTCCTACTTCTTTTCCTATACTTTTAAGAACTAAAGCCATCATAGAGGATACAGAACTCTTCCCCACACCCCCCTTACCACCAGAAACAGCAATAATCTTTTTAATACCAGACAATCTCTCATCTATTACATTTAATCTCGGATCCATAACTTTCTACCCCTTTTTCAAACCCCAAAACCCACGAAAGAGTCATTAGTCACTGGTCGTTGGTCACTAGTCAAAACTAAATCCCAAATCCTATATCCTAATTTAGTCATCTCGCTCTTCAATTACTCTGCCCTTCGATATATTCAATCCAAACACCCCTACCTTTTAAAACTTCAAAATCAGGGCTTCCGCATTTAGGGCATTTAGAATAAACTCTTATTACGTCAGGAATAAAATGCACATACTCAGACTCATCTTCTTTCAATTTTTTAACCCCTTCTTCAAAATCCCATTCCCGACCGCAAATCCTGCACTTAAAAGAAACATTTTCCTCTTCTATAACAAATTCGCAACTTATATTTTTCACATCGGAGACATTTTTCAGTGCGGAATCAAATATATCGAGTTCTATTTGCTGCAACTTTCCTATTTTGACAAGCACTTTATTAACCTTCAAAAGATTTTTTTCTTCTTTATACTTCAAAACGGTATTCGCGACCGATTCGGCTAAAGCCCATTCATGCAAAATTCGTTCTCCTTTTATTTATTATAAACTAAAAACCAAAAAATCACCTCACCAGCACCAATTTCCTTATTGCCTGTTCATTTCCTGCTTCTATCCTGAAGAAGTATATGCCATTGGGCAATTTCTTATTTTCGTTATCAACTCCATTCCAGGAAACATTATGTACACCACTGGACTTTTCTTCTCTTCCGAAATCCTTTACTTTCTGTCCTATTATATTGTGAATAGAAACCTCCACATCACATTTCTTCCTAAGAAAATATCTTATATCCACTTCATTATAGAAAGGATTGGGCGTACTGCTGTAAATCGAAATAACCGAAGTATCAGCACTTAGCTCTTCCGGAGGAAGTTCTTTTATTGGGATTCCGGATGGTCCTTCACCCGCGGGGGTTTTTACAAGATAAACATCCTCGAATGAAGACGAAAAAGTATATCCAACAATAATCAATCCGTCATCGTCGGTTTGCTGGGCTGAAAACCCAAAATCTGAATAGTCATTTCCAGAATAGTTATATCCATAAGTTTCTTCCCATTCCAAGTTTCCCAATTGATCCGTCTTAGCCACGTAAGTATCCCCTGAATTTCCCCCAACCCAATCTGTATATCCGGCAAGAATAAATCCGTGATCAGAAGTTTCAAAAGCGGCATAAGCCCGACTAACAGCGTAAAGTCCATAGTCTTCATACCACTCTACATCTCCCGCGCTATCTACTTTTAATAGAAACGCATACGCTAACGAAGAAAGCCCCGCGATAATATATCCTCCATCACTCGTCTGCTGGACAGAATTACCCCACGCGACAGCACCTCCATAAGAGCGATCCCAATCCGTTTCACCCAGACTATCGGTTTTCAAAATATAAAGATAATTTGCCCCCTCTCTAGTTTTTAAAATCTTTATACCACTGTATTCAGGAATAGATTGACTATTATTATCGTAAAAGTTGCGAGTATATCCACCAATTCCACCCTCAGTAACAAACAACTTCTCTCCGGTAACAATATATCCACCATCGACAGTTTGCTGAACGGATTCAAAATAATATTCATAAGAGCTGGTTTCGTAGGTTTTATCCCACTCCATATTACCCAGGCTATCCGTTTTTATAAGCCACCCATCCCTTTCATCAATATCGTCCTCATAATTCCGCGACGCGCCAATAATATAACCTCCATCCGCGCATAGACAAATAGAATAACCTACATCTACTTCTTCCACATTACCGAAGGTTCTTTCCCACTCTATTGTTCCCATGCTATCCGTTTTCACAAGATAAACATCACCATTCGCGTCACCGAGGGAACAGGTGCCGCCAAGGATAATATAACCTCCATCAGCGGTTCCCCTAATACAATTGGCTCCGTCATTTCCAGCACCTCCCAAAGACCGAGTCCACTCCTCATTTCCGTTTTCATCAGTTTTAAAAACCAAGACATCATTATCTCCCGTACCAAAAGAATTTGTTATTCCCGCTACAACATACCCGCCGTCGTCCGCCTGTGCAACGGACGTACCCTCATCCCAACCGGAACCTCCGTACCTTCTTTCCAAGGAAGTTGTATAAAGAGGAACAATAACTTCTCCTCCATCCGGGATGGACCTCGTTTCCGGAGCATCAAAAGCTGTATATGAATTACCATTATAATTTGCCTCAAGGTATTCAAGCTCCCCATCTATACCATTGCTTAAACTGTCTTTTATCTTCATATAGATAGTATCTTTCCAATTAAAAAAACTTTTTCCATCCGAAAGGTCGAACACAATACTGTCATCGGGATACGCATGGAGATTTACATAACACTCTGGATCCCTCAATCTTTCCCAGTTAAAAAAATCCTGCTCCCAACTGGGAACCACCGGATCATCGATCATAAATTTTAGCCGTACCTCTTCACGAGCCGGATGGTCAATCTTAAATCTTGTCAATAACGTCGGAGAATAATCGGTTCTGTCATGAGTAAAACCTGCAGTACCTACATTTAAAACATCCAGCATAGCTTTATAAGAAATCCAGCCATACCCATCATCTCCCCAGGTGGTACCCCAGGAATTGACAAACTTAAAAGCTCCCGTAGTATCCTTATTTACCAAACTATTATCATATCCAACCACACATACAGCATGCTGATCATGCCTTTTATCGGTTGCGGGACCGCTAGGATCGGTATAAGTATCGGCAACACAGTAGATGTTATTGAATTTGGGATCACTTATATTACGGAAATTACTCCATACTCTTACACCAATAACCGCATTCCGTCCACCAGCAGCGTCATACCCCGACGCTAAAAGCGTCTTCAAGTTATTAATACCATCAGGAGTATTACAATAAAAGCCCCACACCGATTCAGAGCGATAGGAAATTGCAGACTCAAAGGCTTCTTCTGTAGGCCAAGTAGTATGATCACTTGCGTTATATGGACATTTATCAAGAGTCGCGCAACCGTGTTTAAAAAGCAAATCTAAAGCATCAGCAGCAACCGCTACGGAATCTATCCCTCCATTAATTAAATTATACATAAAAGCAGGAGAAAATTGATATTGAGGAAGATTTACATCCCACCCCTCCGCGCTATGTTCCAACCACTCCTGATAGGTTTTATAATAGTAGCCGAAAGCCCATGCAATACAAGAAGCTTGAGTCCCCTGATTTCCAACAGGCGGCATATTGGCTGAATGATCCACAGCTACAGGCAAATCCTCCAATTTCCCCTCCATTTTTGCCTCTTTAATCCAGGGAATTTTTGTTAAATCTCCCCATACAACACCACCAACCCGGTAATCATTCTCATCTATACCCTGAAGCATAGACACAAAAAAACCATTTAGTAACAATAAAAATATCATTTTCACATATCTCCTTGTTCTTCAGCGTTCATTCAGTATGATAACTTTTTATCCATTCCGGCTGCGAAGGCGCATCATCCGTTTTCAGCATTTTCCGCCATTCCTCATCAGTGAGTCGGTCTTTCATCGGATGCTTGAATTCGTAATATGATAACACAGGACCAACCGCAAGAACAATATCGCCGTAAGGACGTTTGTATGCGACCAACATGTAATCAAGATAACCCGACCCTTCTTCAAGACATTTTTTCGAATTGGGATCTGTATGAACGTCAGCAATGATTGTTGTTTCCAAACCCTCGGCATCACCAACGACATCCCCAACAGTTAATATTTTCCAGTGGTTACGTTCTTCCTGTAATTCTTTTAGCGGCTTCACTTTCCCGATCACCTTCTTTAATTCTCCGGGGAAATTATGTAAGAATCTATTATCCTCCTCGCTCAATTTTTTGTTCGCAACTTGATATTCGCAAATTTCACTTAACCTACTAAGGATTTCAATAAGGGAAGAAAGCCGTTTCCCGGATTTTTCGGTCAGCACTCCAAGGTCCTCAAGTCCCCTGTAAGCCATCACCGCGGTGGCAAGCATATATGCGAAAAATTCAGGCAAAGGTTCGACAAATCCTTCCGGAAGAGGTGGTGGCTTTGTTCCACCAATACCCGATCCTGCTCCCGCCGTTAATTCCATATAACTCTGCTTCGCGTAAAGGATTGTATTGTGTCTGAGCGCGGCCCAGGAAGCAAGAGAGGTATTGAGCTGCCTGTCACGATAAGCTTCTGTCTGCTGATAAGTCTGATACCCTTCCTCTCTCTCTTCATTTAATATTTTTAAAAGTTGCAGCCAGGACCAGTACAAATTCCGGTTCCAGTCTTCATCACTCAACCCGGAAAACTTTTCTCTTAATTTTTGAACCTGTTCTTTATATTCCGGATATTCATTGTCTTTAGAATCATTTATATGTTTCTCAGCTCTTTTGCTTCCAAAAACACTGAATACATCCAAACCTCTTGGGAATGCTCTAATTGAATATTTCTTACCAGGATTGCGCAAATCCATAATATAGCCAGTTGTAAATCTTTCCGGCATTTCTCTGTGGAGCTCACCTACTGCGGGAAATACGAGTTGTCCTAAAATATAAGAATCGGGTATGTAACGCTGTCCCATAAATCTAAGTCCCATGGTGTTCTCCATTAAA
>Ga0315548_1003073_pt1 | contig 12682 bp, 18 predicted proteins | sample SalMarSW160110MG_2_FD_202540 | JGI IMG/M metagenome (GOLD analysis project Ga0315548, IMG submission 202540) | Salt marsh sediment microbial communities from the Plum Island Ecosystem LTER, Massachusetts, United States - Salt Marsh Sediment SW1601-110 ... | reverse complement strand
AATCTATGGCGGTTGGTAATAATCCAATCGCTAACGCTAATAGCCAAACCCACCAAAGTGGCTTTATTGCATAATCCCAAATTCCTTTTATAAATTCCCCGGTATCAATTGTAAAAAATGTACCTACTATCTTTTCCGGCGATTCTCAGCTTCTGACTAAATTTTGGTTATTTTAAATATTTATTAAACCAATCTGTAAGTTCCTTTACCATTTCTTGTCGTTCATTCAGTTTATAAAAACCATGATCTGCTTCTTTAACTATAATAAGTTTTTTGGGTTCATTAGCATTCTCGTAAAAAATTTTAGCTTCTTTCAAAGGAGCAGCAGTATCTTTCTCTCCGTGAATAATACAAATGGGTTTGTGAATTTCAGAAATACTTTTAGGAGGGTTATAGTTTGAAAAATCTTCCCAGAATTGAGCCCCCATTTTTACATGCTTGCCTTCAGAACTAATTCGGAAAGATTCCCCTTTTGGATTAAAAGTGTATTCCTGAAAAAGTTTTTTTAAAACTTCGTATGGATTTGCCACGCTACCCAGTAATACATAAGACTTAATCTCGGAAGCATTAAGTACTACTGAAATAGTAGTACCGAAAGACATGCCAACTATCGCTAATTTATTAATATCAACCTTGGGTTGTTCTTTGACGAAATCAATTACTGAACGAAGATCTCCAGCTAATTTTGTCAAAGAAGTCTCTGAATAATCTCCTTCGCTTTCTCCAGAGCCGGAGAAATCAAAACGATAAACTAAAAAATTGTTCTCAGTCAAACTTTTAGCCACATCATCAAACATTCCTAACTCTCTTTTGTCTCCTCCAAAACCATGAGCTAAAATCACTGTAGAATATTTTTCTAAAACTGCCCCTGGTACATCTTCTAGGCCCCTTAATTTTTCTTGAAATTTATTAATAGTTTCTACTTTATTTTCTTTCATAAACTCCTTTTGAACTAAATTTTGATAAACTTGAAAATCTTTTTCAGAAAATAAAACGAAAATTACCTCTTTTATCACATCGTTCTCTTCTAAAAATTTTTTGACTTCTTTTAACGCAATTGGCGCCGCCTTCTCAATAGGAAATCCGTAGGCGCCGGTAGAGATTGAAGGAAAAGCAACAGATTTAATTTTATTTTCTACTGCCAATTCTAAAGAATTTCTATAACAGGTAGCTAATTTATCTTCTTCGTTCTCTTTGCCATCTCGCCAAACCGGCCCTACCGTGTGAATCACATATTTTGCCGGTAAATTATACCCTTTTGTTATTTTGGCTTCACCGGTTTTGCAACCACCCAATTTCTTACATTCTTCAAGCAGCTCCGGGCCAGCTGCTTTATGAATCGCCCCATCTACTCCTCCACCGCCCAACAGTGTTTTATTCGCCGCATTGACAATTGCATCCGTTTTAATCTTAGTGATATCTCCTTTTATTATTTTTATTCTTTCTTTCATAATCAAAAATTTCTTCTGGTGCGGGTTAGTCAATAAATCGACCACCAAACATCATCAGAAGCATCGCAATGCCAAGAACAGAAGCAACAATAAAAAACACTGCGCCCGAAATGTAAAAAAGATTTTTATAATTCATATGTTTTTATTTATAATTATAATTTCCTTTCTATACCTTGTGCGACATTTAACTAATCGTTTCTCCGTTCATCACGGCAGAAAAATAAACACACCATAGAAAAATTCATTTTACAAAACGTCGTTGCGTTCTAGATAAATTCTGTATCAGCAATTTCCCTTTTGCTACTTTCTCTGCTACCTTCTTTGTTTTGTCCAAATTTGGCGTTGGAACTAATAATTCTTTCTTCTTATTTTTTTGAGTATTTAATCTTCGAATCGCCTTAGCGATAATCTTAGGATTTTTACTCCTTTCGACTTCGCGCGCCAACCTACCAGCTCTAGCATCTAGTTTTCTCTTACCAGAAATTGGAATTTCTGTTCTCGGATTAGGCAGCCCTCTCGTTTTTGCTTGCTTGTGGGATGATTTTTCCGGCATAAATATTTAATCGTAGTTAATGTCAATATCTGGTTCGTTTGGTATAGCATCCGGATCATTGCACTCTGGTTTATAATGAAGATAAAGAGCTCTCTCTGCCCCATCTCTATCATTTTGTAAAGCCACTAAGGCATATTTAAAACGGCATTTATAATTTTCGACATTATCTTTGATACAACCATTCTCTTCGTTATCACTCAAATGCTTTTTAAACCTGCCTTTCAGGTTTTTAGCCTGGCCTACATAGAATGGTTTTAAGTTTCCATTTTTTAATTTAACTGATAGTTTATAAACTCCGGCTTTTTCGGGAGCATAAAGACTAACATTATCAGAGGTGTAATTGTAATATCCTTTCCATCTTAAACTCAATGTTCTTTTAGACATATTTTTGTAGTGGTTTAATTGTCTAATTATTTTTTATTATTTTCGGCCTTTCTTATGCTATTTTCTAAAAAATATTAAGGAGTAAGATCGTCCAGTGCGTGATTCACGACCTCTTCAGAAACCTTAAAGACTTTTGCCAGTGGTTTAGCTAAATATGAGTTTAGTATTTTTCTATCAATTTTTTTTAGCCGTGGATCGCTTCTACTTTTTAATTCTTTTTTCATTTCAATAGATAGATTTTTTCGCGGGACAAGTAAATAACTAGCAAATTTATTGGCTTGGGATTCTAGATACCAATATTGTCGTTCTGGAATATCTTTGTAAAGCTTATAATAATCTTCGATATTTTTTATCTGAAAACTACTATAAATTTCTTTATGCATAGCAAAATGACCAATTTCATGAGCTAAAGAAAATCTTAAACGATTATATCGATAATCATCTAAATATTCGTTCCTATCAACATAGATGCGTCTCCAGTCGGATGTAATCAACGCGTCCATATTGGCAAACTTTAAAAATCCAGGAACAGGGATTACATCTATTTTTAATTTTAACTCAATAATATCCTCTATTTCGACGGGAATACTATTACCCCAAAAATTTCTCCTAAAAACCTCCACTTTTTCCGCAATCGCAACGTTGTCTAAATATGGCGCGACGAAATTCCTATAATTCATTTGGTTAACCTTAGACTTTTTTGATTAACTTTATTAGTTGATCTATTTCTTTTTTTGTAGGCTTTTTATTCCTTAAGGTTCTGAAAAAAGCTGGTAGAAAATCGACGGCTTTTTCTTGAGACAAGATATCTTGCGGTATTATTCCCTGCGCTAAATTTGCTTTGTCGATAAATTCATGAATGTTTTTTTCGTTTGATAAACCTAATATCTTCGCCCATTTTTTTAAAATTTTTTCATCAGATGGAGGGAACATCCTACCTCGTTCAATTTTACTCCAATTACTAGGGTCATAATTTAATATTCGACAAGTACTTCTTAAAGTTAATCCTTTTTTAATACGTAATTCTTTTAAAATTTGACCAAAATTATCTTTCATTTTTATTTTTTGTTTTTTTTTCGACTTTTCTTCGACCTTTTATTTTGTGGTTTCATTTTACCACAGTCAATATTGCTGTCAAGGTAAATAAAAACCGCCGAAATACAGCGGACCTTGTGCGACTTTTTTCATTCAACTTCGGGCTAAATTTTATTTACCTTTAATTTTCTTTAAATTTCTTTGGAATAAATAGGGAAAATAAAAAGAATAGAAAAAATAACGGATATGTTTCTGGTGGATTCAAAAATCCCAAAAATCCTAAAAATCCCAAGAATCCAAGATAGTTTATTTTGTTTTTCATAATTTTTCTCAACTTCGAGCTAAATTTTGATTATTTTAAAAACTTAATTTATCTAATGTTACAAATTCAAATTTCTGTTTTAATTTTTCTATTATTTCCGGCAAAGCTTTGAACATTTCAGAAGGCCTATTTTCTAATTCTTCTTCTCTTTGGCTGCCATCGTGTATCCCAATAATAGAGCCACTTTGTGTTTTCTCTTCAACGAATCGTTTAGTATAATCTGCTTCATTTTTATAATCCTCAGGAAAAACATCGCAATTTATAATTTTTACCACCCCATTAACCGCTGGTGGATAATTCTCACAAAGATTAACTAAAAGATGGGGTGGCCTTATAAATTTTGTATGTTCACCAATTATGTCAAAAATAATTTCTTCAGCTTTTTCAAAATCTCCGTATCCGGTTTTTGGATGCGAACAAGTATGATTTCCTATTAAATGGCCACTGTCAAATGTTTCTCTAATAATTTCTGGGTATTTTTCTGCCCATTTCCCTAAAACGAAAAAATTTCCTTTAACTCCGTATTTCTCTAAAATATCTAATATTTTTCTTGTCCAAAAAGGATTTGGACCGTCATCAAACGTCAAAGCAATTTTGTTACTATTCCGATCTCCGTGTTTATATACAATTAAATCCATAAATTTTCCTCAACTTCGGGCTAAATTTTGATTATTATTTTTAGTTTTTTTTCTTCTCTAAAATTCTTTTCATTCCGTTTGTAAAAGATTTTTTATCTTTTTTAGTTCGCATAACTTGATTTACAAGAAAAACTAAAATTCCACGAATTGCTTCCGCTCTTTCTATACATTCTTCATCGGTTTCATTGTGTATCCCTTGACTTAATACACTATATAGCTCTTTAAGCGGATTCATCCCCTCTGCTTGGAGGGACTTCGGCAGTAAATCTTTCACTAGACTAATTTTATTTTCAACAATTTTTTCTTTCTTTACTTCTTCTAACTTTTTTTTGTATAATTCTTTTTCGTCTTCTTCTACTAAATCAAGTATTGATTCTAATAATTCATCAATTACATCTTCGGTAATTCTTCGGAAGTAGGCATATGCGCCTATGCCATAGCTTTGCGATTCACATATCAATCCTCTCCTATAATACTCGGCGTGTTCACCAAGCATTTTTTCGAGTTCTTTATCCATATCAATACTCCACGCAGGATATTGACCAACTTTCTCAAGCACTAGAAAATCACTATCTTTATCTCCTTTTTTGGTGTGGAAGGCGACAAGAAAAATTCTTTGGAATTTATTACAAGAAGCACACCGATATCGTAAGTCTCGAATTCTGTCATTAACAATTTCATTGGTGTGTTTATCGTAGTATTCATTAAACATATTAAATGTTTGATCAGATCCGCACACGCTGCAATACATCTTAATTGCTGGTTTCTCAAGTTCATCGGCTTTAATACCAGCCTTGTAATCTCTATACCAACTAATATTGGTCTTAAATTTACGATATAAAGGATATTCTTCTAAAAAGTTTTTATTGGGCATATCTTCATAAATATTTCTCAATTAATTCTTCGACTTTTATTAAATTTTTCCCTGCCCCGTAGTGAGCTTTGCTCTACTACTGGGGTCAACTTCGGACTAAATTTTGATTATTTTTTTACTGATTTGTATAGGCTGTCTTTTTGTAGGCGTAAACAAATCTCGTTGTATTATCACCTCCGCCACCCCCGCCATCGGTACCTAGTATATTAACGAAGTACTCTTCTATTTCTCTTGCAATATTAGAATTTTCTGCTTCTCTATATACACATAATCCATTTTTATCAACATTGTGTTCTTCATATAATCTTTGTTCGGGATTTGTGGCGATTCCAACATACCAATTAGGATAATCACCACCCGTCATATCTATATACCTCTTAATCTCTTGTATAATGATTTCTTTAGATTGAATCATTTTTTTTATTTCTCAATTAATTCTTCGACTTTTTATTAACTACTAAAAATCCTCTTTCTCTATTTGTTTTACCTATTGCTCTGACAATCTTGGATAGAGCAACCGTATAGACCTGCTTATGGGGACCGTAAGGATCAACGAGCGTAACCTTATTGTTTTTGGTGTCTACTGCCTGAACTAAACAATCATGTCCACCAGGGACTTTATACATTATAGGATTATATAATTCTACCCATAAATCCCTATTTCTTCTTATTGCCTCTATAATAAATTCTTTTAAGTTATCTATCTGCGAAGCCTTGAATGAAATTGCTTTAAACGGTAATTTATTTTTTCTAAAAAATTTATTTACCAAATCTGCATGTTCAACTGTCCTATAATTTAGATTATTCTTAATACCTTTTGCTATGAAATCTTGAGTGAATTTATAGCCGCGACGAAATAGAATCATCTGGAGACAAACCACATTACACATATTCGGTTTCTGTATTAATGGGAAATATGCTGGTTTTACTTTATATATCATAATCCAACTTTGGGCTAAATTTTGATTATTTTTCTAATTTATTTAGTCAAAATTTTCCCTAAAAATTTTTTAAGCTTTCTTTTTATTTTAGAATGAATTAAATTCAAAGAATTTTGAGGACTCCATCTCTCTCCCAAATCATCTCTTGTCCAAGACTCTAGCTCGCCAACAGGAACAATAAAAATACTATAGTTAAATAAGCCATCTAATATCTCTTTTAGATTAGTCGTAACTTGTGAGGCTTTCTTTTGGATTATTTGAATGCCAGATTCCTTAAATTTTTTCCGTGTAATAATATTTTCTTGTTCTAAATTTTGGAAGGTTCTCTTAAATTCTTCAAATTTATCTTTTAACACTGTATCAGAAATGTAAGAAGGAAATTGTTCATCTAGAATAAAATCAATATCTACTAGTGCCCCGACATCTAATTCAAACTCCCGAAGTTTTTGAAATATTTTTAATGCTTCTCTTTTGCCATTAAGTCCAATAAAATTTACATCTTGGAATAGGTCCCATAAATATAAAGCGGAGGCACTTTCATAAAATACTCTGTCATTTTCGTCTTCACAAAGGATAGTCTTTTTATAAAAGAAGGAGTTAAGAACTCTCTCAGTATAAAGATTAGATTTAAATTGAGTAAGCGTTCTAATATCCTCTGGAGAGAATACTTTATAATTAAAAATGTTTTCTTTTCTTCTTAAATAAAATATCTTTATGCTTGAGACCTCGGAACTCAGAATACCTCTTAAAAATTCTGAATCATGTGTGGCTATAAATAATTGCTTATCTTTTTCCTTTGCTAATTTAGCTACCAAAGTTCCTAATGCTCTCCTCTGGGGAGAATGAAGAAATGTTTCTGGCTCGTCAATAAAAATAATTGTTTTGAATGGCTGTAATAGGCTGAAAATTAATCTTAAATATGCCTTGATTCCATCTCCTTGTTGATCTATAAGTGGCGAGTTATTTTTCCATTCCAGTGCAACTTTTCTTGCATTAGTCTCTCCCTTTATTTTTTCACTCGGTAAAATGCGTAAAGGTTTCTGTCCCTGTTGGAGATTATCAAAACCAATATCTATTTTAAATACCTCGCGGATATTCTTCTTAATTTCTCCTAAAATGTCTTTATTTAAAAAAAGATAATTTAAAATGTTACTCTCGGACTCTGCAAGTAAATCATTAACTGCAGTGTTAAAGGGGCCGCCTAACCGAGATCCACAGTCTTCTAAGGCGATAAAATTATTTGACAAAAATTTCAAAAAATACCATCTGCTATCTTGATTCGAAGTTTTAGTAATCTCATACTGCATTTCTTCCTCCTCGGAAAGTCCTCGACTTTCATTAAATACATGCAAATTATAAATATCCCTTTTAGTGGTAAATGCTTTATAACCGGCCTTACTAAGAGTGTTTACTATTTCAAAATTTTCTACTTCATAAACTTTGGGTATTAAAGTCTTTATCGTACTTTTTAAATTCTTCAATTTTATCTGGATCTTCGTTAGCCACTTTGACTCTTTAGGTATCGATATATTTTCAACACAACTATAAATCTCCTTTAGAAAAACGGTTTTTCCACTATTATTTGGACCGATAATCAGATTGATATTTTTACAATCTTCTGTAGCGTTTTCGAGTATTTCAATTTGGCTGATTTTCACCATAAATTAAAATTAGGGTTAAATTTTATTTCTCAGTTAATTCTTCGGCCTTTTAGATTTCCTTCAGCTTCGGGCTAAATTTTAATTATTTGGATAGATTTTATTAATATAAAAACATGTTCCCCTACAACCTGGCCGGGCTGAAGGAGGATTTTTTTGATCTATTATTTCTTTAGCCTTTTTTAATAAACCTAAAACTGCTTTCGTATTAAGTTCAACGGGTACTATTGTGGAAGAAAATTTAAGATTGAAATCGATATCGTTCTCTAATTCAGAATTTGGTTCACAATAAACCAAAGAAAGTTTAGAAACGGGAAATTTATGAGCTAACAATGCATAAGAATTAAGTTGAATTTCATAGAGAGGTTGTAATTCATTTTGTTTTTGAGTGTATCTGGCTGTTTTAAAATCCACTATATGGATAGTTCCGTCATTTAGCTTGAATATACCATCAGGCGTACCCTTTAAAATCAAACCGCTTTCTTTATGTAAAATTATAAGATATTTTCGGTTCTGATAGGCCTCAACCTTCCCTACGTCTTCCACGGATAATACTTCTTTAACATCAGGAATATTAAGCCAATCAGGTAATTTTTTCCGTTGGAAAAATGACCGAGAAACGCTCTTTTTGCTAACAGAATCTATCACGCTGAAAATGCCGGGAAAACGCATGGGAAATGGACCAAAATGACGTTCAAACCAAAAACATCTTGGACAAAATTCCGGCAAAGCTAAACTGCCCAAATCTTTTGCACCAATAGAATTTAATCTGTTTAATTTTTCCATAAGTTATTCTTCAACTTCGGGTTAAATTTTGATTATTTTAAACTCTCACAAGCTATACCGTCATTATCTCCATCAAGCCGATGAATATCATTATTGATACCCCCACAGTACTCAAAAACGGCTTGAGCTTCTGTGTGGGTTATAAAGTTAGAACAATTATAAGCGTCGTAAGAACAAATTGTTCCTTTCAAGGTGGAAGGTGTAGATTCTCTTGCCTTTATGTTGGCTAACGTCCTTGCTTCGGTTTTTACCTCTCTTGTAGTTTCTATTGGTTTATTGTGGCAATGATATTCCCCGTCACTTAATCCCCATTTCTCACAATTAGTTCTACATACGTGGCATCCATTTGCATCGGTTTTACCAGGATGCGCAAAAATAGTTATTGGGAAAATAACTAATATAAAAAATATTAAAATTTTAAACCTAATATCGCCAAACATTTTAATTATTCTTATGGCATTACGGTTAAACCAACCACCAACGCTGTACCAATAATAACTGCTGCAATTATAATGGCTGCACCAATGTTTCCCTTTTTAATTTCCTCCCACTCGTTAATTGGTGTAATCCGAGAAAATATTTTAACTAATAAACCAAGCGCAATTGCCATTGAAATTGCTCCGGTTAAGGCCCAACCAAACGTAATAAGATATTGTTGAAAAATATATAACATATTCTTAAATTTATCTTAAAACCGACCTTTTATGAATTTTTCTAAACTTCGGGGGAAATTTTAGCTATTTCCTAAAAAAATAAACAATTCTCCGCAATCCCTACATTCACAAATTGGTTGATCTGGTTCTGATATTGGTTTCCCTGGGATATAATCTTCACATTCACCAACTCTATCTCCTCTATCAAATATATTTTTACTTTTACACTTTGGGCACTCTTTTTTGTTTGTTCTTTCCATAATTTTATTTCTCAATATTAAATTATCTTCCCCTGTGAGTAGCTATTGAAACTATTGAAAAAATATCTTTTCCCTCTTTTAAGGCTTCTAGTAGTTTCCTAAACATGTATGCATCTCTTCTATTGGTTTTTTCTTGAATCATTAGAAGTCTTGCAACTAATATAAGAAATTCTATTTTATATTCGCCATATTTACTGATCTCTTTATATTCTTTAATCTTACTCGCGTGTTTTTTTAACAAGTAATTTAGATTTAAAAATTTTCTCTCTGTTTTTTTATTAACGGTGGGTTTTGTTTCATTCCATATCTGTATTAAGAAACCTAGAAAACCTGATGTCTTTTTCTTTTTTTTACTCATTTTTATTAACAAATCTACTGCCCAATGAATATGCTTCGGGGTCCTTAATAAAGACCACTTTCCATCTTTTTTCTTTTGTCGATACTTAATGAGAATATCATAAGTACTTAAACTTCCCCTATAAACACCAATTATTTTGTTTTCATCAATATCAAATGTTGCCAGAGGACGAACTGTCCTACCTTCTTTCCTAAAAGTCATTGAAATTTTTGATTCTTTTGTTTCCATAATAATTAATAATTTAAAATCACTAATTCGTTTATTGGACCCCTTTTGTCTCCAACGCAACTAATAGCCCTATTTGCTTTAACTGTTTCAATTCTGTGGTCTTTATAGAGATTTTTTATAAACTTTGTGTCAGAATTGCTTAGCATAACCTTACATTTTCTCTTGTCCAATTTCTTAAATACATTAGCTAGTTTTTCTTGCTCCTCTTCTAGAAATTTCTCAGCTGTGTAGCTAGTAAAGTTTGAAGTTCTGTTTAACGGATAATAAGGGGGGTCTAAATAAACAAAGTCATCTTTCTGGGCATACTCTAGAATTTTAGAAAAATCACCGCTATTAAGTTTAGTTTGTTTTAATAACTTACTAGCTGCCAATAAGTTCTCTTCATCAAAAATTGCAGGATTTTTATGTTTACCAAAAGGAACATTAAACTCTCCTTTGCTATTCACTCTATATAATCCGTTAAAACAAGTTTTATTTAAATAAATAAAAATAGATGCTCTTTCAATCTTATCTAGTTTTTTAGTATTATAATCCCTCCTCATTCTCTCATAATATTCTTTGCTGTGACGTTCCTTATGTATCTTTAATAAATCTATAAGCCTCTTTACATTATTTTTTACAGCCGAGAAACATTGAATTAGGTCTTTGTTGTAATCACTAAGTATTGCTACATTGGGTTCACTGTAAAAAAACACTGCCCCTCCTCCTAGAAATGGTTCGAGATAACGTTTATATCTTTGCGGAAAGAAGACTGCGTATTGTTCAAGAAGTTGAGATTTTCCACCAGCCCATTTAAGAAAAGGTTGTACTTTAATTTTTTTATAAATTTCTTTTCCAAAAGTACGTTTTCCTGCTTCTAATACTGCTTTTAATTGAGCTGCTTTTGCTAGTCCGATTCCCCTTATCAACATTAATTCCTGAATAGGAGCTTGTAATGCTTTATCAATGGTCTGAAAACGCGTTAAAAGTCTTTCGGCAGTCACAAAAACAGATTCTTTGGCAATACCCCTTCCCAAAATAGCAGCGAGCAATTCCTTGTCTCGAAGATAAAAACCACCACCAGAGCGAATAATCTTCTCCCTGGGACGCTCTTCAAGAGGTAAATCGTGAATAGTAAAAGACTTTCTCATAAAACTACCTTAATTTTGCCACTTTTGAGATGTTTTGTCTATATACCAAAAACCCAGATATCCGATAAAAAACGACAAATTTGGAGCGTCGCACAAGATGCGTTTTTCGATTATAAAAAACGAAACTAAAAAGTTTCGTATATATATCTGTCTATTTAATAATCTTTATTTCGTCCTAATTAATAGCCATTGGTTATACGTTAAGTTGCCAGATGGCGAAGTTGAGGATGGTGGCGAAGGTGACCCAGAGAATATAAGGAATGAATAAAATGCCGGCGGCTCTTCTAATTTTATAGAATTTCAAAGTAACAATCAGTATTAAAATCCAGAGAATCAAAATTTCAAAAAAGGCCCAGGCCGGATTTTTTAGTCCAAAAAAGATAACTGACCACAAAGCGTTAAAAACAAGCTGAACAAGGTAAAGCCACAAGGCTGATTTGGCTCCGGGCTCTCCCCTCTTTTGCCAGACAAAAAATGCGGCAATTCCCATTAGGGTGTAAAGAATAATCCAGGCAGGTGCGAAAAGCCAATTGGGCGGGCTGAAGAAAGGCTTTTCAAGATAGGCGTACCAAGTTTGAATGCTGGGAGCTGTAAAAACAGAACCTATAGCTCCTGCCATCTGAGCGATAAGAATGGAAATAATTACGCCTAGAATTGTTTTTGCCATATCTTTTATTTAAACAATTTTCTTTGGCGGAAGGTTTTGGCGGTTTCCAGGGCGATTTTCCTACCCAGTTTAGTCAGGAAAAAAGAGGTTTTTGGGTCACCGGTAATTAATTTCCTCCTCCTTAAAGTTCGCAGTTGGCGATCCAGCTTCAAAGAATCTGGCCACTGAGGATATTTTGAGAAACCGAAAGATTCGGGAAATAAATTGAAGCACTCTTTAATCAACCTTTCAAAAGTGCATTTTTCTTTGTTTTCGATGACTGAATTGACGCCGAAAAGAATGAGATTAGTAATTTTGGCCCTTTTATATAGTTCCTCAACAAAGTTTTTTGTTTTACGTTTCATTTTTTAAGGTTGCAAAATGTCTTCGGTGCGGCCGTCAATTGAAATTATCACTTCATCCACGGTTGGAAACTGCATCAAAGTATCAGTAATTTCGGCCCGAATGGCGGCTACCCGGCAGGAACCGCCGACTTGATATTCCAGCTGCTGGTTAAAATCTACTGTGGCGACCCCTTCTTGAATGCTTAATTTTTGAATTCTTACTCCGGGATTGATATTTGAAAGATAACCTTGATTTATCTCTTCCTCTGTCGCTCCCCGCAAAAAAGCTTCCAAGGTGGCCCGAGCAACAGCTTGAGTTTTGGGAACTTGCCTTTCAACAGCCACGGTTCGGGAACAGTCAAAGTAAGGTTCATTAACAAAATGAGAATCACTCAAATATATTTTTACCGTCATCATTTCT
>Ga0315548_1003071_pt1 | contig 12694 bp, 12 predicted proteins | sample SalMarSW160110MG_2_FD_202540 | JGI IMG/M metagenome (GOLD analysis project Ga0315548, IMG submission 202540) | Salt marsh sediment microbial communities from the Plum Island Ecosystem LTER, Massachusetts, United States - Salt Marsh Sediment SW1601-110 ... | reverse complement strand
GTTATGCCATTGCGGCTTTAGGGGAAACCAGGTAATACCAATCAGGATATTTAGGATTTCTTCCCAGTATCACTTCGGCGAAGAGCTTTTGTAATTTGGCGGTCATTTTGCCAATCTCGCCCGTGCCTATAGGGCGATGGTCGATTTCCAATATTGGCGCTATGTTGGCTGCCGTCCCGGTAAAGAAACATTCTTCAGCCACATAAAGTTCGCTTCTGTCAACTTGCCTTTCAATTGTATCTATGCCTAACTCATTTTTAGCTAATTTCATGACCGTGTCCCTGGTGATGCCCATGAGGATGTTATCGGATGACGGAGGAGTTAGCAGTTTCCCTCCTAAAACAAGAAAGATATTCTCACCACTGCCTTCGCACACATGTCCGTCCTGGGTTAGCAATATTGCTTCATCAAAGCCACTTTCCTGGGCCTCGGTTTTAGCCAGAGCGCTGTTTACATAAATGCCACAAATCTTGCCGCGAGGTGGAATCATGGTATCATCCACGCGACGCCACGATGAGGTGCAGCAACGAACACCATTATCTATATCAAGGTAAGGAGGGAGTGTGGTCACGACAATAAAGAAGTCATCCTCCAGGTTGTGGAGACGGACTCCTACAGCTTCGGAGCTTTTATAGGCTAAAGGACGGATGTATACGTCTTCCTGGTAGCCACTTTTCCCCAAAAGCTCCTTGGTCAATTGGCAAAGCTTATCAACGGAGTAGGGGAGATTGATTTTCAGGATGCGACAGCCGTCAAACATGCGTTTATAGTGGTCTTGGATTCTAAAAATGCAAAATCTTTCCTGCTCGCTATCCCAGTTACCACGGATGCCCTCGAAACAAGCGGTGCCGTAGTGGAGGGCATGGGTCAGGATGCCGATTTTGGCTTCAGATAGTGGCATAAATTGTTTGTGGAAAAAGGCATAATCCGGCATCTTTCTCCTTTCTATTACAGGTAAAGGTATTCAATTATACTTCGTATTGCAAGCCCAAAACAAGCCCTATCCAAAATTCTAAGCCTTTGATTTATCAGGCGAGGATAAACCTCGCCACTACATTCATTTGTAGGGGCGGGGCTCGTCCCCGCCCACTTTTTGTCATTGCGAGCCCTTCCCCTCTTGTCATTCTGAGCCACCCCTCTTTATGTCATTGCGAGCACCTGAAAGGTGCGTGGCAATCTCATTGACTAAATTCCAAACACGATTGTAGTGCGACCTTTTAAGGTCGTGCAATCCTGCCCTTGCTGAATTCTGACTACTGACTACTGACTACTGACTACTGACTACTGACTACTGACTACTGACTACTGACTACTGACTACTGACTACTGACTACTGACTACTGACTACTAGTTTAGATGCCATTGCCTGTTTTTATCGCGGTTGAGCCGTATTTGCTTCGAATTTTGTCTATAGCTTTATCCAGGTGCTCCGGCTTTTCCGTCCCCGAATCAAACATAGGGAGTTGTTTCCCCTCGCCAACCAGGCTTGATATTCTAATACCTATTAGTCGTACTGGTTTTTCTTGTTGTGCCAGAGCTTTAGTCAGCAACTGCTGAGCTGTGGCAAAAACAACTTGGGTAACGTCGCTAGCTTCTCTTAAGATGACCTGGCGGGTGATTGTCTTAAAGTCAGCATACCTCAGCCTTATAGCTACACATTTTGCCCTTTTGTTTTGACTCCGCAACTCCTGGCAAACCTCCTGGCATAAATTGTGGAGATTGGCCTCAAGAAAATTGCGGTCCAGGGTATCGCGGGCAAAAGTGAGCTGCTGGCTAATAGATTTAGCTTCACCCGGTGCCTCCACTTCTCGGTCATCTATCCCCCTCGCATAGCTATGAAGCACTGCTCCAGTTGCTCCGAACTGTCTTTTTATCGTGTCCGAAGGAAGGCTGGCTAATTCTCCTATTGTCGTTATTCCCATCTCTTTTAAGGACTGCTCCGTTTTCTTGCCCACCCCGGGTAATTTAGCTACGGGGAGTGGATTAAGGAAAGCCTGTTCCTCCCCCGGGGCTATTTCTAGCAGCCCATCGGGCTTACAAAGGTCTGAGGCAATTTTGGCTACTACCTTACATATGGCGATGCCCACTGAAGCTGTGATCTTGAGCTCATTATGTATTCTTTCTTTTATCGCCAGTGCCAGTTTCTGGGGAGAACCATAAGGTTCTTCACATCCAGTGACATCAAGGTAGGCTTCGTCAAGCCCTAAAGGTTCAATGTAGGGAGAAAAATCGCCCAGAATTTTCATAAACTTAGCTGAAGCATCTTTATAGAGTGAGAAGTGAGACCGTATGAAAATTGCCTGGGGACAAAGGCGGCGTGCCTTGGATGACGGCATACCGGCATGGATGCCGAAAGGTCGCGCTTCATAGGAAGCAGAGGCAACTACGCCTCGGCGCTCGGGGTCTCCGCCGACGATTACCGGCTTTCCCTTTAGCTTCGGGTTAAGCACCTGCTCCACAGAAACGAAGAAGGCATCCAGATCAATATGAAAGATGCAGCGAGCCATGAAACAGTATATAAACTAGCACACAGAGTTGATAAAGCCAACTTTTCATCGTTTTGCGACTCCTTAACTCCACAGTATGTCCTGGGTGCCGCTATACCCAATCTACTGACTTTTTAACCGAATGTGGATGAAATTGTAGGAAAATCAGAAAAACGTGCCGAAAATCTGCGACATCTAGCAAATCTTAACAGGATTTAAACATCTAAGTGTTACTATTATGAAATAACAATATGCGAGCCTGTTCAGGAAGAACTTGAAGGTAGGGCATAATCTGCTGTGAACGGAGAGTTTGGGGAAACTAAACTATTACGCTGTGCCGACAGCGATGGAGCCGGTTATGTCGCCATCCCGAGTTGATATGGGAAATCCCGGGAAAAATATGGACGAAATAAGAAGAGGGGAGGGGATATGCCTAGAGTATCATTTGGAAGTCGTGTAGTACAAAAGTTAAAACGTGTGAGCCTGAATCATAACCTGTTAGAAAATATTCAAGTTAAAGAAGGCGATACTATTGACCTATATTTTGACACTGAAGAGCAAGCAATTGTCATTAAGAAGTCTAATGCTAAGAGCGCTAAGACAGACGAGTAAAAGTATGAATATAGGACTCGGCTGGACGCTGGATCGTGCTTTTTTGAGCCCAGTTGTGTAGAGGATTTTAGCACAGCAATGTTGGAATGGTATGGAAAGCATGGTCGCCAATAGATGATGGCATACCGGCGTGGATGCCGAAAGGTCGCGCTTCATAGGAAGCTGAGGCAACTACGCCGCGGCGCTCAGGGTCTCCGCCGACGATTACCGGCTTTCCCTTTAGTTTTGGGTTAAGCATCTGCTCCACAGAAACGAAGAAGGCATCCAAATCAATATGGAATATACAGCGAGTCATAAGATGGTATATAAACTAGCATACAGAGCTGATAAAGCCAACCTTTCGTCACTTTGTTGACTGCCTCTAAAAGTAATAAAAACCAACATTTATTTACTTTGTCTTGATTCTATTGTTTACTTCTATTCTCTTACGTAACTCTTTATTATTGAATGAGCATTGCTATATAAATTGATTGATTAACTTTATAGTAATAGTATCTACTCAAACAAATGAGCAGTTTAAACCGAGAAAACAAAACTGAATTCGGCTTTCAATGGCATATTACTAACAGATGTAATCTCAGGTACTTGTGATAGTATCCGATTTATATTAACTCCAAATTAAAGCTTGCTTATGTTTACCAGGATGGTCGTATTGAGCTGGGGTTTAGGGAATCCATGTGACCGGAGGTTTCATGTGAGATCTTCGTTCGCAGAGGATCCTATTTCAACTTCAGCCCTTCGACGTAAAGACTCAACTGAACTGATATATCTCAGATATTGTAGGTAGTTCTCCAACTCTCGGCGTTCGTCGTCAGTTACGAAAAGAGTAAGAGGTGTGGTTGTAGGTGGTAATGAGACAGGCACACTCACTGGGGGTCTAAGCATAGGAGTGAGGGAAGCGCGTACTAGTAGTTTGTCTGGATGCACTCCTAATGCCCAGGCTACTTTTAGCAGAAAAATTTCTGGACGGCGCGGAAGATTACGGTCGAGCTCCAGTTTAGATAAAGTCTTGTAAGAAACCTCTGCCTTATATGCAAGGTCCTTAATACTCAAACCCAGCTCGTCTCGGCGTTGCTCGATGTATACACCTAGTTCGCTGGTTCTTGCCTTGGTTGGTCGTCCTCTACGTTTCATGTACCGAATAATATGTCTCTAGAGCTGTTTTTGTCAAGAGAAATCTCAAATTCTAGAGATAAATATTTTAATATTTATCTTGTAATGTTAATAGTAAATCAACGTTTTAAAATTAGGTTGACATCAAGCCATAATTCTCTTATAATAGAGATAAAAGCTGGTGTGAAGCATGTTGATATTCTCCGAAAATAGAAATAAAATGATGTCCCCAGCTATAAGATGGCGACTCTGAGGTAACAAAATGACAAAGTATCGCCTCCGAGAGCTAAAAATTGAGGTCAATAAGACCTGCCCTCTTTATTGTCTTCACTGTTCCTCCAATGGTCGGCCTAACGCTCCAGATTGCCTAGGTCCCAATAAGGTTTCAGAGCTGATTAGAGAATTTATTCACTTGGGTGGTGAGAAACTGTGTATTTCCGGCGGTGAGCCATTGTGCTACGAGGGACTGTCGGCAGTCATTAATTCTTGTAAGGGAACCAACATTGATGTATCGTTATATACTACCGGAATTATTCGAAACGGTGGTCCTCCCAAGCATATCTCAGAAAGAACTGCGGATTTCCTAGCTGAAAATGGTGTTAGAGTTATATTTAGCCTGCATGGTGCATATGCTAAAACTCACGATATGCTTACTCAGGTTCAGGGTAGCTTTGATAACACAACGATGGCCATCGAAAAGACGATTGACGCTGGGGCACTAGTTGAGGTTCATGTTGTGCCAACGGCCATCAATTTCCGCGAACTTACTGATATTGCCAAGTTGGTTGATTCATTTAACATTAAGAAAATGAGTTGGTTACGTTTCGTTCCTCAGGGGCGGGGGTTCTTAAACAAGCATCTTTTACAGCTAAGCAAAGAGCAGTTAACACAGCTTGTGCGTGAAAAGGTCCAACTGCAGCAAGGATGCCCAAATGTTGCTATACGGACCGGCGCCCCTTTTAATATTCTATGTCCTCAAGCCCCAACAACGTGCGAGGCTGGTGTAAGTGTCCTTACAATAGGTCCCGATGGTACCGTTTCACCTTGCGATGCTTTTAAGCAGTTCAGATTTTCTGGCAGTTTCGGGGATGTTTTGCACTATTCGCTTACTGAGGTATGGCGCAAATCGGACTTTCTGAATTCGGTTCGAGCCCTATACGAGTCTAGGTTAGAATCCTCATGTGCTTCTTGCCATTTGTATCCTAAATGTAATTCCGGTTGTCTCGCTCAGAAAGCAATTGCTTCAGGAAGCCTAGCTGATGGAAGAGACCCTGACTGCCCGCTGAATGGTGCAAAGGTAGTTAGGGATGAACTCAAAGCAATTACAGTTTGCTGACTTGGTTGAACGAGTCCAATGTTGCAGTCTCTGTCCTCGCATGACCCAACGCACACGAGTGCTTGGTCCAACCAACGGTAATTTAGACTCCTCAGTAGTCTTTATCGCCGAGGCGCCGGGCAGACTTGGAGCAGATAGATTCGGTATTCCTCTATTTGGTGACCAGACCGGTCGGAACTTTGAGTGGCTTATTTCTAGTGCTGGAATCAACAGAGAAGCGATTTTCATCACCAATGCAGTGCTCTGCAATCCAAGAGCAGCAGACGGCAAAAACGATTCTCCTACCATAACAGAAATTCGCAACTGTTCTATATATCTTAAAGAGACATTGGACATAATTAAGCCAAAGTATATTGTACCATTAGGAGCAGTAGCGCTGGTTTCTCTTAATGCTATTAAGTCGCACCAGATAAAACTATCTAAAGGTGTGGGGGAGTTATCTTCGTGGAATGGATATCAGGTATATCCCCTGTTTCATCCTGGTCCTCGGGCTTTCATTTGGCGTCCCAAGCGCAGGCAAGAGGAGGACTATCTAGCTCTTGCCGACTTACTTGGCAAATACTCTTCATTCGGGAGAGGTTAAAAAATAAAAAATGCAAACAATAACAGAATACGTTATATCAATAGTAGTTTTTTGTGTGCTGCTGGGAGCCTCTTTTTTAGTGTTGCGGAGGGTGCCCCCGCGTTACACCGTTGATACTAATAAAAAAGAAGAGATAGATCATCGCGTTGTACATTTCACACTTCGCTTAGCACTCACATTTGGAATTGGCACTGTTGTAATAGGTGTATTGCTCGTGGCTACCCTACTTGTGCTGTAATTGTTTTAAATTAGGTGTAGGTATTATAGGGGGAAACATGGATTTTGGATTTCTAACAGATAAAGAAATCAAGGACAGGAATAAAGAGTTATTCAAGGAGGGGTTCGTTGAGAAACAAGCTGTAGGCGCTTCGTACGACCTGAGTTTGGGAGAAGAAGTATATATAAGTGGGGAAGACTGTCCCACAAAGCTTTCAGAAATCAGCCCCTTCTTTAGCATTCCACGTGGCCAGTTTGCATTGCTTATGACGAGGGAATACGTAAAAATGCCTAAGGACTATTTCGGTCTTATCTCCATCAAGTTTTGGAAAAAGGCACAGGGATTAATAAATGTATCAGGTTTTCATGTCGACCCCGAATTTGAGGGTAAGATATTTTTTTCTGTTTTTAATGCTGGGCCGAGCGATGTAGTGTTGAGATATGGGGAGCCTACATTTATGATTTTCTTCTACAAATTGCGGGGGGAGGTAGATAACCCATATGTGGGGGAGGTAGGAGGGAAAGAGAATCTGCCAACCAAGCTCGTCACTTCTCTAAAAGGTACAAGCGCCTCTCTCTCAGACGTGGATAAAAGAGTAAGAGACCTAGAAGTTACTAATAGGATATTTATTGGCTTGCTCGCAGCCCTAGCTGCAGGTATTATCGCCCTTTTTGTCCAAGTGATTATGGGCTAGCAGATGGACTAGTCAGCTTAGCTGGGGCGAGGGGCTTTGAACCTTTTGTCAAACTAGTAAATCTTAGTATATGCAACTCCTTGGTCTATCAGGGAAGGCTAAGGCCATAGCTTGAATCACAATCACTGGCAATAAACAGTGAACAGTCACCTTCCGATGTTTTGTGACTCCTTAACTCCATAGTATGCATTAGACACCGCACAAAGAATTGTTGACTATTCACTTCATCACTTAAGCTTGGCAATATCAACAAATTCTTGTGTAACTGCCCTTATGCCTGATATGACCCTGTCGATATCATCTCGTTGAGCTATGAACCTTCTGCTGTGCGCAGACTGATCTCCCATATCTTTGAGTTGGGGTAATACCTTCTTTACGTTTCTGCCTAGGTCCCAAGCGGGCTCGGCCAGAGCCTTTGGAATCAATTCCTTGAGATACAGGTAGTTTCCATCTGAGTCCTTTATCTTGGACTGAATGCTGCGAGCCTCGAATGCCTCAATGATCAGCGTCTCAATAAGTCGACGAATCATAACCGCGCACGCATCATACCATCCACTAGCGTAAGAACCGTTAATTTGATCTACTATTCTTTCTATGTATTCCCGCGTTCCCTCAACTAGAGAAGGAGGAATCACGACGTCGCTATCACTTGGACGTGGTGATTCCTCAACGATGTGGAGGAGGCGGTGGGTGCAGTCACTCAAGTACTTCAGTAACTGGATTTTATCTTTTTTCAAGTAACTGATCGACAACACCTGAAATTCGGCCAATAACGGGACAAGACCGTTCCCGGGAGAACGCCAGAACAATATTGCGTCTCTCAAAAGGTAATCCAACTGAAGGACAAAGCTTCCAGCGAGAGTAGAGTCATGAGAGCTCAGTGCGTCTTCAATGCGTATCTTCAGATCGCGAAGTTTCAGAAGAATGTCCCTCTTGGAATCTTGCTCTTGCAAGTCGTCACTTGTTTCCATAGCGAACTCCGAGAAACTCAGGTCTACAACAGCAATTATAACGAAAAGAATTTTTGTCTCACAACAGGTTGTTCCTCAGCAGGCAACATTTGCTCGTACACGCGGTCAGACGGGTCATATCCATAGAACAGAAGAGTTTACGTCTTACCCCACTTGTAGGCAAATATCCATGCCCCCTGTCGTAGTAATTGAGGGATTTTTGTTTTGTCAATCGGCTCGTATCCGAGAGGGAACAGTCATATACCTGTTAGGTTATCTTCCTGAGCTTAAGAGTCTTTTTTGAGTCACAATTGCCTGTTTTGTTACTTCACTACATAAACCATCGCAGTGTGCTTTTATTGTTGCGAAGCTGGTTGGTCAGTCACTCTTGGAGACAAATTCTTTCACCCTTCTCTCAAACACCCCTCTCTCCAAAAGCACCCTTCTCTGACATTTAAGGCATTTAATACCAACGTCGGCGCCCACCCTCACCACTTCCCACTCATAGCTGCCGCAAGGGTGTGCTTTGCGCAACTGGACTATGTCACCGGGCTTTATTTCTATAGTCATTGATTTGGTTGCGGATTTTTTCAGCCATGTTTCTAGCCGCCTGGGCAAAATCCTTTTCCTTGGAGGCATAAAGAATTTGCCTCGACACATTGATAATGGCCTTCTCGCCCCGAGCATCCACTCCATAGCCCACCGCTGAAGCCAGGTCCCCTCCCTGAGCGCCAATGCCGGGGATAAGCAAAGGCATTTCTGGGCAAATTGAGCGGACCTTCTTTAATTCCTCAGGATAGGTAGCCCCGACTACCAGGCCGATATTGCCATAAATATTCCATTCTTTGGCTTTTTGAGCCACTGCTTCGTATAAGGGCAAGCCATTGGTGCGAAGGTTCTGGAAATCTGTGGCTCCCCGGTTTGATGTTCGGCATAAAATAAATACTCCTTTATCCTGGTAGTTAATAAAAGGCTCTATGGAATCGAAGCCAAGGTAGGGATTGACGGTAGCGGCATCGAAGCCAAGAACCGAAAAGAGAGCCCTGGCATAAGCCCTGGCAGTGTTGCCGATATCGCCGCGCTTGGCATCACCAATTACAGGAATATCACCAGGTATATATTTAACGGTCTTCTCCAGGATAGCAAGCCCTTCGGTTCCTAAAGCTTCATAGAAAGCCAGATTGGGCTTATAGGCACAGACCAGGTCGGAGGTGGCCTCGATAATGGTTTTGTTGAATTGTAGAACGTCTACCCCGGGCATAAGCTCCGGGTCGGGGTCAAGTCCGATGCAAAGCCAGCTCTTGTTTTTTCGGCTGGCATTAAGCAGTTTATCGGTGAATTTCATTACCGTAACCTAGATAATATCAGGAGATGGCTATAAATTAAAGCTCGGTCAACATTCTACTATATTGAGAGGGTATTGTGATGTTAGTTTTGTCAAATGTAGTGTAGTTGCCCAATTTATTGGGCTCGCTCTTTAAGAGTGGCTGAGGAAGTTAATAACCCCCTTTATCCCCCTTATCTTAAGGGGGATATCAAAGGTGAAGAAGAGAATAATTTAATCTTAGGGGGATGTCACAGAGGAAGATCCTCATCTTAAGGGGGGACAGGGAAGTTTTCGAAAATTCTGCTCTTAAGATAAAGTAGATTGCCCCTCTTAAGATAAGAGGGGCAAGGGGAGTTATGAAGCAGAGTCCAAATCTATTGGACTCTCTCCTCTATCATTGCGATGCTTCCCTCGCGATAATCGTGTAGATGAGCACGGCTCTTTGCCTTTATTCGTGTCAAAGGCTACAATAAGGGCGTGCGCGACCTGATTGCCGATGCCTTGAAAGGCCATGGTGCCGACTATATTGAAATCCATTTTGAGGAGAGCCAGGCTACTAATATTGTCTACAGGGGGGAGAGGCTGGAGGAGATAAGCAGGGCTCGTAATTCCGGTGGCAATATTCGTGCTTTAGTCCAGGGTAGCTGGGGATTCGTCAGCTTTAATCGTCTTGACGGACTGCGGGACAAGGTAGCTCTGGCGCTGGAGGAGGCAAGGTTAGCAGGCAGGGAATCATTTAAGCTTTTCTCCACGGAGCCTGTAGTGGATACGGTGGTGCCGCAATTGAAGAAGGATTCCACGGCTATGCCGTTAGCAGCGAAGAAAGAGCTTCTAGATGAATACAACGACATTATATTGAGCAGTCCGAAGATTCAAAGCTCAAGAATCAACTATCGTGATGGCAGAAAGCAACGTACCTTCGCTAATTCTGAAGGCAGCTATATAGAGCAAGCTAAAACCGACCTTAATTTACGATTGACAGCCATAGCTCGTGAGGATAGCGAGGTTCAACAAGCGGGACTGAGCCTGGGAAGCAATGGCGAGTTTTCTGCTGTGGAGGGGCTACATGAGCAAGCCAGGGAGATAGCGAGGCGTGCCGCAGCCCTTCTTTCCGCCCCCCAGGTAAAAGGCGGAGAGTATACCGTAATTTTGAACCCTATTCTGGCTGGAGTCTTTGCTCATGAAGCATTCGGACATTTATCCGAGTCGGATTTTGTATATCAAAATGAAAACCTGCGGCAAATAATGGTCTTGGGAAAGAGATTTGGCGGCAAGCCTCTCAATATCGTTGATGACCCTACGATTCCTAACTTGCGGGGAAGTTATAAATACGATGATGAAGGGACGCCAACAAGGGAAACCTATCTTATCCGGGAGGGCATTCTGGAGGGAAGGCTTCATTCCCGGGAAACAGCGGCTAAGATGGGAGAAAGGGCTACGGGAAATGCTCGAGCCATAAATTACCTCTTTTCCCCAATAGTGCGAATGAGCAATACCTTTATTGAGCCAGGTAGCACTTCGTTCGATGAAATGCTTGGTGGTATCGAGGAAGGCGTCTATGTTAAGGATTGGTACGGCGGAACGACCAGCCTGGAGATGTTCACTTTCTCCGCTGGGGGAGCTTACATGATTCGCCGGGGGAGATTAACAGAGTTATTGCGCCCCGTGGTGCTAACTGGTAATGTTTTTACTACCCTGCAAAATATAGATGCCATAGGCAATGACCTGGAGATGAATCAGGGTGGTGGCTGTGGCAAAGGGGGACAATCTCCGCTACCCGTTTCTAACGGTAGCCCACATATCAGGATTCGTCATTGTGTGATAGGAGGAAGATAAAAATTGAGAAGTCAGTAGACAGTAGACAGTAGGGGGGTGGCTTCTGGTTGCTGACTACTGACTACTGACTACTGACTACTGACTACTGACTACTGACTACTAGCTGCTAACTACTAATTTCGGGGTTTAGAATTTAGGATTTAAGATGGAACATATTATGGAGGTTCTCCGCTCTGCTCGAAAGGTGGCTGAGCAAGCTGAAGTTTTCTCGGTTTCTTCTCGGGCAATGCCGATACAGTTTGAAGCCAATGAACTAAAACAGGTTCAGACCAAGGAGAGCAGCAGTACTGCCTTGCGAATTTTCAAGGAAGGTAGAATTGGCTTTGCTATTGCCAGTGGAGGGGGCGATTTGGAAGCTTTGGTTGACATGGCCGTGGAAACCTCTCAATTTGGCAGTCCGGCCAACTTTCGATTTCCTTCCTCCCAGGACTATTCTGAGGTAAGCATCTTTGATTCCGAGGTAGACGAAATAGCTATGGAGAGGATGGTTGAGATCGGGAAGGAGCTTATAGCCAAGATCAGGGGGCATACTCCTGATATTCTTTGCGATGTTCAAGTAACCAAGGGAACAAGCTCCATCTCCTTAATTAATTCTCAAGGCGGTGAGGGAAGGTATAACAGCAGCTTTTTTAGCCTTAGCCTGGAAGGCATTCTTGTTCGGGATACGGATATGCTTTTTGTGGGCGATAGCGAAAGCTCATGTCGTCCCGATTTTATCGAGGTTGATGACTTGGCTGATAGAGTGATATGGCAACTGGAAATGGCTAAGAAAAAAGCTACTGTGTCCACCAAGCTGCTGCCAATAATTTTTACACCTAATGGAGTGGCCAGTGCCTTACTGAGTCCTCTAGTGCTGGCGTTTAACGGCAAATCAGTCCTCGAGGGGGCTTCGCCTTTAAAAGATAAACTGGGGGAGCAAGTTTTTGACAAAAAGCTGAGCTTATGGGATGATGCTACCGTAGCTTATGGCGTAGGGAGTTATCCTTTTGATGACGAGGGGGTGTCCAGCCAGCGTCTACCACTTGTTACAAATGGAGTAGTGACGAAGTTCCTTTATGATTTACAAACAGCAGCTTTAGCTGGTACTCAGAGCACTGGTAACGGCCAGCGAGTAGGAGGTGGGTTTCCCCGCCCAGCTATAAGCTCTCTTATTTTAAGTGGAGGAGATGTTTCTTTCCAGGCGATGGTGGAGGATATGAAAGAAGGATTAATTGTGGAGCAACTTATCGGGGCTGACCAGGGTAATCTTCTGGGTGGTGACTTCGGTGGCAATGTTTTGCTGGGATATAAGGTAGAGGATGGTGAAATAGTGGGGAGAGTGAAGGATACTATGATTGCCGGTAATGTATATCAAGTGCTAAAAGAGCTTCTTGGCATAGGGCAGGAAGCAAGGTGGGTTGGCGGGATTTTGCAAACTCCTCCTTTATATTGCTCTCGTGTATCAGCGGCGACCAAAGGGAGCTAAGATGGATACGAAAGATGTAATAAAGCTTTATAAGCAACCACGCCCTAAGAATTGTTCTATGCTTGCCTCCTGGCC
>Ga0315548_1003070_pt1 | contig 12704 bp, 10 predicted proteins | sample SalMarSW160110MG_2_FD_202540 | JGI IMG/M metagenome (GOLD analysis project Ga0315548, IMG submission 202540) | Salt marsh sediment microbial communities from the Plum Island Ecosystem LTER, Massachusetts, United States - Salt Marsh Sediment SW1601-110 ... | reverse complement strand
ACCTTTTTGTTTCTTCACAGGTAACGAAATAAGCTTTCGTTACCCAGCAAAACACTATATAGTAAAATAGGTAAGATATAACTTAATTTTGGTAGAAAGACTTGACATTCTCTTAGTTACTCACTACAATGAGCACATACTCAATAATTGGAGTATTTCATAGATGCTACAGCCGTATTTGGTCACTACCGTCAACCAGAAGGTGCTAAGCATGCTGGCGAAATTCTCGGACCAAGAATTCTATGAGCGAGAAGTCGCCCGCAGCTTAGGAATATCTTATGGTGCTGCCAACCGGGCATTGAATGAGCTATATTCATCAGGTGCTATCACCCGCCGCCGTGAAGGTAAAATGTACTTCTATTCCATTAGTCCTTCTAATGCAGCTATCACCGAGTTTAAAAAGATGGTTAACCTTATGCTGATTGAACCACTAGTTGAGCAGATTAAGAGCCTGTCTAATCGCATTGTACTATATGGCAGTTGTGCCCTCGGTATTGATACGTCCGAGAGTGATCTGGATTTATTCGTTGTGTCGAACAGTAAGAAGGAAGTGTCTGATATTATCAGTGATTTCAAGTTCCCCCAGGGATACGAAAGTATTCATATTCAATCAGTCATCAAGACACCGATTGAGCTTCTTGATAGCGGGGAATCAGAGCGTGCTTTCCTAGAAGAAGTTGACCATGGCATAGTATTATGGGAAAAGGTAGCCAGTGAATCGCGAATTTAACCAATGTCTGGAAAATAAAAAGATTATTCCTTATGCCCGAGGGAAGAACCTGGTAGGAAAGGAAATATCAGTAGCTAAAAGTGATCTGAACGATGCCAAGGCTGGTTATGAAAACGACCGCTACAAATGGTCGACGATTCAGGCTTACTACGCCATGTTCCATGCGGCCAGAGCGTTTATCTATTCTGAAGGCTATCGCGAGAAGAGCCACTATTGCTTGTCTGTAGCGTTAAAGGCTCTATTCGTGGACAAGGGAACCATGGATGCCGAATTAGTTCGCGATTTCATTAATGCCATGAATCTCCGTGAAGCGGCCGACTATGAGTCCGATTTTTCTCAGTCTGGAGCGAAGGCGGTTATCACCTCCGCGGAGAAATTCATAGAAAAAGCAGCGGCCATATTAAATATTAGTGAGTAGTTAATATGTCCCCGGAAGAAAAGGAACAAAACCAAGGCCTTACGAAACAGACAAGCAAGTGGTTTGAAAACCGGGGGCTATTCTCCGACCACTTTTTACAGGCACGTCTACCTGAGTGGAATGAATGGGAAATCGATACGGAGTTAGTTCTCTTCCGTAATAGCCTCAATGCATTATATGAGGCTAAGAAGGATTTCTTAGCCAACATGAACGAGGCCCAAACGGAGGACGAGTTTATAAAACCGGTCCTCGATCTCCTCGGTTATACCAATAGCTATATTGTCCAGGCGCCTACCAAACTTGGGAAGCAGACAAATCGGCCGGACTATGCCCTGTTCCCGGATGAAGCGACCAAAAATAAGGCATATAGTAAGCTGGATCAAAATGATTATACACAGTGTATCGGTATTGCGGATGCTAAATACTGGGAGCGCGAGCTTGATATAGCGAAATCTAGTGATCGGGACACGTTTTCCAATCAGAATCCGTCTTTTCAGATAGCCGGCTATCTAACGGGCACAAAGCAAAACTGGGGTATTCTTACCAACGGCAGACACTGGCGATTATACAGTACGAAGTCTTACCTGCCCTTAGGTAATTATTATCAGGTTGACCTAGTACGACTCCTAAGAGAAGCACCTGAGGACGCTCTTAAATACTTGTATATTTTCTTCCGTAAAGAGGCGCTCCTCAGGGTTGACGGCAGGTCATTTTTAGACCGTGTTCTGGAAGGCAGTGAGGAATACGCTGTCGAGCTTGAGATCGATATAAAGGAGCGCGCTTACGACGTTGTTGAGCTTCTATGCCGGGGTTTTGCCACCAACTTCGGTCACACCCAGCTTGATGATGCCACCTTAAAGAGTATATATGACAATTCCCTAACCCTTCTCTACCGTCTGCTCTTCGTATTCTATGCTGAGGCAAGAGAACTGTTACCGCTATCAGTCAATATGAGTTACCGGGATAATTATAGTCTGAGAAAGCTAACCCACGATATTGACGATATATTCAACAAAGGATATGAGCTCAGCACCAGTTCACATATTAGATACCAATATCTGGAGAATCTATTCAACTTGATCAATAAAGGCGATCCCAGGCAGGGAGTGCCTGAGTACAATGGTGGCCTTTTTGACCCGGCAGAGCATCCATTCCTGGAATCAAACCTAATCACCGACGCTTTTCTGGTGCGGGCGATTCATCAGCTGGCGCGTATCACCGATAAAAAGCTGGGGCGAGAAATAGCCGTCGATTACAATACCTTGAGAGAGCGTCACCTGGGCAGTATCTACGAGGGTTTGCTGGAGTTCAAACCTCAAATAGCCCCTCACGACCTGGTTATTATCAAGGATAAGGGCAGCATTAAATATGCGCCGGCCAGCCAGCACCCCGGCAAGAAAATCGCTTACAAGAAGGATGAACTGTACCTCGTCAATGATAAGGGTGAGCGGAAGGCCAGCGGCTCTTACTATACCCCGGAATATATCGTCAACTATATTGTGGATAATACTGTCGACCCGCTGGTAAAAGAGGCGCAGGAAAAAACAAAAGCGCTTAAACCGGCTGTCGATAAAGAGATTGCGAAATGGCGGAAACTGAAAGAGCAGAAAGAGAGTTCGGAGCCGACCGCAAAATACGACCGCAAAATAACCGAGGAGAGTGAAAGGCTTCTTGAGCCATACCTTTCGCTTAAGGTGCTCGATCCGGCTATGGGCAGCGGCCACTTCTTGGCCCGGGCGACGGATTTCCTGGCCGAAGCTATCGCTACTGACCCATATATCGAATCCCTACTGGGGCTGACCGAAGATTCCGAGTTGACTTACTACCGCCGTCGCGTAGTGGAGAGTTGTATCTACGGGGTAGACCTGAATCCGCTGGCGGTCGAACTGGCCAAGCTTACGCTCTGGCTGACTACCATGGCCAAAGCCAAGCCCTTATCTTTCCTCAACCATCACCTGCGGGTAGGCAACAGCCTGATTGGCGCCAGGGTAGCCGACCTGGACGAGATACCCAGGTTGAAAGGGAAGAAAGGTTATGACCCGAGCCGCGCGCCGGTGCAACTCGGCTTATTCCAGAACGTATTCAACCAGAAAATATCAGTCCTGCTGAAGAGCCGGGCGCTTATCGCCCAGCTCCCCACCGAAACGCTTGAAGACGTACATAACAAGCAACAATGGGAGCAAGAGTTTGAGCATAACCTAGAACGTTTTCGTACCCTAGCCGACGTCTGGGTGAGCACGTTCTTCGGAAACAATGTTGCCTGGGACGAATACAACGCGATGTTGGAACAATCCCAGATTACCGATGCGGAGTGGCACAAGCTCATACAGAAGAAGAATATCCGGCAGACCATAGCCCTGGCCGGAGAGAAACGATTTTTCCACTGGGAACTGGAGTTTCCCGAGGTCTTCTATGATGAGCATGGTGGCCGTAAAGAAACCGCCGGCTTTGATGCGGTGATTGGGAACCCACCTTACTATTTGTTACAAAGAACGGAGCTCCAGACAATTGTGCGACAGCTTGATTCAGACATTTTCACTGGCTCCAATGATGTTAGCCATATTTTCCTAAAAAGAGCCTGTCAATTTACTCGATTAGGTGGTATGTTTGCATTTATCGTTACCCGATACTGGATGGAAGCTCATTTCAGCGCTGGTTTGCGGCGATATATTTTACAGAACGCTCGCCCGACCATACTCGTTGATTTCGAAAATCTTCAGGTATGGCCAGATGTAAATGTACTCACAGTCATTGCCGTTTTCACAAAAGGTCAACCGAGCAAGGAGCCTATTGTTTTTTTGAGTGAAGCTGCACAAGATAAATCGGCAGAGTTTTTCTTGAAGAGATGTGCTAGTTATAAAGAATATCACGAGTATCAAGTTTCGCCTGAGATATTCGGGGAAGCCGCTTGGCATCTAAGAGCATTACGAGGGAGTAATCTTTGGAACAAGATAAATATGCAAAGTATTCCCCTTAAGAATGTGTGCGAAAACACTCAGGGTATTAAGACTGGCAACAATACGGCTTTCACTGTAAGCGAACAGATTGTCGAGAAGAAACACCTAGAAAAAGACTGGCTTCTTCCACTGGCTCAAGCTGAGAATGTACAGAGGTATGAAATACTCCTTGCGAACGAATATGTCATCTACACAGATGGGTTAAGAGACATTAATGATGCGCCGAATATCATGTCTTATCTTAAACCTTATAAACAAGAACTACAACGGCGTGCTGAATGTAAGGATGGCCTCTATCCATGGTGGCGTCTCCAGAGGTCGCGCGATTCTAATATAATACGCAGTAGCAAGCGGATATTGGTTCCCTTATATGCCACTCACAATAGGTTTTGTGCCACATTAGAACAGTATGTGGGAATGACAGATGTCTATATTCTTGTTCCAACCGACAGACGTTATACTCACACCTTCCTTACTGCTGTCTTGAACTCTAAACTTCTTGATTCATATCATCTGGCTTTTTGCAAGATTAAACGAGCGGGATACCTCGAATACTCCGGTGCCGCGTTATCGGCCCTCCCCATCCGTCTTATTAATTTCATCACCCCAGAACAAGAACGCAAGCAACTGCTGGAACAAGCAAAAATAACCTACCAGGAGTACTTGGGGAGCAAGAACCCGGACAAAATCCTTACCTTTGTATCCGAGCGCTTGCCGGCAGCGGAGGATGGTACGCCGGACACAGAACATGAGCAGTCGGACGTAGTTCACGACCTGCTGGCCTTCCTGGCTGAGGAAATGACCCGGCTTAATAGGGAGAAGCAGACTGGTATCAAGAAATTCTTAAGCTGGTTAGAACATGAGATAATTAAGGGCTCCATCGAAAGCCAGAAATACAAGACCAAAATCAGGAACTTTCACGAGGGGACGCTCGAAGACCTACTCGATGTTCTCAAGAAGAACAAAGTCATTCAAGATCCGTGTCCTTCTGCCAAACGGGATACTATAGCCGGCGAGTTTATCGCCGCGGTAAAGGTGCTTGTCCCGCTCAAGGAAACAATTGCACTAACTGACACATTGATTGACCAGATAGTCTATCAACTCTACGCCCTCAGCGACGAGGAAATAGCCATTGTCGAGGATGCTAAGTAACGAGCATTCACAGGACAGGATGACTTTTATCCACTGTCAAAGCACGAATGCCATCAAGGAGCACCCTGGTAGCGACGCAGTCATCCTCGTTGTAATCAAGGATACGCTGCCGGACGGAAGGATCACCGGACTCAACCCAGCGATTGTACCACTCTATGGATTCGGCTCCCGAAGGGCTGGTGTCTCTCCATTTGAATCCCAAATATGAAGCCAGCGTTTTAATGGAATGGTCACAGGTAGGCCATTCCGTACATGGTAAAACACTGTCGTAATACAAATCGACCGACTTATTAGGATCGAACATAGCTTCTATTTGGTCTTCCTCGGCCACATGAGGATACCTTTCCCGCAGTTTTCGCCACCAAGTACGTTCGTATTTCGAGTAGTAATATATTGCACACGGCTGGTTGGTTTGCACGTATTCCCACGCCTCGGCGAATGCCCGTTCTTCCTCCTGCAGCAGGGGGGATTCAGCCAGGAACGGGACATAACGCTCGGTAGCGCTATCCTGATTATGGCGTTCCACAAAGCCATGCAGGTAGCAGATGTCCCGCATCGGGTCAACCTCGATGTCAAAAAACAACTCGACTCGTTCAACAGGTAAATATACTGGCTTCTTGATATACGGCTTGGCATTAGCATACGTTTGCAGGCGGGCCCTAGCCTGGAATTTCCTGAGGGTATCCGGACCGATTCCGGGGATAGCTGTCTTTTTCCCATTAATCAGATTGGTGATATCAATACCAGCCAGTTCACCAACCGTCTGGCAATGGCCGAGCATCGCATCCCGTCGGCTCCGGCCGAGTTCCGGGATGAGGGTAAGATCATTCGATTCTCGCAGGGATGCTAAACAGAGAGAGTGCCAGTGGCACAGCTTGCAGGTGCCGCTTAATGCCGGGGAGGTTAATCCATCCTTGGACACAATATTCATAGCCTCTTTAAGGCAGCTCTCGTACACCTGCCATAGGCTCTCAGGACTTCTTGGTCCTTGGGGAGCATCCAAATCATAGGTCACTTCCGCACCATGAACGTCCCAGACAAATGGATACCTGCCTGACGAAACCTGTAGCCTTTCCAGAATTTCTGTATATAAGGCTAGTTGAACGGCATAGTGTTTCTTCGGCTTACCTTCGGTGACATCGGTAGCGCCTTCCTCTCCGGCGCCGCTCTTAATGTCGCCAGCTACATACCCGTCCACCTGACGGCGAAGCAAATCCGGCTCCCCCAACAGATTCCCTGCTTTTATCCGCCCGGCATAAATTAGGTCATCCCCTCGTGTTATTGCTTCAAGAGTAAGACTTTCCCGTGCTTCCGTTGATTCCCCGCTGAGATCGGTGAAAGGTATGGTAAGTCCTTGAATAACCTCTTTTTCAAAAGCTGTTCCCTTCTCCCATAGTAGCTGGACGAATTTGCTTTGAGGGTCTTTCTTCGCCGGGCCTTCGTGAAGGTCAAGGCTTAAACGATGCGGGCATTCTACCAGGTTATATAGCATAGAAGCTGTAATCGATGTACTCACCCTAGAACCTCCTTTGCAACATAGTCATTTTGAATCCAACGACTTAAGTCCACTCTAAGACTGCGGCCAGTATAGCATACAATATTGGATATGGGCAGATTACTACGTAACATTTTTGTACGTTAAGGTTAACGATTAAAATACGAATATATGTGGTATTTTAACGAGACTATAATGCGATCCCTAAGAGGGAATTAAAAATGTAACATATCGTCATGTGTAATGTTTATGCGGTTGATTGTACTTATACGCTAGGATAGGGTAATGCGTACTTTTGTTAAAGGCGTCGCTCAATAAGCCTGTGTGTTAAATCCTCAATGACTGATATACCGATTTCAACACCGTTAAACGCCTCAAAGACAATCTTTGTAATCGGATAGACATATTCCGCTATAGCTGAACTAGGTGTTTCAAGAGGAACGATAACCTGCGAAGTAATGTCATCCTGATATGCAATGTTACCAGGGTACATGTGACGATCAATATTAGCCCAAGAGCTGAGTTCGCGGCCTTTCATTTTTGTCCATCTAAATACGAATGAGAGACTTGTCGTTTCAATGGGACATCCCATAGCTCTAGCAAACCCGAGCGCAACAGCAATGGCTTCAGCCGTCCGAAGTATAACCAAGCCAAAATCGAGTTGCTTCATAGGCTCCGGAGCTCGTTTACTCTCTGAAAGATCGTCTTGTAGAGCACGCCGCAGATAGAACTTCCCGGATGGATCCAGCCTCCAAAAATCAAGATCCTTTCCACCCCACTCAGGACTTAAATCACAGATAAAAGCTTCCCAAGCCCCTTGGAAAACATATGGCCTAGCCTCTTTCTTAGTGAAACTGCGACTATCAAGCCAGACCGGCCATCCAGTGTAACGAGGATTACTTGAATCAAGCAAATTTAAGAAAGAACCGATAGCTGAATGAGATGGTACGGTACCTATAATGACTGCTGACACCTCCCAGCTTCCGTGGTCAGGTACACTTAGGTTGCGTTCTTTGACTACGGTATTAAATCTCGTGGCACCTTCCTCTAGGTATTCCAGAGCCATTGTCTCGGTTCTTTTCTCCGGAATTGGTGGTAACGTTCCCAGTTCTTCACGCCGGCCCTGCGGTATTGTCTGCTCTATCTCCTTAGGCGCTCTCTGAGGAATCAAAGAAGAGATAGCACGGAAAAGTTCTGGTGGTAAGGTGCGGAGGTGACGGCGAACGAAGCCACCAATGTCCGCTTCCCTGTTGTCAAAACAGACTTCGACTATATGTGGCCAATCCTTCCAAGTAGCTTCTGTAGTGCTGGGAGTATTATTGGCTTCCAAGGAACGAATAAACACTTTGTTTTCCTGGAATAATACTGCCCCTTGACTATTTTTCAAAAGCCTTTTTGTCACCACAGGTGTCTTGACTCCTGCTCCAATTTCAATGACCGGAAATTCAATTCCATCTCTTGTTGGAAAATGAACCTTAACCTCGAATAATTCGGATGAATATTTTGAGACCATTCGCTGGATATTATCTTGATGGAAGAGACTTCTCACATTGGACGGGATGTTATCGGTGGCCGGTTCGCCAGTATCGTTATGGAAGCCAATCAACACATATCCACCACCATGGTTTCTCATTGCTATAGCAGCTCTGACGATCTTGTCCTTTCCTTCGGGCATATTGGGATCTATCCAACCCTTAAGCTCAATAGAGAGGCTTTCCGTAGGTCGGTTAATGAGGTCTTGCAGAAAATCAGAGTCAGCTACCATAAGGCCATTATACCACTATACCACGGCGTGTAATTGCAGTTTAACGCATTGAACAATGCATCTTTAAGTGACATCAGGCCCTTGACGATTATCTTCAGCGCTAGTATATTTGTTCTATAGCCACATAAGTTATAATCGAGGCAGAATGGAGTTGTTTTCTCCCAGACGACAACAGATCCTGAGTTTTATCACCGCCTTTATTGATGGAAGAGGCTATGCCCCCTCAATAAGAGATATAGCTGAAGGGTGCGGCATTAGCTCATCTTCCGTAGTCCAATACCATCTCAATGCTTTGGAACGGGAAGGCTATATCCACCGTGACCAGGGAATTTCGAGAAGTATCAGAGTTACGCGGCTGAATGACAATTAAAGTGACAGGGAGATAATGAGAGGTGCAAACTTGGTAGCTACTGTGGCAGATGCCACGATTAGGCAACACAGATTCCGCAAAAGGTATGGAATATTGGGATATGCAAAATTCATTCTGTATAATTACTTGTTGGGCTTCCGACAAGAAAAGCGTGTACGAATAGCACGGTGGTAAAAAATGACACAGATAACATTTGATCCTAGGGAAGAAGGTGGCATGGAGATAGCAAGAGCGATAGTATTGGAAAGGTTGCGGAGTGATAAGTCGTGGACCCAATACGATCGCTCTGGCGACGGTTTTAATCGGTTTGTCGAATACGTAGGTGATCCAGTTGCTGGTCGTCGCCGTCTAGTCTTCCTCGCTCAAGAGGTCCTATGGGAGTTCATGATTCAGGGAATAGTGGCTCCAGGGTTGGATATTAACAATCCAAACCTACCCTTCTTCCATGTCACTGAACACGGCGAGAAAGTGCTCTCTGTAGGAGAGTTTGTCCCTCATGACCCCTCAGGCTATCTTGAACGCTTTCGCAATGAAGTGCCAAATCCCGATCTAACCGTAGAGTCCTATCTGTCAGAAAGCCTGAATTGCTTCTCAAGGGGCAACTTAATTGCGTCTGTTGTGATGTTGGGCATTGCTTCAGAGAGGATGTTTCTTCTCCTTTGCGAATCTCTCCTAGCTGCATTATCAGATCCGAAAGAGCGGGCTGATTTCCGAAGGATCTCAGACTCTAGACCAATAAAGCCTAAAATGGATTGGGTCGCAAAAAAGATTGAAGCAATTCAGAACAAGCCACCGCGACCGCTTCCAGATAACGTGAACATCATGCTCGCTTCTGTCTTTGATTTCATTCGATGTCAGAGGAACGACCTTGGGCATCCCAGGGAGATTCCCCCCAGTGTTACACGGGATGATGCGTATGTGAATTTGCGCATATTTCCGAGTTATTTAAAGATGGTCAATCATGTTGTCGATTACTTAAGCAACAACCAAGTCTGAAGCGCGTGCACGGCATGTGAGTAGATACGAAGCCCAGAAAATCAATGCACCCGACCGCAAGGGGTGGTAGCAGGCAAATCAGCAAGCCAAAATGCCGCAGCAGCAGAATATATGCCCGTGCAGCTACTACAGGGCAAATCTGTCCGTCTTGCTGGTGAATGCCGCTATTGCACTACACAATTATGTCGTGGGTCTTGTATGGAGGACAAGCAACTGCTGTAGAGCTGGAATAAGTTGCTTCTGCTCAAAGAAAAGTTCGGAATCCTTCCAATGTGGGCTATCGGATTGGATTCGAGCAACGTGACTTAGTGCACTTCCAGTTTGTCCTCAGCCGGTGGCCAGATGAAGGTCATTGAAAAAACTCTCCCCGGCCAGCTCGAATCTTTTCGAAGTTGACGGGGAGTTCTAGGTTTCGTCCCCTTAAGTGGACCTGAGATCTGGGAATTTGATAAGAATAACAAAAAAAGAAAAAACTGATAAAATTGAAATCGGTGCAATTCGTAATAGTTAACTAGAATTGGAGAAAAAGCAATGGATAGAGTCGAGAAGCAAGAATCCCCGATAGTACGGTTGACCCGATGGTCAATGATATTGTCTTTGCCAGAGAAGGGAATCAATGATCCTAAGAAGGACGGTGATACGACGATATATGGAGTAGATGCAGAAGGGAACGAGAAGGTTTACGCGCAGGTACCATCTGAGCAGTGGGAAGAATGGTCGAAAACAGACCCATTGTGGAACCAAGCTCAAAAGGCGATGTTCCAACATCTATTGTCCGATCCAAAGACTAGAGATATTGTGATCAAGATTAATGTGCAAGAAGCTTTGGAAAAAGGTGATGAGGAGACGGCGATTAAGCTCTGGAATGCCTTATCTGAATCTGCCAAAGCAGAACTCATGGCTAAACCAGAAACTTAACCAATGGTAGCGTTAATAATCAAATGCTCAGGTTAACAATCAGGTCGAAGTACTTGTCAGTACTACCTATTGATACTCAGCTCCAGCTGAGGGGATTCGAACCTCAGAATCAGGGGCAAGCGTTTTAGAAATTTCCTAAGAGGTCTTGACAATCACCATCTCATGTGGTAACATTTCTACGATAAGGTATTTGGAGCGTTGACTATTGACATTTCAGCATTCACTACCGACCAGAATCTGGGTTTGTCCGGCATGCGACAGTCGTTTTAACCAGAGATGGCTCCTAGCCCGCCACCTCCGAGAAGTCCATGGCATTCGAAGGCAAAAAGCAGATGAGGTAGCAACCTCCAGTGAATACTGGCTCCGACCTCAGTACATTCGGAGAGAGGACGCCATGATGAAAATAAATCCCGAGGATTTTGAACCGGATGTAGAATAGCTATTGATCTCGGGATAAATCTATCAGGAGGAAGATAAATGACAATAAGCACTCGGCAGATAAAAAACGCAGTAAAAGAAGCACTGGCCGAACAAAATGAAGCTGGCATACAGCCAATAATAATCCCACCATTAGAGGAACAGTCAACCCAAGGCAATACCCCCGTCCTGACTCAGAATGTGGTTGACAGCCTCCTGCGCTATAAGCAGCATATAGGGGTCAAGCAAGGAACCACCGAGACATACCGGAAGCATCTCCACCGCTTTGCTCGGCAATTCCCCATTCTGCCACTGGACATTGAGGTCATCATGAGCTACCTTGACCAATTCCATGGCGAGACGGGCCGTCACAAGAGAAATCAGTACGACTTACTGAAAAGTCTCTATAAACATGCTGAAAGGTATTTTAAAATCCCCACCAATCTGTTTGACGACCTAGACCGACCACGGGCTACCAAAAAGCCTATCCAGACATTATCTCTAGCAGAAGTGGACAAGGTTGGCGGTACATTGCAGACGGACACGGAGAGAGCTGCCTGGGAATTACTTTGTGGGCATGGGTGGCGCCAAATAGAAGTCAGGCGAGTTACCGCTGGCGATGTGCGCTCTGTTCGTAACGGGCTTATTTGTTGCAGGGGCAAGGAGCGTGAAGAGTTTACACCAATCCTACCCGAAACTCAGGAATTGTTGCAAAAGCTAGCGGGTACATTATCAAACGCTGACTCTATTATCCGTAGTACGAGGATACGTTACGGTACAACGCAACCGCTGGGCGCTGACGGTATGTCCCAGCTAATCCAAAGGCTTTTCGAACGATCCGGTCTTGATTACAGGGGGCATGACCTTCGGCGCACCTTCTGCACACTGGTAAGGGAAGCCAGCGGCGATGAATTCTTAGCTATGCGTCTGGCCCGTGATGTGATCCCTGGCGTTAGCAACAGGTATATTAACTACAGCCCCACCAGATTGAGAGAAGACCTTATTCGCTATTCCCCGCTGAGGCTTATCAGCCGAAAAAGAACCGCCCCGTCAGGGCTTCAACAACCACCCTTATGAAGCTAAAAAAAGCGCCGGCTCGTTAAAAGCCGGCGCTGTTAAATTGCTGGTGGAGACGGGGGAGAGTTGAACTCCACTGTCCATTGCCGAAACTGTTTCCAGTGTTTTAGCGTCTCATTTTCTGAAGACTAGTTACACAAGCGCGCTCGAATCTGATGTCGCCAAGCTATTAACTCAACTCCTCGACCAACTCATAGCACTCGGCCAGACAGCACAGCAGATACGCCACGCGTTTGATAACAATGGCCACCACCCTAAGGTAGCAGATTTACTGAAACGAGTGGGCCAAGGGGATGTCCATGATCCATAAAACCATTCGCATCGTCCCCAACATCTCGCTAGCCGCCTTACAAGCCAAGCTGGATAAACAGTTGGCGATGTGGTACTGCCTAAGGACTATAAACCAGTG
>Ga0315548_1003068_pt1 | contig 12712 bp, 15 predicted proteins | sample SalMarSW160110MG_2_FD_202540 | JGI IMG/M metagenome (GOLD analysis project Ga0315548, IMG submission 202540) | Salt marsh sediment microbial communities from the Plum Island Ecosystem LTER, Massachusetts, United States - Salt Marsh Sediment SW1601-110 ... | reverse complement strand
TTGTAAAAGGTCGAGTTCTAAAATCTTGGGACACCCGCCAGTCGGGTAAGCCCGTATCGCGGTACATGTTACCGTAATCAATGATCTACATCGAGGCCTGGCTTTCATAGTTTCTGATTATCGAATTGTAATATTACCTGCAATAATTCCGGCCTTCGAACGACATAAATAATACGAAATATGAAAATGTGCTTTTCGCACGTTTCCATACGGACGTGGATTTTTATTGCCGTTTGTTAATTGAAAAATCAAAAGGAGTCACAAAAGCATATTTAACAGAATCGAAAGAAAGGTACAACAAATGAAGAACTTATGCTATCTCACTATTATTTTACTGTCGGCGGGATTGGTTATTAACGGCTGCAAGCGTTCGGATGATTCCACTTCGGCGGACGGGAAACTGCTCCAGGGCCTTTGGTCGGGATCAGCGCCCGGTCTGGGCGAATTCAAAATGACCATCTCCGGCAGCAAATACGACCTAAAAGAGATTAATTCCGAATTTTGGTACAAAGGAACATTTAAACTGAAAGAAGAAGTCACTCCGAAGCAGATCGATTTTCGCATCAAAGACAGCAGCATAAAACAAATTGTCGGAGCGACCGCAGCGGCTATTTACGAGATAGAAACCGATAATTTTAAGTTCGCCAGTTATAATCCCGGCGACAGTACCAGACCAGCCGGCTTTGATATACCAGACGATTTCATTGTCTTTACTTTAACCAAACAATAAATAGTTGATAGTTCACCCCGTGAGATAGGCCAGAGGCCGCCATCTCACGGGGTAAATCCCTATCCCCGAAAACCGTCTTTTTATTTTGTTTGCAGATTCCCCAGGTACGAAGATAATATCAAGTATCAATCTTGAGTGGGCAATTGGAATTCTATAAAGCGGGTTTTTAAGATAGCTGATAGGTTCAATGAAGAAGTACAGAATATTTTTATTTCTTCTTATTATTACCGCCTCTTCTATTGGTTCCACAACCGATCCGAAAGACCTTGCCGATAGTACGGAAATTGCAGTTGTTATATACTATGAGATCTTCCCTGCTGAGAAATCTTTACCCGGCTCCGAATCTGCCGCAGGTCGGCAAATCAAACTTACTGTTAATCTGCCTCAGACAATCGAAGGTAAGCAGGAAGTGACAAAAATTGCTTTCGAACCGCTACCGTCAAAGACCTTCATAGAAAACGGCAATAGGTATGCCGAATATGATGTCCCCGTGCCCAAAGAAAAAACGGTGATAAAAATCCGGATTGAAGCGAAGGCTTTGAGATATGACCTCGCCACAGCTAAGAAAGAGAAAAACCGGGGTTCTTTAAGTACCTCCTACCTTGGACATTTTCTTAAGCATGAAAGAATGATTGAAAAGAACGATCCCGCCGTTCTAAGGATGTCACGAAAAATAAAAGGCGGCGGAGACCTCGAGATTGTTAAAAATATCTATAAATATGTGATTCTAAATCTCACTAACGACCCTTCAAAGCTCAAAGGTGTCGGTGCGGCCGAAACTGCGAAGACAAAGAAGGGAATGTGCATAGATTACTGCGATCTGTTCGTTGCCCTTTGCAGGGCTAAGAATATACCCGCAAGAGTGACAGCGGGCTACAGGACAAATTTTAATATAAGCCCGAAACATTCCTGGGTGGAGGTCTATTTGAAAAAATATGGATGGGTACCGTTCGACGTATCTGCACGAAGTGACATATCGGAAGAAATGTTGGATTGGCGATTTTACAATCTTTCGGCGCGATGGTTATATTTCACGAGCCTGCGAAGCGATCCCGTCCTTCATAATAACTACTTTTATTGTTACCCATACTGGGACGGGAACTTAAGAAAAATAATACGGCCGATAGTCGAGAGAATCGAATTTGAAAAACCTTTGCGCGAGAAACACGACTCTCTGAAAGACATTGAAAGGGCACGAAAGGCCGCCGCTTCACGTTAGGTTTGCCCGGTATATTTCTTCAATGCTGCAATGACCTTGAAAGGATCGAACGATATGACCGGGGAGCCGTAGAGTTCCATTCCGCCCATGTCTGCTGTTTTGCTTTTTCCCGGAGGAGGTGGTGACGGATCGCCTCGATCTACGCATCGAATGATAAGTGGCAGGCGATAATCCACGGCGTCGAATGGCGGCAGGTAGATGCCAACATTAAAGCTCAAGACGCCCAAACTGTCGATGAAGGTGCGAAGAACATCTGTAAGGGCATCTGTGGCCTCATCGCTTACGTCCATACCCATGGACTTGTGGTCAAGAATCACGACTTCTTTTTCCTTAACGGGGGTGATTGCGGCAACAATCATAATGTTGCCTGATGGGACCGCCAGGCCGACTTGATTATGGACTGCGCTCCAGTCTCGCCAGTAGTCCTTATCCTTCTTGCCGTTTCGATACTTATTTGTCACATCGACAAGAAGTGACTGTCGAGCGTAGAAACCAAAGGGATTGGCAAGCATGTGTAAGTGACCATGTACGAGTGACGCCCCGGCACTACCCAGCCAGTTCCACACGATGAACGGATATTTCAGATTTGGATTTTCTTTATGTGTCCTGTGCAACCACGAAAGGGCGGTCCTGACGTAATCACGGATTTGTTGCCTGCCGAAGTGGTGTGGATGGTGCTCCCTGAAGATGACCATGCCGTGATTGGCATCGTACTTGGCAGCGTTCGCAGCAGTGATACTATAGGTACCGTTAATCCGCCCCCAGATATCGGCACAAGTCATATTGGTCGGGTCACAAAAGTCGCAATCATCCCTGGCGGACTCTATTAAAGAAGCGAGCGAGGTAGTATCGAGTGCCTGCACGGGGCGCTCTGCCCTTCGTTCATTGAACTGCGCACCTTCGAATGTGTATCTGTTAAATGTCCTGACGACTCGCTGCTCTGATGCTCGACAGATAGCGGCGATGGAGTCTATGTCTTTGGGCCGTTTGTACCATTTGGCCACTTTGGTTGTCAGTGGTACCGGGACCTCAAGGCATCCGGACAATGATTCAGCCTGGAAAATGTCCTGGTCGATTTCCTTCAGTAATTCAGGCAAGTCTAAGATTGTCTTGTCCATAGTGCCTCCTCTTAAACCAGTAAATAATTCCCTCTTTCTGATTAGTATTCTTGTTTTATTATCGACCGACACGCCATTTTTGGCAACTTTAAAATCGACAGGCTTTTATGTGAACCGGAAGGGTGAATCCTAAACCCTTGCCTTGAAAAACAACAAAAATAAAGCAATCCAATATTTTTTTAATCAATAAACAGTATTCCACAAACGCCTTATATTTAGTGGATAGTCGTTAGCTGTTAGCCCGCAGCATAGCTGCGGGTTCCGGCTTTACCCCATTAGATAGGTTTAAGACCGTAATCTCACAGAGTTAAAATACGTAGTTACCGCAATATCAATGAACGCACGAAACTTGTATGATTGTTGAATAATGGCTTTGATAGAATATGATGCGTGTACTCAATTATTGGTGAGTTCGGGTACATACATTGCCTGGAATTAAGTATGGTGTCCCCGGAATTAGACTTTTGAGGGCTCTGAAATGGATGATAGACTATGGGCACAAACAAAACAAAGGTTTGCATCAGAAATTCTTTGGCACTTCGTAGGACGAAAGACAAAAGACAATCCAGAAAGTTCGTACACGACATTGATTAGCATACTAAAAGAGGGTCTCAAAATTAGCAAAGAGCCTAGTGAATTTCGTTATAAAGATCCTAACACGAATGACCAAGTCACACGCTGGGGCTATCCGACATCTTGCCTCTCCGATATACCTTTTAAAGACTTGATTATTCACGCAGAGCGATACGGAACTTTAGCAATCGGCTTTCACAAGGAAAGGGCTATAGATAATGGCTTTAATCCTGTCTTGTACGTTAACACGTATAGTTCTTTGTTTGCACGGTTCATGAGCAACATAAAGGAATTAGAAGATCATCTTCTGCAAAGTGACAAAGAAAAGTTTGATAAATTCCAAGAGATGCTTTTAATGCTGGGCGCGGTTGCCAAATCCGGTGATTTGAAAGCAAACCCAATCGACAATAGACAGTTGGATGAGTTTCAGTTGAACAATTTTTATTACGAAAGAGAATGGCGTTCGCTTTACGATTGGCAGTTCGAGCCTAATGATGTTGCCTTGATTATAGTTCATGATGATGAAATGGTTGAAGAATTTAGAGAAGACATCGAAAAAGAAAAATTAAGGGCAAACAAGAAGACAGCGATTTTACCATTCAGAATGGTTTACAGATTATAATTTACTCTCTCAAGATAAAACTATAAAACTAGGGACAGCGGCTGGGCTATATTACTGCGGAGCTTTGGGACGCAGACATCGGCTGGAAATTAAGTATGTCCCTATAATTACTTAAACAAAGTGAGGTGAAACATGATCGGAAGATGTGAAGAATGCAACTATTGGAAGCCATTCGCGGACAACACGGGGGAATGCTACTGTAAGGCTCCATTGCCATATATTCACAATCCCGAAGAAAAAACTCTGCATAAGGTGACCCGATGGCCGCTCACGAAGAAAGACCAGCGCTGCGGTGAGTTTGCGCCAAAGGAATAGCTTGGAAACTAGGGACAGCCACCGGAGGGAGAAGGATGGACGAGAGGCGATGGACGACAGACGACAGCGAATTATTAACGGCGGCTGTCCCTAATAAATCAATAAATCATATGAGGGAGAAATTAGATGGATAAAATAAAAACATACAAGCAACAATCTATCAGATATTTAATATCGTTCTACCTAATGGTAATTTTGCTGTTGTATACGTTCTATTCGACTAATAAAATAAAACCGGTTGAACAACAAATAGTGCCGGCCCTTCTAATAGCCTTCTGTCTGATGATGTATATTAATTATGTCAATCTGAAAACGAAAGCCGAAATCCTGAAAGAGTTGGAAAAAGCAAACAGAAATGAAGACCAGGGAAAGCCATAAATGGTGAGGGATGAGGGAGGATGGACGACAGATGACTGAGGGCTGAGGACGGACAACAGAAGACAGACGACGGAAGACAGACGAGGGAAGCGGACATCGGCTGGAATTAATGGAATTATCAATGGACTTTGGGCAAAGGGGTGTTATACTGACACTAAGTGAGGTCTGAAGTTTTATACGGAAACCATATAATAACTTGTTAGAGGGGTATTAAATTTATATTTCATTGTCAAATTGCAATGGTAATAGAGGATGTTCCTCGCTTATAATCTTTTAGAAGCAAAAATGGGCAGAAGATATGGCCCTGATGATATTTTCATTTAAATCTAAATATGAAGGAGTTAAAAATGGCAGAAGCAAAAGGATTGAGTAAACCGGTAAAGTTGCAAAATGATCTGGCAGAGTTTTTGGGAGCAACAGAACTTCCCAGGACAGAGATCACCAAAAAACTATGGGACTATATTAAAGCGAATAAACTTCAGACAAAAACTGAAAATGGCAAGCCGGAGAACGCAGGCAAGTTCATTGTTGCTGATGCTAAATTGCTCCCGATATTCAAAAACACAAAATCCAAAAGCAAATCAGGTAAGGTCACTGACCTTACAAAGCTGAAAGAAGGCCAGACGATTAACATGATGCAGATGGCCGCTATTGTCGGCGCAAATATAGAATAAGCTTAAAGAGTCGTGCCTGCATATGAAAGCAATTGTATATCAAAAATATGGGGGAATTAAAGGTGTCCGCCTGCCCCATAGGGGGTACTTTTTCTGGGCGGATAGCGGATTCACCCCGTGAGATAGTGAACAGCGACATCTCACGGGGTAAATTGGATTATAAACAAGATAGGGGGATAGAAAGGAGTCTTATTATGCTTTTAATGAGTACTATGAGTTGGATAATTATTGGTGTGGTTGTTGTGATTTTGGCTGTGGTTATTGGAAAGAAAATAAAAGATACATATTATTAGAGAGGAAACTCGAGAAAACTAAGGACAGCCGGCTTACGATTGACGACAGAAGACGGGTGGCAGAGCGGCTTTATGAAAAATACTTGATCTTTCAGTACAGATGTGATAAACTCATATCAAGTTGAAGCCTAAGGTGTATATGAAAATCTGAGCTTTGAAGAAAGGGTGTATATTATGTACTTTTTAAAGAGTCACAAGGACAAACGAAAAGGATTCACATTAATAGAACTGTTGGTGGTGATTGCTATTATTGCGCTTCTAATGGGGATATTAATGCCCGCCTTGCAGAGGGTTAAAGAACAGGCAAAAGAAATAGGCTGCCGTTCCAACCTCCGCCAGTACGGCATAGCCCAGGCTATGTACCTCGACGATTTCGACGGCCGTTATCCATCGGCGTGGAGATCTCTTGTTGCAACGGAAACACCTGTCTCCGGATACGAGCGTTATTGCCGATGGCACGACCCAACGTATCCGCCGGACGGCCCTTTCTGGCCTTACCTGAAGAATGCCGGTGTTCATCTGTGTCCTTCATTCAAGGTCCTGGCAAAATCCCTGGGTGAGGGGCATCCGAATCACGATTCTTCCATACCGGTGATTCCTCAATACAGCTATAGCATGAATGCCTGGCTCGGCGGCAGGTCGGGCTATCCGGGCTGGAATGGCCCCAGTTCCCTCGGAGGAGGTGCTGTCAAGCTTAGCGAAGTCACAAGGAGCCACGCTGAGGTCTTTTTCTTTGGCGAGGAGAATATGTGGACAAGGCCGGGTAATACTCAGGTGCTCAACGACAATGCATTGTGTGGAATGGGCTACGATTGGCTTGGGACTTTTCATGGCTCGAAAGGCAGTGGTCTCAACAGTGGTACAAGCAACGCTGTTTTTGTCGATGCCCACGTCGATGCGGTCAAATCCGCCTTGGATGAAGACGGCAATTTAGTAGATGCGGAATTCGGCAGCTACGAGAAATACGCATGGCCGCACAAGGATAAAGAGCCGACAGGTTAGTTTCGTAGGGTGCAATGGTTCGTTTTCCTACGATATTCCCAGTAAAAGTCTGTAGCGTGTTTTTTGGGCATATTCTACGTAGCCGGGCAAATCTTTATGCAGGATACGGTCTTCGAATACGGTCCGAACGATTAGGACGACAAAAATAACGGCGGTTTTTTTAATATTATCAACGTGTTAAAATTTCTTTGAGTGACTGGGCGGTCGAGATATTTGTGACTTTTGTTTTTCGGGATATTCTTTTCATCAGACTGGTCAGGACCCTGCCGGGGCCAATCTCGTAAAAATCCTCGACGCCGTCGCCTAACAATCGTTCTATACATTTCTGCCAGAGAATCGGATTAGTCAATTGCTTTATCAGGCCTTCTTTGATTTTTTCGCCGCCGGAATAGTATTCTGCGTTGATATTGGCGATAATCTTGGTTTGGGACGGCTCCGCAATCCGGCTTTGTGAGAGGGCCTGACTGAGTGCCTGGGCTGCTGCGGCCATCATTCGAGTATGAAATGCACCGGCGACGTCCAGTCGCACGGCTTTTACGGCCCCGTATTTTCCCGCAAGCTCCTTTGCCTGCTTGCAGGCCGTCTTCGTGCCGCTTATTACTATCTGGCCCGGGCAGTTGAAATTCACCGGCTCCAGAAGTTCATCTTCGTCCCCGTTTTCGAGAATCTCGGCACAGAGGTCACGGACCTTTTCTTCGTCGAGGCCGATTATACTGACCATCGAGCCGCCTTCGGACTCGGCCGCTTCCTGCATTGCCCGGCCGCGCTTCTGGACAAGGACAAGTCCTTCCTCGAAGCTTAGTACCCCGGCGGCGTACAGCGCGGTATATTCGCCCAGGCTCAGACCCGCGGTGACGTCGGCCTGCAGTGAGCTTGTTTTCGATTCAGTTTTGAGCACTTCCAGAATCGCCGCGGAAGTGGTAAAGATTGCCGGCTGCGAGAGGGCCGTGCTGTTAAGCTCTTCGGCGGGGCCTTCGAAACAGATGCCGGACAAATCGAATCCGACTATTTCGTTCGCCTGTTTGAAAATTTCCGCCGCCTTATCGAATGAATGAACGATGTCGGCACCCATCCCCACGACCTGGGCGCCCTGTCCTGGAAACAAAAACGCTGTCTTCATTGTTCGTATCTCTTCCGGTACTTAAAAAACAATCGTGACAATTAAAACTCAACAACATTTGCCCCCCAGGTAAGTCCTGCTCCGAAAGCGACTAAAATCACAATGTCACCTCGTTTGATTTGGCCCTTTCTGACACAATCGTCGAAAGCGATAGGTACCGAGGCGGCTGAGGTATTGCCGTATTCATTGATATTGATAAAAACTTTTTCATCCGGCAGATTCAGCCGCTTGGCCGCCGATTCGATAATCCTCGCGTTCATCTGGTGCGAAATAAACATCTTGATGTCATCCATAGTCAATCCGCAGTGGTCCAGAGATTCCGTCACCGTTTCCACGATTCGGCGAATGGCCTGTTGATATACTTCCCGGCCTTTGATTTGCATGCAGATTTTCTTCGGGTCGTCCAGTTTTTTGCTCGACGGGTGGCGTGAGCCGTACGCCTGGCAGTTCAGCGCTTCCCAGCGGTCGCCGTCCGAGTGCATCGTGCTGTATAAGATTCCCTTACGCCCGTCTTTTGCTCTTTCGAGCACTACCGCGCCGGCTCCGTCACCGAATAGGATGCAGCTTGTCCTGTCGGTCCAGTCGGTAATCTTTGTTAACGTCTCTGCCCCGATGACCAGTGCGTTTCGGAGTCGGCCGCTTTCTATAAACTGCTGCACAATTGACAGGCTATACACGAAACCGCTGCATGCGGCGGCCAGATCGAAGACCCATGCCTTTCTTGCTTTGAGCGCACGCTGTACGAAGCTGGCGGTCGAAGGGAAAACCATCTCCGGCGTAATCGTCGCCACGATGATCAGTTCGAGGTCCGCCGGGTCGAGATTCGCCACTTCCAGCGCTCTTTTGGCCGCCTGCGTTGAAAGAAGTGCCGTGCTTTCTTTGTCCGTGGTGATATGTCTGACCTTGATACCGGTCCGGGTCGTTATCCATTTGTCCGTGGTATCCACCATCTTTGCGAGGTCGTCGTTCGTGAGTAATTTGGCCGGCGCGAAAGAGCCGTGACCGGTAATGACTGCTCGGTAAGCAGGAAGGTGACCGTTAGCTGGGTTATTCATCCGTGGTCCTTATGTAAGTACACGAGGATTCGCATTTTGCAACGAGGTGCAAAGCGGACTCCTCGAAAGATAATCGATAATCTTGTCGTTTATTTTTTCCGTATAAAATCTTTTCGAAGCAATGATTGCGTTTTTTATTGTTCTGCTCTGGCTCGAGCCGTGACAGATCACCGCCGTGCCGTTGATTCCAAGCAGGAGTGCTCCGCCGTATTCGTTATAGTCGTACTTGTTGTAGATTCTCATCATCACCGGCTTGAACTTCATGGCCAGCCTGAGCTTTTCTTCCATAAGCTCGTGCTTGATCGCTTTGAACAGGCCATCGACGAGGCCTTCGGTCAGTTTCAAAATTACGTTGCCGACGAAACCTTCGCAAACGGCGACGTCGCAGACACCGCCGAAGATGTCCCTTCCTTCGATATTGCCGATGAAGTTCATTTTGGGATCGGATTTGTAAAGCTCGCGGGCCTTTTTAACAATCTCGTTGCCCTTGGCTTCTTCGGAGCCGATGCTCATAATCCCGACTCGCGGATTTTCTATTTTGAGCAGGTGCTTCGAATATACTCGTGCCATCGCCCCATACTGATAAAGGTGTATCGGCTTGCAGGCGATATTCGCACCCACATCGCATATTGTCACCGGTCCTCCGGGTGTGGGGAATACCACCGCTATTCCGGGCCGGTTGACGCCGGGCAGGTTCCTGATTCTCATCTGGAAGGCCGCAACGCAGGCCCCGGTATTGCCCGCCGAGATGACTGCATCGGCCTGGTCTCTTTTTGCTAATTTGGCGATAACGGCGATTGAACTTTTCGGTTTCTTACGAAGGCTTTCAATGGGTACCTCGCCCATTGCGATGACGTCCGGCGCATGGACTATGGTAATCTTGCCTTTTTTGGGTTTGGATGAAGGTAATTGTGCCTTGATTACCTCTTCGGGGCCGACGAGTATAAGCTCATCGTCCCCGGCAAGCAGCTCCATCGATTCGATCGCACCGTTGATAATTTCTTCCGGTGCATTGTCGCCTCCCATTGCATCGATTGCAATTCGCATATTTCAGCCGCCCTTATTCGGTCTCCTTGCCGAGTTTCAACGTGATTTTCGGATTAACGTAACCACAATTGTTGCACGCCGCGTGAGGCAGCTTGGCCTGGTCGCATTTCTTGCAGACCGAATAATTCGTCGCCTTGAGCCGATGATGGCTCCGACGTGAACGGGTCCTGGTCTTGCTGGTTTTCTTTACCGGTAACATTCTAAAATACTCCACTAACTCTATGTTTCAAACAAAGCCTGCGTCTGAAATTCCGATCCCAGTGCGGCTAAGCAGCAATCTGCCTTCTTTAGATAAAATCGTTAAAAAATGCTTTAATAGTGAAATTAAAGCACTTTGTCAAGCCAAATTTCTCTTTTGTATCCGGTTTTCGAGAGTATATCTATTGCTTCATTTGCACAAATAATATAGATTTTATAGAAATCGCAGGCTTTGCATATAAGGTTTTGGATACATATTACAGGATAAATTTATTATCGGCAACCGAATAAAGGAGATAAAAACATGAAGGGATTAACAGGCAGATTATTAATTTTGGGCATTACTTTGGTTTTATTAACGATGTTTACCGGTTGCCGGGAGCTTTTCGGCCCTTCGGCGGCCGAGGAGAAGATAATACTCTGGAACGGCAAAGATTTCACCGGCTGGAAACTTTTTATACCCGATAAAGGCATCGACGTAAATGACATCTGGTCCGTCAGAAACGGCGTCATCTACTGCACGGGAAAGTCTAACGGGTATATGCGGACCGAAGCCAAATACGAGAATTACTATCTGCACCTGGAATGGCGCTGGCCGGGCACTCCGACCAACAGCGGCGTAATGCTGCACGCAAGCGGGCCGGATATAATCTGGCCGCGGTCCATCGAATGCCAGTTACAGGCGGACAACGCGGGGGATATCGTGCTGATAAACGGTACGGATATGGTTATTGACGGGAAGAATCAGAAAAATCCCGACCGGCAATTCACGATAATACTCAAGAAAGAAAAGAGCAGCGAGAAGCCCGCCGGCCAATGGAACACTTACGATATTTACTGCGAAGGCGATACGATTCGTTGTTACGTCAACGGTGTGCTGCAGAACGAGGGAACCGGCGTTTCGGATACCTCCGGATGGATCTGTCTGCAGAGTGAAGGAGGCCCCATCGAGTTCTGTAACATATACCAGATACCATATAAACTAATAAAAAAATAGTGACCCGGCGGCAGGTTCGTTTTTTGAGCAGGAAAGCAATATTTGTAGAATGCCGGTTCCTTTTTAAGAGGACTATATGAAAATTAATTCCTTATCGAAGGAAAATAAGATATAATATCTGCTGGTTAATTTATTATTCCAATATTGATTAGGAGCATATATGTCAGGTCATTCACACTGGGCCGGAATAAAGCATAAAAAGGCGGCCAACGATGCCAAACGCGGCAAAACATGGAGCAAGGTCGCTCGGATGATAATCGTGGCGGCCAAAAACGGCGGCGGTGACCCATCTGCGAATCTGTCTCTGCGTTATGCAATCGATAAGGCCAAAGCCGCCAATATGCCAAAAGATACAATCGAAAAAGCAATCAAAAAAGGAACGGGTGATCTTGCAGGTATCAGCTTCGAGGAAGTGCTGTACGAAGGTTACGGCCCAAGCGGCGTTGCCGTAATGGTCGAGGCACTGACGGACAACCGTAATCGGACGGGGCCGGAAATTAAGAAACTATTCGAGAAGCACGGCGGCTCGCTCGGGACAAGTGGATGCGTTAACTGGATGTTCAGTCAGAAGGGACTTATTACCGTAAATACCGCCAGCGTAGATGAGGAGCAGCTTTTGGAAATTGCACTCGGAGCCGGTGCAAGCGATATGCAGACTATGGGTGACGTTTACGAGATAACCTGCGAGCCGGGCGCTTATGAAGAGTTGAAAAAGGCCCTGCAGGATAAGGAAATTGCCACCGAGGTCGCCGAGATTTCAATGGTGCCGCAGACCACTATCGATATCAGCAATGAGCATACGGCCGGAAGAATTATCTCGCTCATGGAAGCTTTCGACGACCACGACGACGTCCAGAACGCTTATGCGAACTTCGATATCCCCGATGATATAATGAATAAGATTTCATAATGCATCTTGATTCTCGATTCTTGATGCTCATCCGTCTTCCATTTTCTGTCCACACGCAGAATTTTATAGGCTGTCCCGAATGGCGGGACTTTAAGCCGTATATATGTCATTTTTCGCAATTATTGGAGGTTTCATACTCTGATTGACGAAATTACTTATAAAGGTAGTTCTTGTTCACTTTTTGCGGCAAGAGCAGCAACTTCGAATTCATACGCGGCCTCTTGTCGAGGCGGAGGTTTTCTACGCGCGAATCCCTTAACATCCCGCCATTCGTGGCTGTGGGGCTGTTGAAAAAGCTGATGTTTTTTCTTTATCTGGCTTATTGGTCATCCGACTTTTCTCAACACAAAATAACTCTCAAAATCAGCAGGAATTTTAGCTACTGCAACATTAAGCCTTCCTTGCCCCCGCAAAGTCCAAAGATATAAACATAATTGCGTAAAAAGTAGGCCAACAACTGC
>Ga0315548_1003067_pt1 | contig 12717 bp, 11 predicted proteins | sample SalMarSW160110MG_2_FD_202540 | JGI IMG/M metagenome (GOLD analysis project Ga0315548, IMG submission 202540) | Salt marsh sediment microbial communities from the Plum Island Ecosystem LTER, Massachusetts, United States - Salt Marsh Sediment SW1601-110 ... | reverse complement strand
ACTCCACTGGCTCGGCCCGGCTGCTTGAAGCCCCGAAACAGGGTGAAGGTTGGGTGTTTTTAGACTGGAAAGCACCAATTGAAGGCGGCGCTGTCAGTGCCTATAAAGTAATGCGGCGTGAGCGCCCCGCGGGATCGTGGGAAGAGGTTGCAACTGCGGTAATCAGCGAGGCAACACTGGTGCAACAGCCACGTGGCAAGGAGTTTGAATACCGCATTATTGCCGTGAACAAGGCCGGCGAAGGTGAACCAAGCAACACGGCAATGGTCGTGTTGTAATGGGATTACTGCTGGAGTCACTGAGAAAGTCCTTTCATACCTTTGGTGATTTTGGTGTCGGTGGTGACCAGCTTGGCCATTGCGATGGCCTTACAACGGTTCAATGTGGTATAAACCGGGCTGTAGTGCGGTGATTTCTTCGATTTAAGAGTGCTTGCCTCTTGCCTACTTAGGAAAATACTGCTGGTAGTGTTGCTTTGCTGAGGCTGGGAAGTGACCACAATCGAATTGCTATTTGGGATAACTGAACTTGCTGTGAGGTTATTGGGATGGTTAGATTGCCTAATAAATTGCGAGAATCATTGCTGAGGCGTGGAATGGGCTAAGCAATTTGCCGATATAGAAAATTGTATGAAAGTAATCTCCTGTGTGTAGTGCTGTTTGTACGGTAAATAACTGGATATCGCGATTCCGACCGTTCGGCGGTAAGAGCGGAAATTGTGTGCGGTAGGCCAATTTTGTTTTTCGGGACGGTTGCATGCCGGGACTTTTTGGAATCTGCTTTTTGTTTTGTGCTTTCGCGCCGCTGCTGACCTCACGCGGCGGCTTTGCGCCGCCCCTTCCAACGACCGGCAGTGGTGTAGGCGTAACTTTTCTGAGAATGCCGGAACTGGTGAAAAATCAGAGCGGGAAAAACATACCGCTCGACGCCGAAGTGGTTTTCAAGAATCTTTCTCGTTATGACGCCGTCTGGCAGTCTCAGGATATCGTTTGGAACAACCGTCCCGCTTGGAATCTTCTTCGGACGAAAGCGCCCGAAAAAGTAGTGCTGCGTTACGTCTGTGCTCTCTCATCTCGTCCCAAAGCTTCGTATAAGGACGTTTTTGACTACGAATACATAAATAGCCGTCATCCAGAATGGTTTCTGCTTCAGGATACAAAAGACCCCGGCAGGTCCGACCCGAGGAATCCGGATAACAGGATTCGCTGGGATCCAGGCAACAGGAACTCATCCAGTTACGACCGCTTCTATCTTGACATATGCAATCCGGAGTTTCAGGATTGGGCGGTGCAGCAAATACTTCAATATGTTTCGGGCAAAGGCGGAGAAACCAATTATATTACACGGAGAGTCAGTGGACTTGATTATCCCTACGCGGGTATTGCCTTTGATAACGTTGTGTTCCGTCGCATACGAGTAAGGTTCAACAAGCCCTATCCCAACTGGAAATATGTAAATGATATAGAGGGCTGGAAGAAGGGCGTTCTGAACTATTTGGGAAAAGTGCATAAAGTGCTTGCCGCCAACGGATACCTTCTGGTGGTCAATTTCAGTTTCTACTGGGAACTGACGCGGGAGGAGAGCGACCTGTATGATTTGATGGATACCGTTGATGGGATTATGCACGAGTGGGCTATCGGTTATGGTACAGACGGCGCTGGCCGGGTAAATCGGCACTGGGGCGGCGAGACATGGTTGCGGTACATTGATCGCCACGAAGCGGTTCTAAAGAGAGGCCTGATCGATTGGTGGTCGTGCTATTCCTCGATAGACCCCAATTTAGGCAGAGAGCAATTCATGTATGTGTATTGCTCATTTCTCTTAGTGAAAAGGCCTGGTTATTCCCTTTTCTATGCGAGTAGTGACAAGGGCCTGCACAGGAACGATAAGATGCCGTGGTATGATGAATACGATTTGCCGATGGGTGAACCGATTTCGCAGCGGTATTTGAAAGATGGTTGTTGGTTCCGCAATTATACGAACGCTATAATTGTTGTAAATCCAACAGAGGTGTCTCGCAAAATTGCTGTTGACAGGAGTAAGCAGTGGCTGGATTGGAGTTTGAAGGAAGCTTTCAGTGAGTTGACGCTTCCGCCGAAGAGCGGAAGGATACTGTTACCGGTTTCGTCCGGAGCGGATGTGCAAAATCCCGGCATCAAAAAGTAGTCGGATGTGTATGAGGTTATGATGCTTGGAAAGATTTTGGGAACTGGGTAAAGATATGGAAAAAACGACGCACCAAGGGTTATCGCTTCGCAGAAACTTTTTCTGGTCTTTCGTCGGTAATATGATTTATTCAGGATGTATGTGGGCTATGCTTATGGCCATGACAAAGCTGCTGGTAGTGGAAGAGGTGGGAATGTTCATTTTAGCCACTGCGATAATTACTCCCATCGAGTATTTGAGCAACCTGTCGCTGGCAGGGGTTTTGGCCTCGGATGCGAAGAATGAATACCGTTTCGGAGAGTATTTCGGCCTGAGGATTTTGACCGTGGCTTTTATGGCGATATTGGCTTTGATTATTTCCATATTTTCAGGCAGAGGTGTGGAGGCGGTGTTAATCATGCTCGGCGTGGTTATATACAAGTCTGCCGATTGTTACGCAGACATTACTTACGGATTGCTGCAGAAATATGAGCGATTAGATAGGGTTGCTTTGTCGAGAATTGTCAGAGGTGTTGGGGGAGCCTTGATTTTTGTCATAATTCTGTTGTTTACCAAAAAACTTCCTCTGGCCTTCTGCGGTGTTGCGGTGTTTTGGGGAGTTATGTTTGCTTTATTCGATCTTTCCTCTGTGCGAAGGTTCGAGGATGTTAAACCCATATTCGACGGTTGTCATCTGAAAGAGCTTGGTTTTCTTGCGGTGCCGCTTGGTGTAACGATGGCAATATCGAGTTTGAATACAAATGTTCCACGTTATTTTACGGAAAAATATGTGGGCACCGCTCAGCTCGGATATTTTGGCTCACTGGCCTATATCATAGCATTGTTCAGAATTGCTATCAGCGCGGCCAGTTTGTCTGCGTTGCCGCGTCTGTCAAAGTACTATGTCAAAAATGTGCGTGCCTATTTGAAGTTGTTGGCTAAGCTGGTTGTCATGGCGGCATTTATCGGCTTGTCCGGTGTGCTATTAGGTCTTTTGTTGGGTAGCAGGTTTATTACGATTATTTACTCTGAGGACTATGCCAAGTATAACACTCTGTTCTTGTGGCTGCTATTTGCCGGTGGAGTTCAATACGTAAGCACGATGTTGTGCGTTGGTCTTACCGGAGCACGTCTTTTTAAGATCCAGGTTCCATTGTTTCTTTGCGTTACATTAGTAACCGTACTGGCCAGTTGGATGCTGATTCCCCGATTTGGTGTTGTTGGAGCGGCGTGGTCGATGCTGGCGGGTTCTTTAGCCACCGGCTTGGGGGCACTGGCTATAATAATTCAGAAAACGATTTTTCGTGTAAACTATGATAGAGGTACAAAAAATGAGTAACGGTATAGCTTATGAGGGTTTTTGGGATTACGGCGACGCTTCGTTATTGCCGATTCCGGAACACACAGATGTGTATGCGGCGGGACATAAAGTCATTTACCTTGCCCTGCTTATTGCAGGTGTTGTTGCTTCGCTGATGATTTATCTGTCGTCAAGAACGGCATCCTTGGAAAATGCCGCGGCGGCCGGGGTGGGTTTTGGCCTAACGGTTATTGCCGTCCATATTACGTGGCGTCTGAGGTCAAGGTCGCGGAATTATTTTTCTCCTGACGTATTCTATCTGATTTTTTACGCAGCATTTCACTTTTCTTATCTCGCATTATGGCTTGTAGGGATTGTAGATATCACGGGTCGGCCCGGCGAGCGTGTATTTCCCACCCCGCTGCAATATCCACTTGTGATGTTTATTGTAAATCTTGGCCTGTTGGGTTTTTTGTTTGGCTATGAATTGGCGGCGCCAAGGAGAAAATTCGACGCAGCGACCCGGATTAGAAAAGTACCCACAATACTTTGGATTATTGTCGGTATTGTTCTTATGCTGGCGGCACTGATTATCCACCTGGCATTTATTTTCAATGTTGGTATCGCTACCTGGCTCTCCCAGGGCTACACAGTCTATGCACACATGGAAGATTTCTCGCAATACCCCAGACTATGGCGATTCCAATTTCAGGTCTTCGCTCTCGGTTTTGGTATTTACATAACATCTGTGGCTTTGCGTTATCGGCGCCTTTTTAGGGGTAAGCTGGGAATAATACTCTTTTCAGTGTACCTGTTTTTATTGGCTATGGAAGGAGGCAGAACTCAGCTTGTAACACACGGTATGATTATACTTTTGGTGCGCCATTTTATAATAAAGCCCATCAAGCTTAGATGGCTGATAGTGGTCAGCATTTGCGTATTGACGGCGTTTACAGTTATTAGAACGGTTCGCCAAACAGCAGCTTTTAATATACCCAAGATGATTGAAACAGTAAGCTATGCACAGAAAGTGGAGGAGATTCACTGGTATGACCCTTTCGTCGAGATGGGCGGCTCCATCGGCACGGTAAACTTGACGACGATGGTGGTTCCCTCGTCGCAGCCTTATTGGTACGGGCGCTCTTATGTACAGGCAATAACACATATTATCCCCTATATGTCAACTGTGTTGACGCCATACTTGGGTGCAAGCCCATCCGGATGGCTGACATACACGCATTATGGACCGGGTGCGGCCGGCACGGGTTTTTCGATAGCAGCGGAAGGATATCTAAACTTCGGCTTGGCAGGCGCGTTTATTCAAATGGCGGTTCTGGGAATTATCCTGCGACGGATTTATGCTCGTTTCGCCATTACGATGTCTCCGGTTAGTACGCTGGTATTTATTGTAGCTTACGGCCTTTTTATGATTACCGTCCGCAACCATGTAAATTTGCTGGTTTCACCTCTGGTCAAGGTCATTGTTGTCGCATGGCTGCTGAAAAGCTTTTGCGGTGAAGAGCAGATGTATTCTGGCGGTACCGAAGAGTCGGTTGCTTATGAGAGACAGGAAGAGGAACCGATATATCCTGATGGCGCCTAGGAGTCGATTGCTTATACTAAACAGGAATACGAATAGCAGGCTTTGATATACAATTGAGTCAGTCGCAATCGCAAAAAGTTTTGCGGATGAATCGTTTTCACTTTCATGCAAGAAGCGGTATCCACAGATATACATATTCAGCAGAAACTTCCGCGATATTAAGATATTAAGCCAGTGGATAAGGATAAAAAAAACAAGGTACTTCATGTTGTAAATAGCTTGAAGCATGGTGGTATTGAGACTTTTTTGATGTCTATGCTGCAAAGCTATGACCGACAGAGATTCAATATGGACATTCTGTACACCGGCTTAGTGGAAGGACCTTACGCCACCCAGGCGCGGGGATTTGGGGCTGAGGTGGTGCAGTGCCGAATGAAAAAAGACCAAGTCCGCTTTATTTATAAGCTCTACAGATTCCTACGCTGCAGAAAATATGATTCCGTCAACAGTCATCTTTCGGATTTAAACGGTGGTGTGCTGTTGGCTGCGTTGTTAGCTAACATTCCCGTCAGAGTAGCGAGCTATCATCAAATGCTGCCCGATATGGGCTTCATAAGAAATCTTTATTTGCGGATTATGCGGTGGTTCGTAGTCAAGACGGCTACCGGTATTACTACTTCCTCGCCGGCCGTCACTGAATCGTACTTTGCTCGTCACCCTTCCGTTCACGGTATGATTCAGCCTATCTCTTATGGGGTGGATACGGATTTCTTTAGTATGAAACCAGACAAAGCTCTCGATTTAAGCAAGTTTGGTTTTCTTTCGGATGATATGATCGTCGGGCACGTTGGCACTTATCGATATCCAAAGAATCATGAGGCTTTGGTTAAGATAGCCCGCCTAGTAGTTAATGAAGTTCCCAATGTTCGTTTTCTGCTTTGTGGAAGACCGGTTGAGCAGAGTTATAGGGATAATATAAGTCTCTATGACAAGATAGGCAACCAGATAAACGAGCTGGGATTATCGAAGCACTTCGCAAGAGTGCAGGACTTGGAAGATATGCGGGAATTTTACCAAGCGATCGATGTTTTTGTGCTGCCGTCGCGGCAGGAGGGGATGCCCGTTTCCATAATCGAGGCCCAAGCGGCGGGCAAACCTGTAGTTGCTTCCCGAATCGGCGGAATCATACTGGCAACAGCACCGGAAATGAGGGATAATCTGTTTTATGCCGATGACATGGAGGCCTTTGCAAAGTGCCTGATTGAACTGCTCAAAAACAAGGATAAAATGATTCGCCTGGGGATGGCCGGAAGGACTTATGTTCGTCAAAATCTTGACATAAAAAACGCAGTCAAAAAATATGAAAAGATGTACCTGCCGAAAAAAACTTAAACAATTAATATATTTTTGTCGCTATGCAAATTCAAAAAGGAACGAACATGCTCAAAGGTAAAAAAGTGTTGGTTACGGGCGCCGGTGGTTTCATCGGTTCACATCTTGCGGAAGCACTGCTGAATAAAAGAGCTGACGTTCGGGCTTTACTGAAATATAATGGCCGCGGTGATTTAGGGATGATTTCCGATATGCCCTTGTCGAGCCAAAATAGTCTCGAATTAGTTTTCGGTGACATTGCCGACCCATTCTTCGTAAGAAAAGTGGTACGTGGATGCGATTATGTGTTTCACCTTGCTGCTTTGATAGGTATCCCTTACAGTTACATGGCGCCGAGTGATTACGTGAGGGTTAATATTCAGGGCACTGTAAATGTTCTGCAGGCCTGCTGCGACGAGAGAACAGCCCGGATGGTTCATACTTCAAGCAGTGAAGTATATGGAACCGCTCAGTATACACCTATCGACGAAAAACATCCCCTGCAGGGACAGTCTCCCTATTCGGCCAGCAAGATAGCTGCTGATGAGATGGTTCGGTCTTATCACCAAAGTTTTGATTTGCCGGTTGTAACTGTTCGGCCCTTCAACACCTTTGGGCCCCGTCAATCAGCAAGGGCTTTCATACCTACCGTCATAAGCCAGGTTCTTATGAATAACAAGCTCGTCTTGGGTTCCCTCGAGCCGATTCGCGATTTGACGTTTGTTAAAGACACGGTGGAAGGTCTTATCACTGTGGGGCTTTGTGGTAAAGCCCTTGGCCGGGTTATAAATCTCGGTACCGGCTCCGGCGGCAGCATTGGGGCAGTCGCTAAAGAAATCCTAAAGATGCTGGGAAAGGAGGATATACTCATTGAACAGGATCCTTTGCGGGTAAGACCGCCGAAAAGTGAGGTTATGTGTCTTATAAGCGACAACACCCTTGCCAGAGAACTGTGCGGTTGGCAGCCGAGATATTCTATGCAGGAGGGCCTGTCCGAAACAATAGAATGGATAGAGAAAAACATCGATAAATACCGACCCGGTGTTTATGCAGTTTAGTTTTTTTAGTGGAATTACAAAATGATTGATATGAAAGATATGAGGGTAGTCATACTTGCCGGAGGCAAAGGGACGAGACTGCGACCGTATACAGCCGTTTTGCCGAAGCCTCTTATGCCCATCGGCGAAATGCCTATATTGGAGGTCGTACTTCGACAGCTTAAGTCGGCCGGTTTCAGGAAGATTACCTTGTCAGTAAATCACTTGGCTGATTTGATTCGTTCCTTTTTCCGCGATGGTTCGGCGTTAGGACTTGACATAAGCTATTGTGTCGAGAATGAACCATTGGGTACCGCGGGCGGTCTTTCGCTTGTGGATAATCTGACGGACACTTTTCTGGTGATGAACGGCGATTTGCTTACAACGCTCGATTATGCGGCAATGGTCAGACACCATGTCCATTCAGGGGCAGCGGCTACAATCGGGGTGTCCAGCCGGGAAGTTAAAATTGACTTTGGCGTCCTTGAACTGGGTCCGGAGGGGGAATTGTTGGAGTACAGAGAAAAACCATGTCTTCAGTATTTGGTCAGTATGGGCGCCAATGTATTCGACAAATCAGTGTTGGATTTCATCTCTCGCTCCCAGTACCTCGATATGCCCGTGCTTATGACGAAATTGAGAAATGCCAACAAAACTGTTATGGCTTATCGCAGCGATTGTGAGTGGCTTGATATCGGACGCGTGGACGATTACGAAATGGCCATTAAAGTCTTTGAGCAGGCACGCGGTAAGTATTTGAAAAGCTAGGGACCGTAAAAATGCGAGTGCTCATTACGGGAGTGTGTGGTTTCGCCGGCCAGTATATGTCCGATTATCTCAAGCAGCTACAGAATCCGCCGGAGGTTATCGGAGCCGATGTTGTGGATGGTGCTGCAAGTTGTGATTCATTCTACAGGTTGGATTTATCATCTAAAGACGATGTAGTGAGACTGATAGAGCAGTCTATGCCTGATTATATTATTCACCTGGCGGGGATATTCGGCACAGAAGACCATTTGGATGTATACAAGGTCAATGTTCTTTCCATAGTTGCTCTGCTCGAGGCCGCCTGCCGTTATGTGCCGGATGTCGTTATGGTTGCAGTCGGTTCCGCCGCAGAATATGGACACATCGAGCCCGACCAGATACCCGTGGATGAACGTACATTCTGCCGGCCTGTTACAACCTATGGTATGAGCAAACTGCTGGCTACTCAAATCGCCCTGTATTATTACCGTGTTTTTAATCTGTACGTGATGGTGGTAAGACCATTTCAGTTGATTGGCAAGGGTATAACCACCAGGTTGGCACCTGGGGCCTTTGCCCTGCAGATAGGACAGGTGCTTTCGGGTAAAGCAGAAATGATTAGGGTCGGGAACTTGGAGACTTCACGCGATTTTCTTGACGTGCGTGATGCCGTGGAGGCTGTTTGGGCCCTGTGTCAAAAGCCGGCGGGCGGGCAAATCTTTAATCTGTGTTCGGGCAGGTCGATAAAAATGTCCGTTCTGCTTGAAATGATGTTGCGCCATTGCGGCGTGGAGATAAAGGTTGAAGTGGATCCCGCTCGTTTGCGGGGCGGCGCTGATATTCCCGATATCTGCGGCAGCTTCCAAAAGCTCAAAGAACATTGCGGATGGAGCCCTAAAAGGTCTCTTCAGGAAAGTATTTCAGAAATGTTTACATAAAAGTGCCGTGACGGTGAATTGCGGCCGCAAGCAGAGGCAAAGGCCGAACGTCTGGGAATCAGCGATAAGGTAATTTTCGCCGGTAATCGTACAGATGTGCCGCAGTTGCTGATGCACCTGTTCGATGTGTTGCTGTTTCCTTCGATTTACGAGGGTATGCCGCTGACGCTGGTGGAGGCAGCCGCTGCAGGGTTACGGGTTGTCTGTTCTGATGTTATCAGTCGGGGGAGACAAGCGATGTTTTGCCGGAGGATTTCACGCATTTATCGCTGGATTTGCCTGCTGGGCAATGGGCGCAGGAAGTTATCGCAACACTGAGTAAGGGAAAGCTGTGCCCCCAGTACACATACGACAAGGTTAAGAGCAGCCACTTCTCCGTGGACTACTCTCTTAAAGAGTTGTACGCTGTTTACGGAAGTAATGATACTACTCAAGTGTGAAAGTGTGGCGGCTGCTACAAAAAGGTAACCAAACAACTCAATCGGAACCTTGTTCGAAAGGCACAAAAGAGATGGGAATACAACAAAACATCTATAATCGTATGCCGAGATGCATGCAAACGCTTCTGCTTAATGTGCAGGCCTCGCGATACATTAGACAAAGAAGGGGGGGGCAATACAAAAGTTTTCTTGATTGGCTATTGAGATTTCAGTGGGCTGATGAGGATACAATCCATAGATGGCAGATTGAAAGATTCAGGCGTGTTTTTGGCGAGGCGGCTCAAAACATTCCGTACTATCGTCGGCTTTTTCAGGACGCAGGTTTTCAGCCGGGGGATTTAACCGATTTTGCTCAGCTCAGGGAGCTACCTTTTTTGTATAAGCACCAAATTCGAGAGAATATGGATGAATTTGCCAATCCCATTCGGAGAGCTGCTTACGAATCACACACTGGCGGAACAACAGGCGCTCCCATGGCAACACCATGGGACCTGGAATCGATTCGTTGGTCTTTTGCTATTATGGATAGGTTTTATCAGGCAGCGGGAGTGAATTGCTTTGATCGCTCCGCGCATCTTGCGGGTCAAATGATTGTTCCTCAAAGAGAAAAAAAACAGTTTTGGCGCACCAGTTGGGTCGACAAGACTGTGCATTTCTCCATATATCATCTTGAAGCTCAAAATATGCCTTTGTATTTTGAAAAAATGCGGAAATTCAAGCCGTTGTGGATCGAAGGTTATACTTCATTCATTTATGACCTAGCCCAGTGGATAAACACCGAAGGACTATCAGGAAAATTAAGGCTCGCAGCAGTTTTTCCCACTACTGAAACCCTGCTACCTGCAATCAGGGACGAAATCGAGAGAGCTTTTGGCTGTCCGGTTTTTAATCATTACGGTGCCACAGAAGGGATTACCTTAATCACTCAATGCCCAGCGGGACGAATGCATATTGTCCCTGAATCAGGTATTATTGAGTTCTTGCGGGAAGATGGAACTCCTGCAGTGGCCGGCGAGTTAGCAGAAATGATAATAACGAGTTTTCGTAACCTGCAGCGACCGTTGTTGCGTTACCGCATTGGTGACATGGGAATATATGCTGAAGAGAAATGTTCCTGTGGTAGAAGCTGGCCTTTAGTGCAGGAGATTGCTGGCCGATATGTTGAGCAGATAAAAACGCCAGACGGCCGAAATCTATATCATTTTAGCCATTTAATTTTCAAGGTTACCTCTAATGTAAAGCAATCTCAGATTATTCAGCTCAAGCGTGACCAATTCTTGTTCAAAATAATAAAAGGGCCGGGTTATGATAACGCCGAGGAATCTCTGATTCGCAAGCGATTCCGGGAAGTCCTTGGTTGCGATGCTAACCTCGACATCCAGTATGTGGAGCATATCCCGAGACTGCCCAGCGGTAAACGACCGACAGTAATCAGTCATGCTGTGGAAAGTCACCCATGAGGTTATTGATTACTCACGAAATCCATGCGGTTGAAGTTGACAGAAGTTTCTATAATCCTGGCGTCCTTGGATATGATGCTTTGTGCAACTATCGTTTTGCTATTAAGGATGTATTAGCGGTTCTGCGTTGCCGGCAAAAGCATAATGTTGAGTCTGATTGGCTTCGAATCGATGGGAAAGGAATTAGCGTATATCCGATACCCGACCTTAATTTCGATTCGCCTTTCAGAGTGCTTTTTTTGATTCCTCGTGCTATCAAGCAAGGACTCGGGGCGATAAAGTCCTGTGATAGATACATGGTAAGACTGCCAGGTCCCACAGGCACGCTTATAGCTTCGTTGTTGTGTTTAACCGGCAAGAAGTATGGTGTGGAATTGGTTGGTGACCCTATAGCTATGTTCGTGGTCAGCAATAATCTTGTTAAGCATCAGTGGTTGTATACCTGGTTTAATAAGGGAATGTATAGATACTTGATTAAGAAGGCCTATTGTGTGGCTTATCGAAGTAACTTCTTACGTCAGCGATATCCCTGTCAGGCAACACCGAGGCAGTGGGTATTTTCTGGAGCGCAACTTCCCGAAGAAGCTATTGGCGCACCACGCGACGCCAAGTGGTTCAAAAAACGACCATTTAAGATAATGTTTGTAGGCCGAATATCGGAAGAAAAGGGACTTATGTATTTGTTGCATGCTTTTGAGAAACTGCTGAAGATTTCAACAGAACCGCTGGAGCTTCACTATATAGGCGACGGTGTGTTCTTGTCCAAGCTCAAATCTGAAACCTCCAGATTGGCAATAGAAAATTCAGTATGTTTCCATGGACGGATTAAGAGAGGACCAAAGCTTTTCGATTTGCTTGACCAGGCGCACTGTTTTGTCCTCCCAACTTTTTTAGAGGGTATGCCTCGCTCGTTAATAGAAGCTATGGCGCGGGGAGTGCCCTCTTTTGCTTCAAATATCGATGTGTTAGCTGAAGTGCTGGATTCAGATTTACTCTTTCCTCGAAAAAATACCGAAGCAATTGTTGAAAAAATCCTGCCCCTGCTGAATAACCCGAAGAAGCTGGCCGATATATCACACCGTTGTTTTGAGGCATCAAAAGCACATTGGTCCGAGGTTTTGGCCATTGCCAAAAAAGGGTTCTGGAGTGATGTCGTGGAAGGTTGCAAGTAAGTTAGGTTGAATTTCCCTGATGAGATTGAAAAGAGTTTGGCAGTATGTTAGCAGAGAATTGCCCTTGTGGTTTATAGGCCTGCTTACCAACTGGATGCCCGATTTGCCATTTACGTGTAGATTACGTGGATTTCTCAGCAGTCCTTTCTTTAAGAAATGTGGCCGTAATTTCCAGTATGGCGCACGTGTGCGTTTCCTTGCCCCTCATGGAATTGAGATAGGTGACGATGTGTATATAGCCGCAGGGTGCTGGCTCGGCGGCGGCGGCGGACTCGTTCTGGAGGGCGAAATACTGCTCGGACCATATACTATAATAGTGACAGGTGTGCATAGGTTTAAGAATAACTCAGTAAGATTTGCAGGAGCAACGCGGGCGCCCATACGGATTGGCAAAGGGTCTTGGTTAGCCGCTCATGTCGTAGTAAATCCAGGTGTTACTATTGGCAGGGGGAATCTCATCGGCGCCAACGCTGTGGTGACGGCAGATACTCCCGACAATGTGTTTGCCGCCGGAGTGCCGGCAAAGGTTGTCGGCGAGCGGAGAGATAATCCGAGCGAGATTAA
>Ga0315548_1003064_pt1 | contig 12724 bp, 13 predicted proteins | sample SalMarSW160110MG_2_FD_202540 | JGI IMG/M metagenome (GOLD analysis project Ga0315548, IMG submission 202540) | Salt marsh sediment microbial communities from the Plum Island Ecosystem LTER, Massachusetts, United States - Salt Marsh Sediment SW1601-110 ... | reverse complement strand
AGGCTATGAAGGCGGCGGTCACCGCGTTCAACGGGTCCCGCAGACCGAATCACAGGGCAGACTCCATACCTCCGCCGCAACGGTGGCAGTACTGCCTGAGCCGGAAGAACTGGATATCCAGATAAATCCCGATGACGTTGTCGAGCATGTCAGCAGGGCCGGCGGACCCGGCGGACAAAATGTCAACAAGGTCAGCAGCGCCATCAAACTCGAGCATATACCGACGGGAATTACTGTTAGTATGCGGGACGAAAAAAGCCAGCATAAAAATCGCGCCAAGGCCTGGAGAGTTTTAAGAAGCAGGATTTACGAATATCACCAGAGCAAAGAAATGGCGGAACGAGATTCAAAACGCAAAACAATGATTGGCTCAGGCGACAGGTCTCAAAAAATCAGAACATACAACTACCCACAAAATCGCATTACCGACCATAGAATAAACCTGTCGCTTTATAACCTTGACAGGATAATGGCCGGCGATATGAGCGAGCTTATCGCCGCATTGAAAGATTACGACAAAGAACAAAGATTGAAAAACCTATAAAGACTTTAGTCTGGAGTCTTGAATAATGATAATCGTTGTTACCGGAATGGTCGGCGTCGACAAGAAAAGCTACCTTGAAAAAGTATGTCAATACGCGGCCAACAAAAACAAGAAAGTTCTGCTATGTAATGTCGGCGAAATGATGTACGCCGAAGCGCCAGATATTCCGCCCGGCATAATTCTTGATATACCAATCAAAAGACTAAGCTCACTTCGCCGCAGTGTCTTCAAAGATATCCTCGCAAAAGCCAAAAAAGCCCCCAACTTGATAGTCAATACCCACGCAACTTTCCGCTGGCGGCACGGACTGTTCCCAGCGGTGGACTTCGACCAAATGCGCCAACTCAACGCCGATATGTATATTTGTTTAATTGATGGTGTTATTGCTTTGCACAGCCGGCTCATCGAGGAGCACTCCATAGAACACTGCCTGAAAGACCTGATTGTCTGGCGGGAAGAGGAAATCATCGGTACAGAAATGCTCTGCAAAGGAGTTAATGAGTCAGTTCCTTTTTATTGCCTTGCCCGCGGAGCCGAAGAGCCGACCATTGAAACATTTTACAACCTTGTCTTCGACCGCTCATGCAAAAAAGCATATTTGAGTTTTCCAATGACCCACGTCGCTGATATGAAAAACATTCGAGAGGAAATCAACGAATTTCGGAGATTGATGAAACAATTTTTCATCTGCTTCGACCCTGCTGATTTGGAGGAATCCTATCTGCCACATTACGCACACAAGGCCGCCGAGCAGGGTTCGTATTTTGTCGAGGCGTCAGCATTAGGGCGAAAGGTCCGTCTTGAGCTGGCCCAGGTCCAGCAAATCGAACGCGATATCAACAGCCAGATATACGCCCGTGACTTTATGCTCATCGACCAGTCGGATATGATAATCAGCTTCATCCCGACACTGCCCGACGGCAGGGCGGCTGTATCCAGTGGCGTCGAAAGAGAGCTCCAGCACGCCCATGAGGCAGCTAAGCAGGTTTTCGTCATCTGGACGGCAAAGCAAAACCCCTCGATATTCGTTACACAAACGGCTACAAAAGTCTTTAAAAGTGTGAATGAGACGGTGACGTTTTTTGAAAAGAAAGGATACATAAAAAAGTGACGGACGTAAAAAAAGAACAATTAGCCAACTGCATTGACCATACTCTGCTAAGTGCCACGGCTACAAGTGAGCAAATCAGGCAGTTATGCGAGGATGCGAAAAGCTATGGCTTTTGTGCGGTATCGGTCAATCCGCGATGGGTGGCCTTGGCGGCGGAAAAATTACACGGCAGCAAAGTCAAAGTCGGCGGAGTGGTCAGCCTGCCTCTCGGTGCCGATACAACCAAAATCAAAGTTGCTCAGGCCAAAGAAGCCATCTTTGACGGCGCCGATGAGATTGATATGGTCGCTGACCTGGCGGCGATAATCGAGGGCGATGTAAAATATCTATCCAATCAACTACAGGCGGTATTGAAGGTTTGCCGGTCAATGAGGCCTGCTGTTGTGCTGAAGGTAATAATCGAATCGGCTGCACTTACACGCGAACAAAAGATATTTATCTGCCAACTCGCAGATAAGTGCGGCGTTGACTTTGTAAAGACAAGTACAGGGATGAATCCTGCCGGCGGGGCAACGGTCGAGGATATAAAACTAATGAAAGAATCAGCCCCAAGCTGTAAAATAAAGGCAGCCGGCGGAATCAGGACCGCCAAACAGGCGCTGGATATGATTGAAGCAGGAGCTGATAGAATAGACATCCTCGGGTGTGCAGATTATAAAAGAATTCAATGACATAAAAAGAACGGAATAAATATAGTATGATGTCACTCCTGCGAAAGCAGGAGTCCAGAAAAATAAAGATTAGGATGGATTCCCGCTTGCGCGGGAATGACATAGGGCAGGACAATCACAATGACAACAGGGACAGTTGTCGAAACAGATAATCGTCAAGATGGCTTACGCCAAAATGTTATTTGCAAACTGCACTACAAAAAAATCCGCGCAGCGATAGATTTACCCGCATTAAGTCAGATTTTCGCCAACCTAAAAAACGCATCCATTCTCGGCGGCAATCCGGCCAAAAAAGATGGAGGCAGATTCAGCTACTGGGCCGCTGAACCTAAAGAAGTATTTGAATTTAGAGCAGGCCAAAAAGAACCCTTTGAAAAACTGCACAAGGCCCTGACGAAATACAACCTTGAATCATACGCAATGCGCAATCCTGCCCTGAGCGTAGCCGAAGGGACTCAACACGCAGGAACGAAATTGCCGAAAGGAATTTTTTGCGGCGGATGGATTGGATACTTCAACTACGAACTCGGCCGATACATCGAGAAGCTGCCAAACGTACCACGGCCATCCTGGCCGTGGTATCACGGGCTGGAAGCCCGTGATACTGAACTTCAAATGCCGCTGATTCGACTGGCCTTTTACGACCGGCTTATCGCCTACGACCATCTTAAAAACGACTTCTGGCTGATTGCCGTACAGTTACCGGATGATATTGAAACACCACAGGATAAATTAGCAACCCTCGAAGAATTACTGGCCCAATCCCAAAGAATTCATGTAAAACCGCCTGCGTCTGCTGACCTTGAAACAATAGATTTTTCGCAAATCCAATGTAATATGGATGAAGATTATTACCTGCAAATGTTCGAGAAAATAAAGCGATATATCTATGACGGCGATGTTTACCAGATTAACTTCTCACAGCGATTCGAATGCGATTACAATGCCAAGCCGATAGACCTTTTCCACTGGCAAAACTATTACAACCCAAGTCCTTATTCGGCTTATATTGACAGCGGCGATTTTCATATAGTGAGCGCTTCGCCTGAGATGTTCATCACAATCACCGATGGCTTTATCCGAACCAAGCCGATTAAGGGCACCCGGCCATATATTGCAAACGATGCTCAAGCTAACAAAAAAAATCTCAACGAGCTGCTAACCAGTGAAAAAGAAAAAGCAGAACTAAATATGATAATCGACCTCGAACGCAATGACGTAGCCAGAATCTGCGTACCGGGGACCAGAAAAGTAATCCAGCCGAGAACTATTGAAACCTATCCTACCGTTTTTCACGCAGTAGCAACCGTGGCCGGAAAACTCCGCAACGAAATTACATTCTGCGATATCCTAAAGGCGATGTTCCCCGGCGGCTCTATCACCGGCGCTCCAAAAATCCGCTCGATGGAAATCATCGACGAGACCGAGCCGACAGCCAGGGGAGTTTATACCGGCAGCATCGGCTATATCGGCCTCGATGGAAGTGTCTGCTTGAATATCGCCATTAGAACGATTATCATCAAGAATCGACCCGTCCTGAGCAAGGTCGAAGGAAAGGCCTTTGCTCAGACCGGCGGCGGAATAGTTGCAGATTCCGACCCACAGGCAGAATGGGACGAAACTATCACAAAAGCAAGAGCACTACTGGCAGGAATAAAGGTGACACAAAGACAAAAATTTGAAATCCGAAACTCCAAGCAAACACGAGTTGCAAAAATGCAAAATTCAAAACCTTAAGTTTTGAGCATTTGAATTTCGAATTTGCTTTGCAAAAAACAGAGTAGGCCGTCATTTCGAGCAAGCCGAAGGTGAGTCGAGAAATCTGTTTTTTTAATAGATTTCTCCACTCCGCGTCCCCTTGGGGACGCTTCGGTCGAAATGACACAGGTTCTTTTCTGCAGAGCATTTCTAATTTAGATATCTGGATTTTATACAAAATAAAAATGGCTGAGAAAGTTTTTTTAAATGACAAGTTAGTCCAGAGCGATAAGGCCTGTGTGTCGGTTACGGACAGCGGGTTTCTATATGGAGCTGGGCTTTTCGAGACCATGCGAGCCAACAATGGCATCGTCTTTTCGCTCAAGGATCATCTGGATAGACTCTTTTTCAGCGCTGGTGTTTTAGCAATCAATATTACTTACGACAGAAAGTATATCACCGATGCCATCTATAAATTGCTCAAGGCAAACAAATTGACCGAGGCGCGACTTCGGCTGACTATAACTTCCGGGCCATTGGCCAAAGCGGATGAGCAACAAAAGCCAACACTTCTTATCACTGCCACGAAATTAACACCCTATCCGCCCGAATATTACAAGAACGGCGTTATGGTTGTGCTGTCGCCTTTCAGGCAAAATACTGCTGAGCCAATTTACGGACACAAAACAACAAGCTATTTCTCGCGCATGCTCTCGCTGAGATGGGCGCATCAAAAGCGAGCGGCTGAAGCACTATGGTTCACGGTGGATAACCGCCTTGCAGAAGGGTGCATAAGCAATGTGTTCCTGGTAAAGGATTCGGCGCTTTATACTCCACCTATAAAAACGCCGGTACTCGCAGGCGTAGCGAGAAAAACCGTCTGTCATATTGCCATAAGAAATTCCATTAACTTAGTCGAAAAAGACCTCTATATAGATGATGTACTAAATGCCGACGAAATCCTTCTGACAAATATAATTATGCAGATTCTGCCGGTATGCAAGGTAGAAAAACACAAAGTAGGTGACGGCAAGGTCGGACCAATGACTAAAAAGCTGCTAAAATGCTTCGACGAGCTTATCAAAAATGAATGTCAGCCACCAAGACACAAAGAAGATTAGGAAATAATTAAAAATCAAAACTTCTGGCGTAAGCCATCCCTTACGGGAGCGTCTTTGCGCCTTTGTGGCAAGATATGAAAGGAAATCAAAATGCAAAACATAGATATCACGCGACGATTGCGTAAACTTATGCCAATAGCAGCTTTGTTAACCGGCTTAATATTTGCAGGTGTATTACCTGCTCAGGAGAAAGAGAAAAAACAAGAGCCGTTCGGCCCCGAGCTCACGGCCGAGGGGGAGAAGATGAGTATCGGCGACCGCTTTCACCACGAGACCTGCGCGACATGGGGAGGTGCAATTGGGGACATGCTTCGCAAAAAACCCGAAAAACCGCCTCAGTATAAATCCTACAAGGATGCAAAAAAGATAGGACTGCCGGAGCCGAACTATTCCGGGATGACCGTCGAAGAAGCCCTTAAGAAACGCCGTTCCATACGCAACTATTCCACAAAACCCCTTACCAAAAAACAACTGTCGCAGCTTTTATTCGCCGCCCAGGGGGTAACAGGGAAAATGTTTGGCACAGCCCTGCGTACGGCACCATCAGCCGGCGCACTATATCCCTTTGAAATTTATGTGGTTGTTAATAATGTGCAGGATTTGCCAAGGGGCATCTATCACTATTCGGTATTAGACCATGCAATAGAGCTGGTCAAAGTCGGGGATTTCCGCGACCAGATTACTGATGCAGGCATGAAACAAGAGACGTTAGGTAAATCCGGCGCAACCTTTATCCTGTCAGCGATTTTTGACCGTGTCCGTTACAAGTACGGAGAGAGGGGCATGCGATTTGTTTATATGGAAGCCGGGCACATCAGCCAGAATATATATCTGCAGGCAACCTCCTTAGGGCTGGGCTCTGTTTGTGCCGGCGCCTTTTTAGATGAAAAAGTTAATAAGCTAATTGGTGTTGACGGCCAAAAAGAAGCTGTTATTTATCTGCACCCGGTCGGTTGCCTATGAGACGTCAGGATATTAATTACATCGTAAGCTTTCTGCTATTAGTTTCGCTTGCTATTACAGCAATAACAGGTTATATTCAGGCACAACTGGAGCTTCGCGGGTTTGTTCCCCACCAGTACTTTGCTTATATTACGCTGGCTCTTGCCGTCATCCACGTATTTTTTAACGCTGGCAAGCTCTGGCGATATATTCGTGGAAAGTTTAAAAGAAAAACGTTTTTTAGCCACCAAGACACCAAGGCACAAAGAAGATTAGGAAATAATTAAAAATCAAAACTTCGTGCCTTTGTGGCAAGGAATAAAAATCCGTATGAAAATAACAGATATAGCAAAACAAATCGAAAGAATAGTCCCGCTTGAGCTGGCTCAGGACTGGGACAATGTGGGACTGCTTCTCGGCGACCCGGAAAAGAATGTAAAAAATATCCTGCTGACTATCGACATCACTAAAGAAGTGCTTGCTGAGGCAAAGAAATTAAAGGCCGAGCTGATTGTAAGTTACCATCCCGTTATTTGGGACGGCCTAAAGAAAATCACCGCTGATAGCCCCAGTGACATCGTTTATGAGTTGGCCCGCTGTGGTATTGCGGTTTTTTCGATACATACTGCTATGGATGCCGTCATAGACGGAGTGAACGACGGCCTTGCAGAGATTATCGATATCCATGACGCAAAACCTATCGGTGATTACGTTGATACGTCTATCGGTGATAATTATAAACTCGTTGTCTTTATTCCCATCAAGTCGGTAGAGAAGGTTTCAGATGCGGTTTTTGCCGCCGGCGCAGGAGCGATTGGAAACTACAGCCATTGTGGTTTCGGGACCGTGGGAGAGGGCAGCTTTTTACCCTTGAAGGGCGCAAAACCAGCTATAGGGAAAAAAGGCAGATTAGAAAAAGTACCGGAGATAAGGTTCGAGACCATTGTACCTTCGGAAAAACTCGATGCCTGTATAGCCGCAATGAAAAATGCACATCCCTACGAGACGCCCGCCTTCGATGTCTTTAAACTCTATAACCCTCAGACTAAATTCGGCCTGGGCAGAATCGGCAAGCTGGCCAAACCTATGCGGACAGAACAAATCATCAGAAAAATAAAAAAATATACCGGAGCGAAGGCCATTGGTGTTGTTGGAGATGAAAAGCGTTTGGTAAAAACCGCAGCAGTTTGCGCCGGCACATGCGGCAAGCTCATCAATTCGGTCATCGCTGCAAAGCCCGATTTGTACCTGACCGGCGAGCTAAAACATCACCAGGCATTGGCCGCACAAGAAGCGGGCCTTACCTGTCTTTGCCTGAGCCATACCGTCTCGGAGCGGTTCATATTAAAAAATTTCGCTAAACAATTGCAAAAAGAGCTGAAAAAAGTAACAATAAAAATCAGTAAAAAAGACGCAGACCCCTTTAGATGGAAAGAAATATGACAGAAGAACACGAAGAAACCCACGCAGACGATGTCATTCCTGTGAAAACAGGAAGCCAGAAAAATGACAACGCCATAGATTCCCGCTCCTTCGACCTTGCTCAGGACAGGTTGCGCGGGAATGACAACACTGAGCCGACTGTTGAGTCGGTCATAGAAGCGGTTTTATTCGCCAGCGATGAGCCGCTCACAGCAGAGCGGTTAGCTAATATCGTTGAGACCTCTGCAAAGCAAATCCGCCAGCACATCCAAACCTTAAATGGCAAATACCAGGCCAACAATAATGCCTTTAGAATAGAACAAATCGCCAGCGGCTACCAAATGCTCACCCTAAGCCCTTACAACCATTGGCTTAAAAAGTTGCTTCATGTACGCAGCGACAGCAAGCTAAGCCCAGCGGCCCTGGAGACGCTTGCAATAATTGCGTACAAACAGCCGGTCATACGAGCCGATATCGAGGCCATCAGGGGTGTTGCTGTAGGCGAGCTGGTTCGCTCACTTATGGACAAAGGCCTGGTAAAAATCGTTGGCCGAGCCGAGGTCTTGGGCAGACCAATGCTATACGGCACAACAAAAAAATTTCTCGAAACCTTTGGTTTAAATACCCTCAAAGACCTCCCAAAAATCGAAGAGCTAAAAAAACCTCCCTCTTAAAATAGCATTGTGTAAACCCCGTTAGAAATTCTATAACAGGGTGGCAATAACACAAAATGAGAAGAAAGGTATGAAAAACGAAAATTTCTAATGGGGGTAATTGTGAATTTAAAACACTCGATATGCTCAATACAAAAAGGTGAATCTTAATTTTCCTCTGTGGTCTCAAGCAGTGCTTTGCCTGTTAATCCCTGGCAGCTTTTGCAGTTGCATATACCAACTTGCCTCAGGTGTGACGCCCCCGCAAGTTTTTTGGTTTCAATGAGCTTTGCACCTTTCGCCTCAATCTTGCGAAGTGCCAATCTCGCCTCTTTTTTATTATGTGAACCCACCGCATCAACTACGACACAGACTCTCTTGCCTCGCTGCAGCAACCCCAGCGCCGTCGCCAGAACAGCACCCTCGGCGCTGGCGCCAACCAGAATAAACTCGCTGGCTCGCACTTCACTGAGCAGCCTGTCAATCCGCGGCTCCTCAAACGGGTCAACGCAACGCTTGTGAAGAATAACCTGCCTGTACCGCCGCAGCATGTCCCTCGGCAAATCAGTACTGCCGTCTGCAGGGAAATTTATTCGGTTGCCCAGCAACGTGTACCGTATCTTTTTTTGTCCCTCTGTGCCGTCGATACAATATTGAACTGCACCGTTGCCGTTGTTATCCGGATAAACCTCGGCAGTCGAAATGACCGGGATATTTCTGGCCCGCGCCCACGCCATCACCCTGCGAATATGTGCCAATACCCTCCTGTGGTTTCCTATGCATGCTTTACCCTCCGCCAATAGGAAGTCTCTTTGCGTATTGATGTCAATCAGTATTCGCTTGTGCCGCGCTCTAAATAACTGGAGAATCATTTTTAAGATCTCCTAACCTTTAGTCTGCGCTGTTGTCCTATAACTAAATACGCATAGACCAAGAACCAGTTCACATTTTTTATCGATTCGTTCTTATGCCCCCTTTAATCATGATACAAACAAACAACCATTTCAGACCTTACCTAAAGCACCTATCTTTTGTATAATAGTATTATCGAACTTATGTTTCTATGCCTTTTGAGGGCGAAAAGGGAAAATATGGCCCGAAAACTAAAAGATTATCCTTCAATCTCGCTAAAGCCCGAAGATTTGGATGGCAAAATCGACTTTATCAGGATTTTCGGACGTCCCGGCCCGGTCCACATCGAAATCGGCACAGGCAAAGCCACCTTCCTGCTGAACCAGGCAAGAACCCAGCCGGACGTGAATTTTCTCGGCATCGAACGGGCCAACAAATACTACCGCCATGCCGTTGACCGTATAGGCCGATGGGAACTGACAAATGTGCGGGTAATACGCACCGATGCCGCTAACTTTTTAGCCAACTTCGTCCCTGACAGCTCCATCGACCGCTTCCACATATATTTCCCCGACCCCTGGCCAAAAAGACGACACAACAAAAGACGCTTCTTATGCCCTATTAATTTGCAGCATCTTCTCCGCTGCTTAAAAACCGATGGCCAGATAAGAATTGCTACCGACCATGCCGACTACTTTGAGCAAATAAAAGAACTAATAACTGACAATCGTGAGAAACTTGAGGAAGTTGAATTTCTCCCCACCGCCGGCACCGAACCCGGCGAATGGACCGGCACAAACTACGAAAGAAAATTCCTTAAAGAACAAAGGCCTATCTACACCCTCGCCGCAAGAAAGATTTAAATCCAACCGAGACTCACACTTTTTCAGCCAAAGTTATAGTGTTTCTTTACTGCTCCGGTGACCTGCCATGTACATTCGAGGTCCTGCGGGAAAATCACAAGGTCGCCCGGGCCGAAACTTACCGAATCTTTGCCGTCAGTTACCGTTACATTACCCTCTAAAATAAGGCAGGTCTCTTTCTCGGTGTATGCCCAGTCGAAGGTGCTGGGCTGGCATTTCCAGATTGGCCAGACCTTGTAAGTTTTGGCCTCTTCTTCCGTGGGCTTTCTGACAATAATATCTTTTACTGTTGACATATCGTTTTGCTCCTTTGACTATTACCTGTTTGTGCTGTATTATACCCAGGATGAGGCGTTATATAATATAGATTTTACTAAAATTCAGTTCGAAAAATTCTTTATCAGGAGGTCAAGGCACTGTGAAGCAAGAGCAGATTGAAAATTTCAAGGTCTGGTTTAATAATTACGTGGCCGGCTTTTATGGCGATGATGAGTTTGTAAATGCCAATTTAAAGCTCAAGCAAGAGCACAGCCTGCGGACGTGTAAAGAGATGATGTATTTAGCCGAACAGCTAAACCTGTCAGACAACCAGAAGCAAATTGCAGAGGTGATAGCGCTTCTTCACGATGTCGGGCGATTCGTGCAGTTCGTCAGATACGGAACGTACAACGATCCCAAAAGCACGAACCATTGCATGCTTGGCTTAGAAGTCCTTCGCCAGAAAAAAATTCTCGATGGCGTAGAACAAAAAGAAAAAGAATTGATAGAAAAGGCGATTGAATATCACGGGGCAAAAGAACTGCCGAAGGATTTAGACGGCCAGTGCCTTTTGTTTTCGAAATTGATACGAGATGCTGATAAGATAGATGTGCTCTATGTGGTGACAGGATACTTCAAACAACACAGGGAAAATCCGGATGGATTCAAGCTGGAGCTTGAGTTTTCAGATGAGCCCGTGTATTCAAACGAAATACTCGAAAAGGTACTTCATGGCCAACTGGTAGCTTACAGCGAAATGAAAACACTAAACGATATGAAGCTTTGCCTGCTTGGATGGGTCTACGATGTGAATTTTGCAGCGACACTAAAGAGAATAAAGCAGCGTAAATTTCTGGAAATGCTGCTCGATTTATTACCAAAAACCGGCGATATCGAACGGGTTAAAGAAAAAATATTTGCATACGTTGATTCAAGAATAGAAAATGAAAAAACTTAGGCAGTCCCTCTACCTGCGTTTCCGTAAGATATCCCAATATGCACCCCTGGCACCTTCACGAATTGCCTGTATTAACGGCAGGTTCTCGTTGTAATTATAGTTGGCATCGTCACTGTTCTCTGATGCCTGAGAGTCAGTTTCTTCGGCAGGTGCGAAAAATCTCTTGTCGTCACCAATCAAATCCCTCACCAGCTTTGCCGGCTGCTCGCCCAAGGCCTCAGAAATATAGAAAGTCGGCTTGAAAAAATCTATTGGGCCGGCATATTTTCGACGGATACTAAGGTCTTTCCCTTCGCTTAGCTCTCGTGCAGCTATCTTTTCCATAGCGGTACCCGGATAAATCCTTATACCAAGCGCGGCGCCGGCACAATCCGGATTTATTTTTTTAATAAAATCAATTGTTTCGGCTACTGTCTGTGGCGTTTCGCCGGGCCCGCCAAGCATAAGGTCTATCATAACCGCTATTCTGTTTTTTCTGCAAAGCTGAACTGCACCGGCAATATCCTGCTTTTTGTGTTTCTGCCGATAGGTTTTGAGCATCGCAGAGCTGCCCGAGTCGCCCGTAAAATTAATGCCCACACAACCGGCCCTTGCTATAAGCCCAGCTAACTCATTGTCAAACGGCACCGGTGACATATAAGCATACCAGCGAATTTTGTCTCCAAGAGAACACCTGTCAATCTCTTCACAGATTGCATAACAATGACCTCGTGGAACATTCAGCTCGGAATCACAAAAATGCAGCACATCTATCCCCTGTGACAATAATGATTGAATTTCATCAACAACTTCAGAAGGCCTCCGCAGTCTAAGTTTAGCTCCTTTTGCCAGCGGGTCAGCACAATAAATACACTTGCGGTCGCAGCCTCGTTTTGTCTCCACGCCGCATTGTCCGCCTTGCTTGAAGTAACTTACGTTATCAATAATATCCCGGGCTGTTGTCAGCGAAATCTGGTCCGGCCAAGCCGGCTGATTACTGTAAATCCTGCCATCCTTTCGCCAAACAAGCCCCGGAACCTCTATGAAATTCTGCGCCCCCTGCAACTGACTAATAAGTGAAAATATTGCCGTCTCACCGTCGCCACGGATACCGAAATCGGCTCCTGTATATTCAACAATTTGTACGGCAAAAACCGAAAAGCCGACACCGCCAATTACAATCGGCGCGCTCGTTATGCCCCGGATGTTCTCAATCGTCTTTTTCAACCCGGGAACAAACCAATCGGCACTCGGCCAAAAGCAATCCTCCGCATTTCGAAAAGAAATCCCCACCAATTCCGGCTGGTTAGTTGAAAAGTATTCTTTCATCGCCTCAGCCGGGTCCTGTAACAAAGCAAGGTCGAGAACTTCTACATCGACCCCTGCCCGTCTTACAGAACCAGCCACGTAGTCCAGACCGACCGGACCAATGAGAGGCAGCATCCTGTTTGTATTAATCAGTGTCAGCATTTTTCACCACTTACGTTGCTATGCCATTATAAAAGAGAAGAGGCTGGTTTTCAAAGCCAGCCCCTTAAAAATGCAACGACGTTAAAACCTTGTTTTAAAATGCATACTTGGCGTTTAAGGTCACCCAACACTCGTCTTCAGGATTTACCGAGTCATCCCATGAGGATTGATAATTAACTCCC
>Ga0315548_1003061_pt1 | contig 12732 bp, 12 predicted proteins | sample SalMarSW160110MG_2_FD_202540 | JGI IMG/M metagenome (GOLD analysis project Ga0315548, IMG submission 202540) | Salt marsh sediment microbial communities from the Plum Island Ecosystem LTER, Massachusetts, United States - Salt Marsh Sediment SW1601-110 ... | reverse complement strand
TAGCGCCGCCTGCCGCCGCCCACTGGCGCGTGGCATCTGAGCCGTACTTGTTCAAAACTTCAGGCGAAGCAACATAGTTCTTAAGCGACTTGCTCATTTTTCTGCCGTCTGATCCCAGAACCATGCCGTTGATGAGGCAGCTTTTGTAAGGCTTCTCGTTAAACAACGCCAAATGCCTAACCATAAGGTAATACGCCCACGTCCTAATGATGTCTATGCCTGACGGATGCACGTCAGCGGGGAAAAATCTTTTCCAGTCTTCACGGTCAGGCCAGCCAGCATGCACCGCGCATGTGATTGAGCTATCCATCCACGTGTCAAACACATCGCGCTCGGGAATGAACTCGCGGCTACCGCATTTTGGACACTTGTCTATGCGTGGGTTTTCCAGTTTTGGGTCTATTGGAACCCACTCCTCTTCTGCGAGGATTAGTTCGCCACAGTTTTTGCAGTACCACACAGGAATGGGCGTAGCGAACACGCGCTGGCGGCTAATCACCCAGTCCCAATCAAGAGACCTCGCCCAGTCAATTAAGCGCGTTTTCATGTAATCAGGATACCACAAGACTTCGTCTGCGGCTTTCTCCACCTGTTCAGTTAGAACGCGAGTTTTCATAAACCACTGCTTAACCTCAAGAATTTCAACATGCGACTTACAGCGGTCGCAAACGCCGACCTCCTGCGGAAGCTTCTCGATCTTCTCCAACAACCCAACCGCAACAAGGTCTTCAACTATGGCTTTTCTGGCTTGGTTTATGGTTAAACCCGTGTACTTGCCGCCGTTCTCGTTGATCCTTCCGTTCGCGGTTAAAAGCCTGATAACTGGAAGCTTATGCTTGATCACCGTTTTCACGTCTTCTTTGTCGCCGTAAGTGCAGATCATGACAACGCCCGTGCCGAATGAGGGGTCAACAGCCTCGTCGGGAATAATTGTTACAACTCGGTTAACGACTGGCACGACAATTTTTTTGCCTATGTACTTGTTGAATCTTGCATCCTCAGGGTGTACCTCAACCGCCACGCAGGCGGGAATAAACTCAGGCCGCGACGTAGCAATCAGCAAGTACTCGCTACTGCCTTCGAATGGAAAACGAATGTAATGAAGCGTGCCTTCCCGCCTTTCATAATCCACCTCTGCATCGGCAATTGCCGTCTCGCAGCGGGGACACCAGTTCACTGGGTGCGTGCCCTGATACATATATCCCTTCTTATGCAACAGTATAAAGCTCAGTTGGGTGCGTCTCCAATAGTCAGGGTCCATGGTGCGGTACTCAGTGGTCCAGTCCACGCTGCAGCCTAGTTTCAAGATGCCTTCCTTCATCATGGCAATGTATTTTTCCACCAGCTGCTCGCACCATTTGCGGAACTGGTCTGGAGGCACGTCACGTTTACGGATTTTGTGCTCTTTTTCCACTTGCACTTCTATGCTTAAGCCGTGGCAGTCCCAGCCCTGAGGAAAAAGAACGTTGTAACCGCGCATGCGCTTGTAGCGCGCAACGACATCAAAGTAGGTCCAGTTTAAAACGTTGCCCATGTGAAACTCGCCAGACGGGTAAGGCGGCGGAGTGTCAATGCTAAAGGCGGGTCTAGCCTTGTCGTTCCAGTCGAAATGGTAGATGCCCATCTCTTCCCATTTCTGCTGCCATTTCCGCTCGATTTCCGCGAAGTTGTATTTCTTAGGCAGAGACTGCATGCCTCAACGTTCTCCGTCACGCTTCTAGGCTTTAGGAAAATTAAAATACAACTAAATAACATTATCCCTTCAAGGTTTCGGGGAGCTGGGAAACGTAACCCGGCTGAGAGGACAGCTGAATCGCTGTCGACCCTTTGAACCTGAACCAGATAATACTGGCGGAGGGAAAAAACCATGAATAAACAAATACCTGAAACTACATCTCAAAGTAAAGTAATAGCTCTAACATCAATTATGGCTGCTTTAATTGCTGTAACAACAATTATTGCCATACCATTGCCGCCTCCACTTTCCACGCTAACTTTAGCGCCAATAGCCATATTTATAACAAGTATTCTTTTGGGGCCTTCAGTAGGCTTAATTTCATCCGCCATCGGTTCTGCTATCGGATTCATTGCGGGAGCAAATGTCGGAACAATAATGGTGCCTCCAGCATATCTTTACGTGTTCTTATTTGGAATAGTCATTGCTCGGGCGCCGATGGGCTTAATTGTAGGACTCATCAGGAAGAAAAACGAGATAATAGCGATGGTTGTTGGCGTATTAACTGAGACCGTAATCTTTTTTGTGGCGGATGCATTCTTATTTGGAATAGCTTTTGCCCTGATAACTTTGGGGACGCTTGCAGATCTTATATATGTGCCAATAAGCTATGGCATTCTTAAGGCTGTAAGAAATATTCTGAAGATTACTTATTTGGCATGATGATTGAGATGCAGAAAGAAGCATGGTATTTCCAAGAAGAGACAGTTAAGACTTACGAGTGTTTCTATCAAACCAAATACAAAAGGGCAGACATATTAGAGAAAAAGCTGTTGACAAAACTGTTAGATACGCTAGGGCATGCTGAGAAATTGCTCGAAATAGGTTGCGGTACAGGCCATTTCACAAGATGGCTAGACTCTATGGGGTTAGAATGCTACGGACTTGATCTGTCACATCTTATGTTAAGAGAAGCAAAGAAACTTTGGCCAAATGGGTCGTTACTGCGAGGTGAATCTAGCCACTTGCCCTTCAAAGACAAAACTTTCGACGTTGTGGCTTTCATAGCTTGCTTAGAGTACATGCCTAACATCGCAAAAGTAGTCAATGAAGCCGCAAGGGTGTCCCGAAAAGGAATAATCATTGGACTTATGAACAAGTGGAGCCTACCCACTATGCGACGAATAATCCAAATGAAAATGGGAAAGAATCCATATTACAAAAACGTTAGATTTTATTCCATCTTCGACATAAAGCACGTATTAAAAGAGGCACTTCATGATAGATACACCATTTCCTTTTGGAGCACAGCAGTCTTTCCAAAAATTTTTGGCGATACGGAATCTGCACTCTTACCTTTTGGCGCTTTCCTCGGAATAGCTGTAAAGTTAGGTGAGAACCTTGATTGATCAGTCTATAATTGGAAAATTTCCATTAGACTTAATTGAAAAAATAGTCTACTCAAGGTTAGGAGCACACAAATCAGAAATACTTGTGGGACCAGGTCACGGCCGCGATAACGCAGTAATTAGATTAGGACATAATCAGGTCTTAGTTGTCACAGCAGACCCGTTATCAATGATTCCTGCCCTAGGAGTGCGGGACTCCGCTTGGCTCTCAGTGCATTTGCTCGCTTCGGATTTGGCTACATGCGGTTTTCCACCCCAATTTATGATAGTAAACCTTTGCCTTCCTCCTAGCATGAGTGATAACGAGTTTGAGGAGTATTGGAGTGCATTCCATAACGAATGCAAAAAACTAGGTATTGCTATCCTGGGGGGGCATACGGGAAGATATGTTGGATGCGACTACACGATTATAGGTGGAGGTGTAATGATGACTTTAGCCCCAGAGAAGCAATACTTATCGAGCAATATGAGTAAGCCTAGAGACTTGCTAATTATGACAAAAGGGGTGGCCATAGCGGCCACTGGAATACTTGCCAGAGTTTTCCCAGAAACAATAGAGAAAGCTTACGGGTCAGCTTTCCTTAAAAAGGCTCAATCATATTTCCATCAATTCAGCGTGGTTGAAGACGCGTTGACTGCGGCTTCCGCAGGCTTAAGGGATGAGGGAGTTACAGCTATGCATGATGTTACAGAGGGCGGTTTGCTGGGAGCACTTTACGAGTTGTCCGAAGCTTCCAAAATTGGCTTAGAAATAGAGCTTTCAGATGTTATAGTTACTGAGGAGGCAAAACTTGTCTGTGACCTCTTTAATATAGACCCCTATTCAACGTTAAGCGAAGGAACTTTGATTATCAGCGTGAAGCCGGAGAAAGCCCAAAAAGTGTTGCAAGCGTTAAAGTTGAAAAGAATCAAGAGCGAGGTAATCGGGAAAGTCACAGATTTGCGAGATGGCAGATGGATTAAAAGAAATAAAGTGAAAGAAGCCTTGAAAAAGCCATCCATTGACCCATACTGGGAAGCTTATTGGAAAGCTTATCGAAAGGGTTTGAAGTGACTCGTATGAAGAAGTTAGAAGGCTTATATCTTGTTGTTGCCCCCGTCATGCCCTTTGATAAACTGCTTGTCACAGTTAAGAAAGCTTTGAAAGGAGGCGTTGACCTATTACAACTCATTCCCGGAGAAGAAAGTTCCGAAATATTAAGGCTGGCTAAGGATTTATCAAGTCTAACAGAACAATATGATGTACCTTTTCTTATAAACGGCAACTTGCAGCTAGCCAAAGAAGTCAGCGCAGACGGATTACATTTAGATAGTTACGATGTAACCCCAAGCGAAGTTAAACAAGTACTTGGCAAACAATGCATAATAGGCTACACTCTGGGAGATAACTTTGAAAAGTTGAAGTGGGCCGAAACTGTAGGAGCAGACTATGTGTCTTTCTGTTCTGTCTTTCCAACATCTTCTGCTACTCAATGCGATATAGTACCCATTGAGACGATAAGAGCAGCAAAATTCCAAACCACTCTGCCTATATTCGCAGCAGGAGGCATAAACCTTAACAACGCTAAACTTGTCCTCAAAACAGGCGTCAACGGAATTGCAGTCACCTCAGCACTGCTAAAAGCCGAAGACCCAGAGCAAACAGCATTAACCTTCAAAGAAATCATCCGCAACGTCCGAAAAGCAAAGCTCTAAAGACATGCCCATTCGTTAGGCAATAATTCTATCAGGGTAAGTGTAGATGTTCATGCGTTTTCCCCGCACAAACCCGACCAAAGTCAAATTTGCAGCCTCAGCCATGGCAATGCCAGAATCCAACGCGGCTGCCAAAGAAGCCACAATCGGCAAACCAACCTTCGACGCCTTAAAAACCACGTCGCCTGATAGCCGTCCTGTTGAAGTCAGAAAACACTCGCCGAAGCTGGTTTGCTTAAGCGCAACCATGCCGATTACTTTATCAACGGCGTTGTGTCGACCAACATCCTCAGCCAATGCCACAAGAGAACCATCAGCTTTGTAAATTGCGGCGGCGTGTACTCCGCCAGTTTGCCTAAAAACTTCAGCCTTAAAATTCAGCTGGTTTACGGAGTTGAAAATGACTTCAGCTTTAACTTTCAAGTTTGACGTTACTTTTGCGGGTTTTCGCTGATACTGGTAAATCGACTGTTCACCGCAAGCCGAGGTGACGATGCGCTGGTGAAGTCGCGAGAGGCTTAACCGCTCGTCAACGTTAATCTCGGCTTTCAGCGTCACGTAGCAGGCGCCTTCGTTTTCTTTCAGGTTTACTTCTTCGATTTCCATGGTTGATTTCAGGATTCCTTCCGAAAGCAGATGTCCCACTGCCATTTCCTTCAGATTTGAGGGCGAACACAGAATCGTGGCCCAGTAGGTTGTGTTCACAAAGAGGTGGAGAGGCTTCTCTTCGGCAACGTAATCAGCTACTTTTTTAGAGGTTTTCGTGGGGAGGTCATACTTCACTATTTCCACTTTGCGCATGGTATTCACCCTTAATTATCTCTTTAATTCAGACAAGACAAAGGTAACAATTTCTTCGGCAACGTTGACTTTCGTGACCATCTGCAAGCCCTTCCAGCCAGGTTGACTGTTCACGTCAACAATCATCGGACCATTTGGGCCTTCAAGAATGTCTACACCTGCGATTTTGCAGCCGACAGCCTTGGCGGCTTTGACGGCTAAAGCTTCAAGAGCTGGATCAAGCTCTATAGGCGCTGGTCGAGCTCCTTGGCTGTAGTTTGTTTTCCAGCTTTCTGAGACACGGCGCATTGCCGCTATCACATGGTCATCAACAACAAACGCGCGAATGTCAGAGTAGCCATGAGGTACGAATTCTTGGAGGTAGATTACGCCGTGATGGAAGGTTATAGCCTTGAAAACTGTTGACGCGATCTCTGAGTCTACAACTCGGGTTGCGCCTATGCCTCTGGAACCGAAAAGCGGCTTGACCACCACGTCTCCGCCTAACTCAGCGAAAGCCTTCAACGCTTCTTTTACGCTTTCTGTTGCCACCGTGCGAGGCACAGCTACACCGTTGTCCTCTAGAATCGCCAGAATGTCGTATTTGTCAACGCAGTGTTCTATGGCTTCGGCGGGGTTTAGGACGTAGAAGCCTAGGCGTTCAAGCTTGTAGAGCATGTCCATTCTGAAAACCAGTTCTTCCAGTGAACCGCGTCCGATTGGGCGAATTACGAGAGCATCTAACTCCTCCACCAATTTCACGTTATTAACCCTAAAGTATGGCTTGTATCCAAGCTGCGCGACCAGTTTCGGAAAAGTAAAGCACTCGTACGAAATGCCGCGTTTAGTTAGCTCTTCTCTCAGCTGGGTGGAACTCCAAGCTTCCATGTTTCGGGTTGCGATTCCGATTTTCAAAAGCGAACCTTCCTTGTCCGTTTAATCTGTAAAAGATGCAGATTGATTTTACTCTTAAAGTTTCCGAGGAAAATTAACCTTAAAACTTGTGAATCCACGGGATAAGTTGCGTGGTGCTCTCGAATTTATCGGAAAGCGGCAAGCGCAAGTAAGCGCCATACTCGTTAAAGTACGGGGAGCCCTTTCGGGAAAACAGAGTCAACACTTTGCCATCATGATTAATCTTGAAGCCTTCTTGGCACGGCTCATGTCCTCTTATCAAGATTTTAACGTTCAATTTTCTCAGAACTTTTTCTGTGACGCTTTTGCCGAAAAGTTTTCCCGCGCCCCTCGGAGAATGCAAAACCTCTTTAACCATGTCATTCGGGTCGCTCCACAGCAAGTCTTCGAGAAATTCTTGTTCAGGATGAGTCATGTGCGCACGAGCCAAGTCTCGGATGCTATTGATGTTTGGTGACAAGCCGCCGTGAACCATCAAGCAGCGCTCTTCCACGAGCACGGCGTTATAGAGATAAGCGAACAACTCTCGAATTTTAGAATACGCGGTCTTCCAGTTTTCCTTGAATCTGAACTGGAATTGCATGGGCAAGTCATGCGGAGAAGCCATCAGGTCCTGTGGACCTTCGTGGTTTCCACGTAAGAGAACGACTTGTTCTGGAAACGCGAGCTTAAGCTTCAGAACAGTGTAGTAGACTTCTGCTGAATATGCGCCTCTATCGCCGTAGTCGCCTAGAAAAATCAGAGTTGCATCTTTGCGCTTAGTCATTTTCTGCGTGAAACCGCTGCTTTTTAGGATGGCGATGAGGCTTTCTAGGTCTCCGTGTAAATCGCCAATCACCAAAGCCTCGCCTGAAGGTGCAAGTGTGACCAAACGTTCTAGGATGCTTAGGTTCCCAATTTTTCCGCGTTCCCCACGAAGCACGTCAAGGGTTTTTTCCACAATTTCAATGAAGCCGTCGCCCTGAACAGCCGCGGATTCTTTAACGAGTAAGGAAAGATCCATAGGCACCGCGAACTAGAGGATTTGAACCTTTTGGCTTAGAGAACTGTACACGTTCTTCTCGACTGTTCTTTTGAGACTGTCGATTCTGCTAGCTACCTCGTTGTATTCACGCTCTTTGACAGCTTCATGAGATTCAACTCTCGCTAATCTTGCTTTAAGTCGCTTAGTTTGCTCTTGAAACATTGACATACTGCGTTTAGTCTCCTCCATCTTCTCCGAGTTCAAAATCAGCCTCTCCCGCGTGGCTACCTCAACGCATCGCCTGTAAAGTTTCGCCAAAGAATCACGTTTAACTATCCCATTCATATCCCGCTCCGCTTTCCGCTTTTTGTCCGACTTCAGTTTCAGCTTACCCTCATTCATCAAACGTTCCATTTTCTGCAAAATCTGCTTCAGTGAGGGGTAACCCGCTTCTTCAGTCGCCAACGCCTTGAAGGGCTTCTGCAAATATTGGTCGAGCTTGTCGCGTTCATCAGGTGTCAAACCCGCACCTCCTCTGTACAGCGCTAAAGCCTGCGTTTTTTTGAACGGCTTCTGCAGATGCCGCAACGCGTGTTTCAGTTCTTTGGTTATTTGGTCTATTTCTGTCTCCAAGATAAAAAGCTGGTCGACAGGGCCGTCGCTTTTCAACTCAGCGGTTTTTTGTTCCAGCTCCGCTATTTCTTGCTCAATGGGAAGACGCTCGTTCTTTATGCTTGCCTTTTCCGCCTCGACATCTGACAATTGGTTTTCCAGAGTGTGCAGCTCGTTTATGAGTTGGAACGTTTCCTCCAAAATTTTGGTTTTAACGTACTCTTTCGTCAGAAACTCGTTGAGAGCAGCCAGCGACTCTTTTGCTTTTTCGTGAACTGCCAAGAACTTTCTCCTATCCATGATGAAGAAGGGCGAGATGCGTGGAAACCAATTCTTGATGTCTATGTCTGTCACGAGGAACACCTTCTGGGTTTCCTGGGCGAACTTGTTCAGGCTGTCATAAGAGACTTGGTCGGGAACGTTCACTTTTCTAATTCGTTCATTAAACAGGCGAGCAAGCTTGTTCAAGGCTCTGGCGCGGTTGTAAACGCGCATGTTTCTTTTTTCGATTTCTTTTGCGCTGTTGTCCAGAAGCATTTTGCTGACATCCGTAACGCTTTCAATAGCATCGCGCATGTCATCTCGAAGTCTCTTAGCTTGTGCGTGCACTGGAGTGAGGATCGTGCTGGTTTCGTTTTCGAGCCAGCTTTTTAGGTCATTGGAAGAGAACTGGATGACTTCGGACACAACTGTTCACCCAGAATAATATTGGTGAGGCTTATTTATCAATTTTCGGCAAATCACCATACTCTTTTCCGAGTAGCTACGCTTAAATAATTAAGCTTAACAAATAAACGAAGGAGAGAAAAACCATGAACGCAAAGAACACTTCATTCGCACTTATGATGGGCGCCCTAGGAACAGTCCTCTTCGCAATTTCCTACTACGCAGCACCAATCGCCCCGTCAATAGCCCTTGACTTCTCCCTTATCGGCGTACTAATCGCAGGCTTCTACGGAGGACCAACAATAGGTTTTGTTACAGGACTCTTCGCTGGAATACTGCCAGGAATAATGTTTGGTCCACTAGGAACAGGTGGGGTATTCGGTCTAATAGGCTTACCATTTGGAAAGGCATTGACGGGCATTACAGCGGGATTCATATCGAAAGGCATGAAGTTCGAACAAAAGCGACGTCCGTCCCTGCTTGTCATTCCATCAACATTCCTTGCCTACATTCCTGAAAGCATATTCACTTGGGGATACTTCGTATTTCTCCTTCAATTCGAAGTAGGAACATCCGTGTTCTTTACCGTACTAGCAAAAGCATTGGTAGAAGTAGCCATAATGAGTGTTTTGATGGCTGCCTTAATTGGAAACGCTGGTTTCAGTTGTTTCGTCAGAGCGCACTTTACAAGCGACAAAAACCACGCGGAAAAGACTGCAGGTAAAGAAAAACCTGTGCTTGCATAACTTTTTCTATGAAAAGCCCAAAGATTCGGCTAGAACCTTTGGGTTAATTTCTCCAGCCTTAAACGTCTTACCAGTTTTCACATTGTTAATTATCAATAATGCTGGCGCGAAGAGGTTATGATCTATCTTGTAGAAGTCGCGGTCTGCTTCGCGGAAAATCTGCAGAAAAGGCTTACCATAATCCTTAGATGTTCGAGAGGGCGCTTGCTCAACAATTTTCTGCAATGCAGCCTCGTCGTCGTATTCAACAGTGCAGTATACTGTTCCGCCGTAGAGTATGGCGTCGTTTGTCCTCGCCATCGCCACCTCAAACTCCCTGCACATCGGCGGAATCGGCGCGTAACCACAAGCGTAACGAATGACCCGTGGGCTTAAACCAAGCATCCTGAGTTTGTGAATTCCTACTTCAACTATCCTGCCACTGACCTGTGTTAAGCCAGCGATGCTCGCTGTAGGCGCCACAGCCACAATCAAGTTTTCAGCTGAAATGTTGCAGGCTCCTACTACTTTTTCAATAAGCGTGTCAGACGGAAGTTTGTTGCTCTCCAGCGTTAACACGGCTTTGTCAGAAGAGTCTTTGTAACCTATTTCTTCGTAAATCTCTTTGGGTTTTAATGCTAAGGCTCTTGCTGGTCCTGAACCTATGGCGATGGAACCACCTTCTTTTATACGCCAACCCGCAAACTGGGAACCAAGCGCGGCTATTGCGGGCTGGTCGGTGCAAACAGTTATAGATGGCAGCTCAAAATCACCGTAATTTTTGAAACCTATGTGCGCTTTTCCGCAACCGCCCATGCAGATTTCAGTGATAATCCGCCCTGCTTGAAAGCCGCCAGGCGCATTTACTCCCGCATCAACAATTGTAGCGCCAGAACTTGTCTTTGAAGCTTTCACGCCGTAAAAATCCTGATTATCCAGCAGCTTCTCTGCAAGTTTCCAAGCCATGCGGTTTACACTTAAGGTTTTGTTCATAGGCTTTCACCTCAAAGGAACTTTTCGTACTGGCTCAAGTGAGGATTGTTCATTTTTGAAATGAAGAGTTTGCCGTTGCCGTTTTCAGCGAGGTCTCCGAGAAACACGTAGAACGGTCCACTGACTTTTTCGGTTTCTTCAATTTTGACTTTGGACTTAACGCCGTCAATTGTGAAAGTTGGAAGCACTTCTTCCAAAAAGCCCGCAACCACGATTTTGCCCCCTGTCATGCAAGCGCCGACTCGAGTTTCAGCGTTTTTTTCAACGTAGATTGTGCCATCGCGCATGCGAAAACCCAAAAATTGCCCAGTGTTACCGTAGATTTTGATTGTGCCGCCGTGCATGAAAACGGCTACGTCGCTGCCAACGTTTCCGTGGACAATTATTTTGCCTTTGTGCATGCCCTTGCTGCTTCCGCGGTATGAGGAAGCCAAATAGTCGCCTGCGTTCCCGTGAATTTCAATCTCGCCGCCTCTCATTTCGGCGCCTGCCCATCCGCTGACGTCACCGTGCACGGTTATTTTGCCGCCCGCCATTTTAGAGCCTAAATGCATTCCAGCGTTGCCGTTAATGGAGATTTCCCCGTTTTTCATGCCCATGCCAATTCTGCGAACTTCGCTTACGTCGCCGTTGATGGTTATGTTTGGGCTTTCAGCCGTGGCTTCTTCGATCTTGAAGAGGTTGCCGAGTTTCTTCTGCTTGTTCCCTTCCCACAACGTCAAAGCCGCTATCTCATCAAGCGTCTTGCCTTGAAAAACGTCGGGGTTGATGCATTCAGCAATCACTGGAAACTGGAATTTCCTCAGAGGAGTTAGAACTATCATTTTTAGACGTCCGCCTTCACAGTTATTGGATTCGAAATCTTCAGGTAATGATCTGTCACTGGATAGTTTTCGTATTCAACTGTCCAGTACTCTCTAAACTTTCTTTTAATTTCTTCGTCCACCTTAAACTGTTCAGCAGTTTTCACGTCAAGCCACATGGTGCAACCGTCAACATGCTGCAGTATTTCGCCGTCTTTAGCAACGACTTTGCCGCCTTTGATAGTATAAGCTGAATCACTGAAAGCTCGGCGCACAGTCTTGTACTTCCGCGATATGTCAATCTTCTCGGGATTAATGTTGTATATTGCAACGTCAGCGTCAGCGCCTACGCCCAAGTGTCCTTTGCCCTTGAGGCCTAAGGCTTTCGCCTGTCCCGCCCGAGTAACCACGGCGATTTCGTAAAGGCTTAATTCACGCTTTATCGAAGGAAGAAGGCTTCTTTTCTGGGCTTTTGGATGCGTCTTCTTCAACGTCGCCATTCTCGCCTTCTTGCTGATGAGCCAAGCGATGATCTTCGGGTAAGAGATAAACGGACCGCCGTTCGGATGGTCAGTAGTCATAAAGATCTTCCAAGGATCATTGATCATGAGAGCAAGCTCTAAGCCTATGGACCATTGCGTGGCGTTGACGGGGTTCTTACGTTTGTAGTGGAAGGGTATGATGCCGCCGCTCGTTTCAGTCTCCACATCGTGATTCACCCATTTGTGCCCGCTCAATTGGTAAAGCGTGTACTCGAATGGCCCGTCAGCCGTCATAGTCGTCGTGTCCGTGAATATTACTTGGCCCATGTCTAAGGTTATGTGATTATGGTTGTTAATGTACTTGGAAATTTCGTCGGCTGCAGAACTCATGGTTCTCCATCCATCGCCCTTGAAACTGCTGAATTGCATATGAGTGATATGTGCCACGGGCTTGTTGTCAGTAGCTAAATCCTCAAGGCACTTCATCGTATCTAACGTGGTAACATAATTGCCTGGAACGCCAAGATTGTTTGTGTGAACATGGATCGTATGCGGCAGATTCAACATTTTATTAACTTTGGCCAAGCCCCGAACTATCTCGCGAGGAGTAATGCGGAAATCTGGAACTTGATCGTCGATGCTGTGAACGTTCCGCCCGAAACCCCACGCCTCTAATCCGCCAGGGTTAACGATTTTTATGGCGTATCCTTTCGCCGTGTCCATCATCCACGCCACGTATCTGGCGCACTCTTCCAAGTCGCCCTTTTGCAGATATTCAAGCACGAACCACCAGTCACCGAGAAGCGGGTAACTCGCCTTGTCCAACATGGGCGTGTCGTTCAATTCTTCATGCGTGTGCTTAGCCTCCAACGGCGGCATAGAAGGATTCATTATTGTAGTATAGCCCATCCGCGAATAACGGTAGCCAGTGGTAAAAGTTGACGGAACCGAATAGCCCACGCCAGACCGCGTTATAGCAGTTTTGCGTTCAAAATCCTTTGCGTGATCCTCAG
>Ga0315548_1003058_pt1 | contig 12735 bp, 7 predicted proteins | sample SalMarSW160110MG_2_FD_202540 | JGI IMG/M metagenome (GOLD analysis project Ga0315548, IMG submission 202540) | Salt marsh sediment microbial communities from the Plum Island Ecosystem LTER, Massachusetts, United States - Salt Marsh Sediment SW1601-110 ... | reverse complement strand
TCAGCAGAGAGAGGCAAAAGAAGATTGTTTGCATCGGCTCGACCGATTTGACTCATTACGGCCCGCGTTACGGCTTTACGCCAATGGGAAGGGGTAAAGAGGCGTTGCATTGGGCCCATAGTGTCAACGATAAGGATTTTATTGATTTGGCTCTGAAGCTTGAGGCGCAGGGAATACTTACAAGCGCTGCTGAGAATTATAATGCCTGTGGCGCCGGAGCGGCGGCGGCGACGGTGGCGGCAGCAAAAAAGCTCGGCAAGACGTCCGGCCTTTTACTTGCACATACAAACAGTAATGAGGTAATGAGCCGTAAAATGGGCAATACAAGCACCGAAAGTGTCGGCTATGCAGCAATAGTATTCTGACTTGTCGGGCCTTTCCGGTTTGTTTTAACTGCGATTGAGTTTGATGGGGCACTGACCCGCCTTTTATTTACTCCCCTTTAACTTATTTTCCGTTTTATCGCATTAAAATCTTTGCCTTTTGGCATTATAAACAAACATCTCCCATTGCTTCGCTTTTCCCACACTTCACCAATAAGGCGTTTTTCTTTTGAATCGTTATCGCTCCATCTATCCGCTCCCCTTATCCTCAAAATCAAACAGAGTTGGCTCTTTTTTCTCAGGAGTCTGTTCTGCCTCTGGCTCTTCCACTTTCGCAGGCCAGTTTTGCGGAGCATCAGCCGGATTAGGATAATAAACCATATCTGACCCTTCAAACGGCATCAGAACATTCCCGACAAGTAAGCCTTCCTTTGCAACCTGAAAAGCAAGAAATTTTTCACCCTTGAATGTGCGTACCATCCTGCGAAAGCATGTTGTCCTTAAAAACAGGACGCCCGGCTCATAAACTGTTGCTGGAAATGTTGCCGAAACCTTGTCTCCAGAAACAGCTAATTGATTCTCAACCGCTTCGATTCGCAAAAAGGGAATATCCTCCGTCTGTTGTTTGCGAGTCTTGTCCTCCCGAACAATTGATATCATCCGTTCAAGTCTGGGCTTATCCACAACAAAAAACACGCTCTAAAAACTCCCTCTTTTCTTCGCTACTTGGACATTAAAATATAAAGCAAAAATATTATTAACCTATCCACTGCGTTAGTGATTGACCAATTTCCGCATAAAGTGATAGCAGGTCATTCTTTTCAGGCTCTATGTCCAAAACTTTCAAGAAGGCAGCGTCCAACTCAATACGAAGTCTGTCTACTCGACCCATCGACCCATATTGCTCCGGTATTCTTGACAGCTGGACGTCTTTAAACTTGTCGAAGAGCCGAGCAATCGCTTCTATTTTGGTTTGGTCTAAGTTATTAACATTGAGAATGGGAAGTAGTCTCCAATGTGACATATTCAAGCTTATGAATGCCCCATGGGTTTCTTCTCTGCTCGCGAGAATACTCAGTATTCCCCAGGTTGTATTTAGCCAAAGGCAAATAGCCTTGAGCTTATCTTGGCTCTCGTCTTTGAGGCGTACAACATAGAAAAGGTTCGAAATAACTTTCTCATCGCAAAGCATAGAGGTCACATGCGCCGTATTAACCCTAATTCTATTAGGGACAAGAAGCGTCCCACCAGTCTTCTCAAATATCTCAATTCCTCGATCAATCAATGGAAGCGCATAAGCATTGGGCATTGCTCTCATTTTCCTCCTTTGGTCTTCTTCTCCTCCCTTCAACATCTTGACGCTCCCTGGAACAACCCGTGGGCTGACTAGAGATTCCTCCATCATACGAAATGTGTCTGTGAAACGATGGCGGTCAACTCCGATTGAGGATATGATTTCATTTAATTTTATTACTGGGATGGTTGTCCTTCGATTCCCAACTTGTAATCTACCCTTCAGCACATTGTCTATCTCTTTAATCAACCTCATATTCGGAAGGAACACGAATCTTCCCCAATTGTCCATATTTTCAAGAAGCTCTTGCCTCCTGATAGATATAATAAAGGCCTTGGCTTGGCTTGCTTCCACATATTCGTCGTTACTTGTGCGGATCCTATTCGCTAATGCGATTGCTCCCATACTCGTGCTTGGTTTCTTCAGCAAGATGACAAATCTTGTTTCGTCTTCTGATTGCTGTTCCAGTTTTTTGCGTGCAATTATCATGCATTCACTCAAGCTGGTAGACTCTGAAAAGTTATAATTATTCGGCGGCTCGTAGCTGACTATTACATACTCGATGTGATAATTTGAAGCCAGTAGCGTCCTTGCCAGAAACCACGATACCCCACTCAGTAGGCCTCTAGGCAGGACAAAACACACCTTACCTCCTAACCGCAACTTGATGTCCGCTAAATAAAGGAACAACAAACCCTCTCCCGCTTGCCATATTTCTCTGTATGCACGTAATTCATTGTCTTTAATTAAAATATCCAAACTTGTATTTTTAAGTAACTTGCGGGCCTTGCTGTATAGCTTCGCTTTCACATCATTTCTCATCTCAGTGTAGTCATCCAAAACTATCTTCCTTACGGATTTATCGCTCATAAAGCCAAACAAGCCTCCCCCACTTCGTCCACCTCTTCCAGTTGTTCGCGAGAAAGGAGGATTCATAACGATTAAATCAAAAGGTTCGAGTCTCAGGAGGTTTATGACTGCATTTTTCTCCTCTGTTTTCACGCCACGTTTGATAACCTGTGCGAATATTTGATCTAATTTCATATCTGTCCGGGCAAATTCGAGCGATCCGAGCGACACAGTTTGGTCTGTTTCTCTGTAGCCAAGAGGCATAGTGTACGTTGGTGATGAACCTGTAATTGGCGTTTCCGGACTGTGCAATGCTAAGTTCAGTGCTGTGATTTGCGAAGCATACCCCAACACATCAAACGCATGGCAAGACTTCATAAACGCACTGTGAAAATCACGCTCAATATCTGCTGGATGTTTGTCCAGCCCTGACTTCAGAAGGGAAAACCGATGCTGAATGTTCATAGCGCTATAAGCGGCGACCAATAACGTACCGCTTCCGCAAGCGAAATCAGCAAGGCGGCAAAGTGGAGGGTTAGCCAAGTGAAGAAGAAGGTAAGCCGCCGGGACCTGAGTAAAAAAAGTCGCTAATCCTTTCTTAAGCGCCCAATCACCTACCACCTGATGGTAAACTTTCCCTGCAAGGTCCCTTCTAAGTAGTGTTTTTCTGGACGCTATAGTAACAGCCAAATTCAGCAATTTGTCGAAAAGTCTCGTCGTAGCAGGAAGTGCCTTGAGAATGTCATCGACTAATTCGAATATCGGTTCGTAGTTTATCCTTAGAATGGCGCGTGTTGCCTTCTCTAACGCTCTCTGAGCATTTCCTATCTTTGAAGCAAGCTTTTCAAGCGAATCCAACTTATGTGCATATCTGATTGATTCATAGTAGACAGATCCAAGCAATATCGCAAGTGTTGCTTGTGCAAAGATGGCTTCCTTTATTTCCTTTGGTTCTCCAATGCTAAATCCATACAGTTTATAAAGAGCTTGGTCGAGGTTTATTGCAATTGTCTCCGCCTGCTTATGTAAGGATAGATGGCTAACAAACATTTCCACAAGCCGAGCTACCTCATCCTCTGCGTCTCTTACCATTTCCTCATTTATGATAAACTGCGCAATTTCTTGGATTAACGTCGCGAGTAGATTCACGTCTAGGTCATACCATGCTTCTACAGGCTTCGCTATCACATCATTCTCATGCAGTTTACGCAACAACGTCCCCGAAATGTCTTCTGGCACTATCACCCTAACGGGTAATTTCGCGACTTTGAGCCTATCTTTTATCTCCCCCTCTGTAAGGTCTTGCGCGAAAGTCTTTGGATAATGTACAGCTACAGCAACATCGCAGGATAACTGCTCGATCCTTCTCTTCGCATCGTTTTCAGCGTCCTGCTTATCATAAGACCCCTCCAGCACTATCGCTATCCCCTGATGATAAATTACTACATCTTTTCTTCCACTGCCGAGATATTCGCTATGTGAAACTACGCCTATTTGATTCAACAGATCAGAAAGCAGAATATTTAATCTAGATTCAAAAGCTTGCTTCATATGGATTCGCCGCACAAATACGCTTTGATTTTCTCATTCAAATTCCTAACAAACGGATACGCCCCATTTTACCCGCAAATTAATTTCCCGCAAACCTTAAAAACCGCTATTTGTTTTTCATCGCTTCGCGGATTTCTTTGTTTATTCTGACGCTGCACCAATTTCGGCCGCACATTGTACAGTAATCAGCGGATGGTAACTTTTCCACAGGAATTTGCTCGCAGGCTTCGATATGCATTCTTTCCGCGGTCTGCGGGTCAAGGGATTCGGCAAGATGCGTTTTCCAGTCCAGATTTGCCCGAGCGACACTCAGACTCTTATCCTTCTCGGCGGCACCTTTTAGGCCGCGAGCAATATCAGCGGCGTGGGCAGCGATTTTCGCGGCGATTACTCCGACTCGGACATCGTCGGCGTTCGGCAGGCCGAGATGCTCTCTCGGCGTAACATAGCATAAAAACGATGCACCGTAAAAGGCGGCAGCAGTCCCGCCAATAGCTGATGTTATATGGTCGTAACCGGGGGCGATATCGGTTACGACCGGTCCGAGGACATAGAAGGGAGCACCATGGCAAATTTTCTGCTGGATTTCCATATTGTATTGAATCTGGTCAAACGGTATATGGCCCGGGCCTTCGACCATAACCTGACAGCCCTTTTGCTGTGCCTTTTGAGTAAGCTCGCCGAGAGTTTTTAATTCTGCGATTTGTGCATCGTCAGTAGCATCAGCGATGCAGCCGGGACGAAGGCCGTCACCGAGAGAAAAGCTGACGTCGTATTCGGCCAATATGCCGCACAAATCGTCGAACATCTCGTACAGCGGATTTTGCTTATTGTGATATAACATCCATTTGGCCAATAATGCGCCGCCTCGGCTGACGATACCGGCGATGCGTTTTTCAAGCAAGGACAGGTGCTCTTTCAGAACGCCGGCGTGAATTGTAAAGAAATCGACGCCCTGTTTGGCCTGTCTTTCGATAATCTCAAGGATTATCTTGTTATCTATATCCTCGACATCTCTGCCCTCTATGACCTGGTAAATCGGCACCGTTCCGAAAGGTGTGGGGCAGCGAGCAAGCAGTTGCTCGCGAGTATCATCAAGATTGGCGCCTGTACTTAAATCCATGATTGCATCGGCACCGGCGGCAAGTGCCGCTTCCATCTTTTCTATTTCAGCTTCTACCGAGCTGCGTATGCTGCTTGTGCCGATATTTGCATTTACCTTTGTTGTGAGTGCCCTGCCTATACCAATGGGCTTGAGACTTGTCCTGAGTGAAGCCGAAGGATTGGTTTTTAGATGCAGCTTGTTCGCGGGTATTATCAATCGGCCTGCTGCAAGCTCGGTTCGGACAAGCTCTGCATCTACGCCTTCGGTCTCAGCGACGAATGTAATTTCGCCGGTGATTGTTCCGGTTTTTGCTAATTGTAGCTGTGTTGCCATAGTTCAGGTTTTCTCTTAAAAATAAAAAATCGCTTCGCAGGGAAGCGATTTACTCTCTGATGGTCAGATTTTCATGTGCTTAATCACTTTCCTACGCAGGTCTCTCTGGCCCCGCGCTTTCTTGCGAAAGCAAAAGCGGGGGCAATTGTCCTGATCAGGTTCAAAGGGTTTTTTTTCTCAGGCCTAAAAGGCCACCCCTAGCGAACTGGTTTATTATAGCTTGTTGCGTAAGGTAGTCAAACAGATTACTCAAAGTTTATTATGGCTGGCAATTCGGGTGCAATGATTAGTTGTAGTCTTGTAGCCATTGGTCTACTAAGATAGCAAGGTCCTCAAAATTCACTTCGCAGTTTCTGTCTATATCAGAGGGTGGTTCAGAACAAACTGGATTCTCGAGGTTTTCGACCAATGTATACCTGGCAATATGGTCTGCATTATTATACTTGTCGGTCATCAAATTTTCTGACAGCATGCCGAAGTCATCTGTCCAGCGGGTATCGGCCACAATATCAAATCCTACCAAATGACCAACCTCAAGATCTGTTACAATAGTATCTCCCCCGCTGAAGCCGCCATAGTTGTCAAATGGAACAACACCAACCTCATAGATAATCTGGTCGCCATTAACAATCACCGCATATTCAAGACCGACATTTGCATCAATCGTCTGACCACAACCCCACGTGGCCCATGAGCCACCGGAGGTATCAGGTGCCACCATATATTGCTGTGCTATGTCGTATACACATGACCAGCCCGAACCTCCTGCCGCGTCACCCTGGCTATAAACTTCAATCTTGTCGCTGGCGTCCCACGCAACGTACTCATCCAAAAAAACATGGTCATTATCTTCCACAATCACAGCAGCATAAATCTTGTTTGTGTTTGGGTCCCATTGCAGGGCAAATTTCGCTTCATTCACATCGTTCGGATTACCAGAACATATTTTATCCAAATCCATCCACTGAATATTGCCCGACCACTCACTGAGATTACCATCCACGACAACAGCATCTCTTGGAATAATCCTTGACTCTAAACCAAAATCAGCCGCGAACAAGGCATAATCCACAAAATCAACGTCACAATCGCCGCCCAAGTCGGCAGTGGGACATGGGACATTTTCAAAAATATAAGCCGAGTTGGAGTTATCGAAAGGTGCCCCCACGATTGCGAAATTGCCACTGATAGAAACAGAAAAGCCAAACCAATCCCCGACAGTGGTTGCGAGCAGCTTTTGTTGCTGGCCCAAGCCTTCACCATTACGCTCAAATATACACACAAAACCGGATTCGCTCCGGTCCCATGTTCCAACTATACAATAATCGTCGCTGATAGAAACAGACCAGCCAAAGCAGTCGTGGGCTGCGCCATCGATAGCAGTTAGCTTGGTCTGCTGGTCCCAGTGGTTGGGGTCGATATCATTAGGAGCAAATATATAAGCTGAGCCAGTGTAAGCATCATCAGCAAACGCCCCCACGATTGCACAATCGCCGCTGATAGAAACCGATTGGCCAAACTGGTCAACGGAAGCGCCATCAGAGGCGAGAAACTTTTGCTGCTCTACCCAATTAGAACCATCCCACTTGAATATATAGGCCGAGCCCTTGGAATCGTCATCACCCGGCGCCCCCACGATTATGAAATCTGCGCTGATAGAAACCGATTGGCCAAACCGGTCGTCGGCAGCGCCGTCGGAGGCAAGAAGCTTTTGCCGTTGGTCCCAACTATTAGGATCAACGTTATTAGGCGTGAATATATAAACTGAGCCAGAATCGGTTCCTTTGTCGTCATCAAGAGGAGCTCCTACCACGACATAATTGCCGTTTATAAAAACAGACTCGCCAAAGTGGTCGTCCCCTGCGCCATCGAAGACAAGAAGCTTTTGCTGCTGGTCCCAATTATTGGGATCCACGTTATTAGGTGCGAATATATAGGCCGAGCCAGAATCGGTTCCTTTGTCGTCATCAAGAGGAGCTCCTACCACGACATAATTGCCGTATATAAAAACAGACTCGCCAAAATGGTCCTCAGCTGCACCATCGCCAGCAAGCAGTTTAGTCTGCCGGCTCCAGCTTTCATCTTCGCGCTTGAATACATAAGCCGAGCCGGAGCCGAATCCATGGTCATCATCAACAACTGACCCGATGATTGCCATATCGCCATTGATAGAAACAGAAAAGCCAAACAAAGCACTATCAGAGACGGTGAGCTTTTGTCTTTGCTGCCAAATGGTGCCAGCCCAAGCCGGGCAGGCCAACAGTAAAGAGCAAAGAATAATTATAACAAGGCCAAAGAATTTTTTGTTTTGCTCATCTATTAACATAACCAATCCTCCTGAAAACAGATTTGGAATATACAAATACTATTGTATCATCTATCAGATTTTAGTCAAGCAAATTCTGATAAATTTTTCACGCCAGCAGAGACGAGTGTGGGCAATTGCGGGTTACGCGGGGCTCACTATGGCTGGCAATTTGGGTCGCAAGGGTCACCGCATTTGAGCCATTGGTTGGCGAAAATCCCAAAATCTTCAAAATCGACGAAGCAATCGCCACTCAGGTCAGCGGTTAGCCAATCAGCACAAGGGATGAATATATAAGCCGAGCCGGAGTTGGTTCCTTTGTCGTCATCGCAAGACGCCCCCACGATTACGTATTCGCCGCTTATAGAGACAGAGCGGCCAAACCAGTCCTCGGCAGCGCCATCCGAGGCGAGAATCTTTTGCAGTTCGACCCATGTTGTATTATGCCACTTGAATATATAAGCCGAGCCGGAGTCGCTTCCATTGTCGTCATCGTAACACGCCCCGACGATTGCCAAATCGCCGCTGATAGAGACAGAGACGCCAAAGTAGTCGAAGTAAGCGCCGTCCGAGGCGAGAAGCTTTTGCTGCTGAACCCAGTCAATGACATCCCGCTTAAATATATAAGCCGAGCCGGACCTACTTCCTTTGTCGTCATCCTTAGGTGCCCCCACGATTGCCAAATCGCCACTGATAGAAACAGACCAGCCAAAGTAGTCCCAGGAAGCGCCGTCCGAAGCGGTGAGCTTTGCCAGCTGGCTCCACGCTGTGCCATGCCGCTTGAATATATAAGCCGAGCCGGACTCGGTTCCTTTGTCGTCATCCTCACACGCCCCCACGATTGCATAATCGCTACTGATAGATAAAGAGAAACCAAACCGGTCCCCAGCATCACCATCCGAGGCCAGAAGCTTTGCCTGCTGGTTCCAGCTTGTCCCATCCCACTTGAATATATAAGCCGAGCCGGAGTTGGGTTCATTGCCATCACCGTAAATCGCCCCCACGATTGCCAGATCGCCGCTGATAGAGACAGACCAGCCAAACTCGTCGAGGGCAGCACCATCGGAGGCGGTGAGCTTTTGCTGCTGAACCCACGCTGTCCCATCCCGCCTGAATATATAAGCCGAGCCGGAGTTGTATCCTTTGTCGTCATCAAGATACGCCCCGACAATTGCGTAATCACCGCTGATAGAGACAGACCACCATCCAAAGTAGTCATTGACATCGCCATCCGAGGCGAGAAGCTTTTGCTGCTGGCTCCACGCTGTTCCATCCCACCTGAATATATAAGCCGAGCCGGAGTTGTATCCTTTGTCGTCATCGTAACTCGCCCCTACGATGGCATAATCGCCGCTTATAGAGACAGAGCGGCCAAAGTAGTCGCCGGCAGCACCGTCGGAGGCCAGTAGCTTTTGTCTTTGAAGCCAGGTGGTGCTAGCCCCGGCAGGATAGGCCAACAGTAAACAGCAGAGAATGTTTACTACAAACCCCAACCATTCGTGCTCCGTCCTGGCTACGGCTTGGTGCTTCCCGCTCCGGCCTCGGCCTTCGCCGAGACGAGTCGCCAAGACGAGCAGACTTCGCCCTGACAAGTTCTTGTTTTTACTATTTGTGGACATTGCCCATCCTCCTATAAAAAGACCTATAATATACAGGCATAATTATATCATTTGCGGGATTTTAAAGCAAGCAAATTCTGATTAAGAACATTTAACAAAACAAGCATTTATCCGCAATAAAGATTGCCACGTCCGCCTACGGCGGACTCGCAATGACGTTTTGTTAGATGCTCTAATTTTATTAGGGGGCCAGCAAAGGCGAATGTGGGCAGTTGTGGGTTAGTATTTGGCAGCCGCTCGCCTCTCGGCGCTCGCCTCGGGGCGAAGCCACGGGAAGCCGAGGGGTTTCGGTTACGAGGATGTCGTCTTCTATTCGGATACCGAGTTTGCCGGGGATATATACGCCCGGCTCGATGGTAATAATCTGGCCAGCTTTGAGCTTGTCTTTGTCCCGCCTTCGCGTAGCCCGCTTCGGCGGGCGAAGGAAGGTCTTCGGCCTGCCCGACGGACTAGCCTTTGGGTAGGCGGGCTTAATCACCGGTAATTCGTGAACCTCCAGACCGAGGCCGTGACCTGTGCCGTGGCCATAAACGGGTAAATTGCTTTTGCGAATCATCTCTCTGGCAGCAGCATCGACTTTGGCAATCTCGACTCCGGGCTTTATTATTTTTATAGCAGCAATCTGGGCTTGTTGCACAGCATCGTAAACTTTTTTGTAAAAAGCGCTCGGCCTACCGACGGCAAAGCATCTGGTAATATCGCAGCAGTAACCTTTGTATTTAACTCCGAAGTCTATCAATATAGTGTCTCTTCGCTTAAGCTTTCTTTTGCTGGATTGGTGGTGGGGACGCGAAGCATTTGGGCCAAAGGCGACAATCGTATCAAAGCTATTTTTTGCGCCGAGCCTGCGAATCTGGAGATTGAGCAAGCCAGCCAGCTCGTTTTCGGTTATGCCCGGCTTGATATATCCAAGAGTTTGTTTGAAGGCTTTTGCTGCTATGCGCGAGGCGGCTTTTATAGCTGCAATTTCGCTGTTATCCTTGCAGCTACGGACGGTCTCGATGAGATTTGCCACGGTTTTTAGCCGAACTTTAACGGTTTTTTTCAGAAGCTCGAAATCAGCAAGTGATGTGGATTTTTCAATGGTTACTGTTTTTACTGATTTTAGTCTTTTTAGCAATTTAGCTACGGCTTGGGGCAATGAATCAGTTCGCTGGATTATCTTACATCTCACACATTCTTTGCGGGCCTGCTCGGTGTATCTGCTGTCGGTTATAAGATAGACCTGGCCCTTCTGGCTACGGCTTGGCGCTTCGCCAAGACGAGTAGTTATTACCGCCCAGCTATCATCGCCCAAAAAGCCGGTAGCGTAGGTTACGTTGGCCGGCTTTGTTATTATAAGGCAATTTATGCGGCTTTTATTTAGCTGGTCGCGAATTGCCTTAATGCGTCTTTTTATAACTTCTTTGTTCATCTGTCCTGTTCACAGCTCCATCAGGAATTCAAGAGATTGCAATAGTAATTGATTACCAACACATTGATAAAAAATAAAGGTTTTTTTGCCGAAACATTTGGCTTTTTGGTTTTTTATATTTATATTTTTATTGGATTAAGAATGGCTGAGGGGGGAACTGGTTGCTGTAGAAAACTATTTCGAATCTTGGTGTTTTCCGCGGGGGATAATAGCAATAACGCCCGGTTTCTCTGGATAGGACGGCGATAGCCGTCCTTTTTTTATATTTCGTCCTTCGCCCCTTAGGGGCTGCGGAGAATGGACTTGCCATATCTGCTTTCTGCTATTACAATAAACGTTCTTTCGATTGTGATTATTATAAATCGGTAGTTAACTATGCTATTACCTATTCGAACAAGTATTCGGCCAAGACGAACGCCATACGTTAATCATGCTTTGATAGCTGTTAATGTATTTGTTTTCCTTTTGACTTATGGGCATCACAGGCATTTTGAGGGTGGCCAAGTTGTGCTCGTGCCTATTCAGCACTGGGCGGAGCGGTTTATGCTAATGCCGGAGGAGTGGCATTGGTGGCAATTTATAACTTATGCCTTTTTACACGCTGGTTTTTGGCACATCTTCTTCAATATGTTCTTTTTGTATATATTCGGCAATAATGTTAATGACCGGCTCGGCCATATTGGATATTTAGGTTTATATTTAGCTGGTGGGGTTTTCGCCGGCATTGGCCATGTTGTTCTGCATAGCAGCCATGTTCTTGGAGCCAGTGGCGCGGTGGCGGCTATAACGGGCGCTTATCTCGTTTTATTTCCACAGACTTTGATAACGGTCATATATTGGTTTTTCTTCATCGGAACAATAGAAGTGCCGGCATTATACTTTATCGTTTTTAAGTTAATTTTGATTGATAATTTAATTGCTCGAATTCCAGATGCTATTGCCTACGACGCACATCTGGCAGGATATGCCTTTGGAATTGCAGCCATGTTAGTTGCCCTTGCCACCGGTTTGATAACGGGTAGTAATTTTGACTTATGGGCAATGATAAAACGATGGGATAGGCGGCGTCAGTATCGCGATTCCGTATCGAGCAGCTATAACCCGTTTACCGGCCGAGGAAAGAGCAAACAGATAGAGGTCAAGGAGGTCGAGAAAACCAGCGATGGACAAGCCAAAAGTCCGCGGCAGGAGGAAATAGAAAGGCTTCGCAATAAGATTGGCAAGCGAATTCTGGAGCATAATTTGTCGGCTGCTGCTAAATTATATCTGGAACTTATGGGCGTTGATAGTGAGCAGATTTTGCCTCGCCAGCCTCTTTTGGATATTGCCAATCAGCTTGCCAGCGACAGCAGAGCTAAAGAAGCGGCCCAGGCCTATGAACAGTTCTTAAACCACTACAGCAGCTACGAATATGCTGAGCAAGTGGAGTTGATGTTAGGCATATTATATTCACGCCATCTTAACCAGCGCGAGCTGGCAGTAAAGCATTTGCAGGTCGCAGAAAAAAAGCTCTCCGACACCGGCCAGTTGAAGATGTGTCAGGACGAGCTGGCTCAATTAAAAGAGTACCTTTAAACCCAGCAGCAACCTTTTATTACGATTTAGTACGATAAAAAAGTTGACAATTGCTTAGCGTGGTGCTAATTTGAATGGGTAAATCCGCCGTACGTCTGGCGGATAAATCCTGTTAGTCATAGGGACTCCTGCCGTAAGGCATCCCTTACGGGATTACGGATAGACCTTCGCTTAAGGATGAGTATGTATTTTTTGCCTCGTCCACTCGCCGCCGCGTAGCTATGGCGAAGCGGGGAGGGGCGGAGCTTTCTTTGTAACGGGATAAAAGCTGTTTGGTTATTTGTTTGTTTTTAGATGAAGGCCTCTTTTTGGGAGATAGAAAAATGCGAGCTTACATTAATTTCTTCATTATCGTTATTCTGGCCAG
>Ga0315548_1003057_pt1 | contig 12735 bp, 10 predicted proteins | sample SalMarSW160110MG_2_FD_202540 | JGI IMG/M metagenome (GOLD analysis project Ga0315548, IMG submission 202540) | Salt marsh sediment microbial communities from the Plum Island Ecosystem LTER, Massachusetts, United States - Salt Marsh Sediment SW1601-110 ... | reverse complement strand
AAACAACCACCGGCAAAAGTGGCTTTATCTAAATCTTCTTTTTCCATATTTATTTCTCCTTTTTTATTATCTCCGTTTACGGAAAACGAAAAAATAAAAGCGATTATTAAAAACCCAATTAGACTTTTTCTATTAAAAAACATTATTACTCCTTTTTTATAAAAGACTTTCTTTTAAGATGAGAAGTTCCAATAAAAAAGCCCCTACGATAATAACAGTAAGGGCTTTTAAGTAGAGTGATATATGTTCTAAATTAAGCTTTACCTGCAGAACTTAACACGTTTGTATTCTTATCCTTATACATGTTTATTAAAGCTTCACGAGAGGGTCCAAGATACTTTCTTGGATCAAAATCTCCCGGGTGTTCCGCGAGGTGTTTTCTTATGGCTGCGGTCATCCATAATCTTCCGTCGGAATCGATATTTACTTTGCAAACGTTATACTTTACTGCTTTTTGCAGTTGTTCTTCGGGAATGCCTACAGAGTCTTTTAGTGTGCCTCCGTTGTCATTGATTATTTTTACTGCTTCAGGCGGTACGGAAGAAGAACCATGAAGAACGATCTGAAATCCGGGTATTCTCTTTTCTACTTCCTCTAAGATATCAAAACGTAAGGGTGGTGGTATGTAAACGCCGTCCTCATTTTTTGTGCACTGTTCAGGTTTGAATTTGTTGGCGCCATGCGATGTTCCGATTGAAATTGCAAGGGAATCAACGCCTGTTCTTTTCACAAATTCTTCAACCTCTTCCGGTTTAGTGTAATGGGTCACTTCCGATACGACATGTTCTTCTATTCCTGCCAGGACTCCAAGTTCACCTTCGACTGTTACGTTATGGGGGTGAGCATAATCAACGACTTTTTTAGTTAATTCTACATTTCCGTCGAAAGGTAGGCTTGATGCATCGATCATTACAGACGAAAAACCCGATTCGATACAAGATACACAAAGTTCGTATGAATCTCCATGATCAAGGTGCAGGGCTATAGGAATTTCTTTTAAGCCCTTTTCATTAACCATATCTTTCATCATTTCGACAGCGCCCTGCCCAAGATATCTTAATAAAGTCTGGTTAGCATATTTTCTTGCTCCTTTTGATATCTGTAATATTACCGGAGATTGTGTTTCTACGCAGGCGGTAATTATTGCCTGTAATTGTTCCATATTATTGAAATTGTAAGCAGGAACCGCATATTCGCCGTTTAGGGCTTTGCCCATCATTTCGCGGGTATTAACAAATCCTAATTCCTTATAAGATACCATACTTTAGCCTCCTAATTTGAAGTTTGAATTTAAGAATTAAAACTAAGTTAATATAATAAAAAAACAACCTAACGCAATATCTTTTATTAATTTAAGACTAATAAAAAAATCTAAAACAAACTCATGCCTTGACTTATTAGGCTATTGTTTGTAAAATTCAAATATATACAGAAAATATCACTATCGGGAAAATCATTTTTATTGAGACTTCGTGTGATTTATAAGTTATTTTACTGTTTTTAAAATTCAGAAGCATTAGGAGATTTGAATTAATTGAGTAAATCTAAAAATAAAAAAAAACAATCGCATGTTGCCTTTGTATCAACTTTTTTACCAAGAGAGTGTGGTATAGCAACGTTTACAAATAATCTTGCCGGAGCAATTTCTGCTTTATACGGTTTTGAGTTAAAGAAAAACAACAAGATAGAAATAGTTGCTTTAACAGATCCGGAAAGCAAATATAATTACGGTAACGAAGTGTCTTTTGAAATCCAGGTTCAGAATAAAACCGATTATCTGAGAGCTGCTGAATTTATTAATATATCTGATGTGGAAATAGTTTCGGTTCAGCATGAATTCGGTATTTATGGAGGTCCGGATGGAAAATACGTTTTATCGCTCCTAGAAAACTTAAAAAAACCTGTAATTACAACTTTACATACTATATTAATAGACCCATCGGAAAATCAAAAAAGGATTCTAAAAGAGATATGTAAGCTTTCAACAGAAGTTGTTGTGTTAGCGGATAAAGGATTTGAGTTGCTTTCTAAAATCTATGGGGTTCCTAAATCTAAAATAAGGAAAATACACCATGGGGCACCTGATGTACCCTTTATAGATCCTTCATACTACAAAGAAGAATTTCATATGGAGGGACATCCTTTGATTTTGACTTATGGATTATTAAGTCCAAACAAAGGATTGGAAGTTGTTATCAATTCTTTGGCTGATGTTGTAAAGAAATTTCCTGAAGTTATTTATATAATATTGGGCGAAACCCACCCAAATATAAAAAAGCATTTTGGCGAAGAATATAGATTTTTACTCAAAAATATTATAAACAAAAATCATATAGAGAAAAATGTGGTTTTTCACAATCGCTTTGTAACCCTTGATGAGTTGATTAAATATCTTGTAATGACTGATGTATATATTACTCCGTATCTTTCGGAACAACAAATTTCATCGGGGACTCTATCTTATGCGGTTGCGTGCGGAAAAGCTATTATATCCACGCCTTACTGGCATGCCCTCGAGCTTCTTGATAAAGACCGTGGAGTTATCGTTCCTTTTGAAGATGTAAAAGCAATGTCAAAAGCTATTAAGGATCTTTTAGGAAATGAAATAAAGAGAGACAAAATAAGAAAAAAGGCACATAAATATGGAAGAAAAATGATTTGGGACGAAGTGGCTTCTTCTTATGTCGATTCATTTAAAATGATAGCAGGAAAATTCAGATCGGGAAAGAGAAAAAAAGTTATTGTTAAAAAAGATATAAGTATCAAAATCCAGGATTTGCCTGAAATTAACTTGAAACATTTAAATAACTTGACCGACGATACCGGTATTTTTCAACATTCCAAATACTCTATACCCAACAGGATTCATGGATATACAACTGACGATAATGCAAGGGCGGTTATTGTTGCTCTGAAAGTGTGGAACCTTTTCAAAGATGATTGTGTATTGCCTATTCTTGTAAAATACCTTTCTTTGTTATCTGATTCTTATGATGAAAAGAAAGAAATCGTTAGAAACTATCTGTCTTTCGATAGAAAATGGCATAACTCAAGAATTTCAGAAGATTCACATGGTCGCTTAATTTGGGCACTTGGAGATGTTATATATGCACCGCCCGTAGAAGAAATGGGGCATTTTGCGATCGAGCTCTTATATAACTGTTTGAAAAAGGTTCATTCTTTTTCTTCGCCCAGAGCCTGGGCTTTTTCAATGCTGGGGATAGTCAAGTACCTGAATAAGTATCCCGGGGATAAAAACGCCCGTAAGCTTAACGATGAACTTGCTAATAAACTAATTCATTTATTTAAAAAGAATTCATCTGACGATTGGCTCTGGATTGAAAATGTTGTTTCTTATGAGAATGCGCGTTTAGCACAAGCCTTACTTCGAGAAGGACGTTTTACCGGTAATGATGAAATGAAAGAGTGGGGGCTGAATTCATTAAAATGGCTTATTGATATTCAAACTAACAAAGAAACTGGATATCTTTCGGTTATTGGTAATAAAGGATGGTTTAAAAAGAACGAGGAGAAAGCAAAATTTGATCAACAACCTGTTGAGGTAGCTGCACTGATAGATGCTTGTTACGAAGCTTACCTTTGTACTGAAGATAATTTCTTTCTGAACAAGATGAATTGGGCGTTCAGATGGTTCCTTGGTCAAAATGCGTTAGAGGAGAGTTTATATAACCCAAAGACCGGTGGATGTAAAGACGGATTATTGCCCACCGGAGCGAATAAAAATGAAGGTGCGGAATCTTTGGTATCATGGTTATTATCATTGTTGAAAATGTATGAAACAGAGGTTCTGTGAAGAAAGAATTCAGAATTCAGAATCCTGAATTCCATCCCACATCCCAATAAAAACCGATTGAACCACAAAGCTCCCAACACACAACCAATTTTTATTGTTTTTTTGTTTTGGCACAACACGCCCTCATGACTCGAGACTTAATTTTTCATTGAATATTTTTAAATAAGCACTATATAATATGTATCATCATTAATAAAACATTTAAAAGGAGGTTTTATATGGTTTCAAAGAAATATTTATATATCATATTTATTTTGACATTATTTGTTCTATCTGCATGTGGTAAAAAAGAATCCTCTGGTAAAGGAAACCCGGAAGCAGAAAAAGTCGCAGTCGAAGTAGCAGACAAGTGGTTGGCGTTGAACGATAAAGGTCAGTATGCCGATGGATGGGACCAGACTGCCGAGTTGTTTAAAAAAGCAGTAGAAAAAGAAACCTGGGATAAACAACTAACCGCAGTAAGAGGTCCTCTTGGTAAAATGATAAGCAGAGAAGTTGTGAAAAAAGAATATATGACTTCTGTACCGGGTGCTCCTGATGGTGAATATGTGTTTATACAGTATAAAACAAGTTTTGAGAATAAGATGAATGCAATCGAAACAATTACTCCTATGAAAGATAAAGACGGACAGTGGAGAATTTCCGGGTACTTTATTAAATAATTATACTAATAGAATAGCCACTGATTAACACGGATAAATATACGGATTGAAAAAAGATTTTTGTTGTTTAAAACCCAACACACACCAAAAATTTTGAGCAACAACGAATTACACGAATAGCACAAATATTTTTTAAAAAATAAAATCAATTTATTTGTGTAATTTGTGTTATTTGTTGTTAGAAAAGGGAGGAGGTGTGGAAAGACTACAAAAATCTTTTTTATTCTTTGTGGCTTTGTAGTTCATAACACCGTTGACAAAATTTCCGGAACACTTAAGATAAAAATATGAGGAAAGGTACCGCTACATTACCCCTTCACTGGGGAAAAGCCCCAAGATGGTTATTCGAAGAGATGAAAAAGCTTTCTCTCGGGCTTATGGAAGCCATGCTAATTGAATATCCGCCTGTAAAAGTCCTTGAAAATCTTTCCGATCCTTTCTGGTTTCAATCTCTTGGTTGTATTTTAGGGTTTGATTGGCATTCGAGTGGTCTAACCACTACAACAATGGGCGCTCTTAAGGAGGCCTGTAAAAAGCTCGATGGTGGTATTTATATCTGCGGAGGAAAAGGTAAGACCTCACTCAAAACTCCCGCGGAAATCAAGCAAATTGGTAATAGCAAAGGAATAGATGTTAACTCTCTTATATATGCAAGTAAAATGACCGCAAAAGTAGATAATTCAGCTCTTCAGGACGGATATTCTATATATCATCATACAATTATATTTACATCTAAGGGGCAGTGGAGTGTTGTACAGCAGGGAATGAATACAGAAAACAAAATGGCAAGAAGATATCACTGGTTTTCTGAAAAATTGGATGATTACACCTGCGAACCTCACAAGGGAATTATAACAGATGGTTTTACAACTCCTTTGAATATGGTTTCGGAAGATTCCGGTGGTGCAAGGAAAGTTTCCGCTGAAATCGCTTCGGAATATCCGGAAAAAACGCTTGGTGAATTAAAAAAGATAAGAGAGCTAAAAATGCCTTCACGTCATTATATTATTGGGTCTGACGTAAATTTAAAAAGGTTGAAAAAACCTTTGGAATTGGCATTTAGCAGGCAGCCAGAAGATTTTGAAAATTTACTGGGAATTAAAGGTGTAGGACCCGCAACGATCAGATCTCTTGCTTTAATAGGGGAGCTTCTTTATGGCGAGAAACCAAGTTTTAAAGACCCGGCGAGGTATAGTTTCGCTCATGGAGGTAAAGACGGGATACCTTATCCCGTTGATAGAGCAAATTATAGAAAGTCTATATTATACCTTAAGAAAGCTGTTTCTATGGCAAAAGTAGGGGAGAACAAAAAGCTTAAGCTTCTTAAAAAACTTGCTTTTATCGATAATAACAAATTTAATCACACAGGAAAAAATAAATTGTGTAGAACAAAAACAATATTTCACACAAAGACACGGAGAGCACAAAGAAAAAATAATGATGTTTAAAACCCATCCCAAACCCCCAAAAGGATATCTCGCACAGAGACACGAAGAACACAAAGAAAAAAATATACTGTCTTCCCCCATCCCCTTTCCAAATTATTATTATACGAAGACACGAAGTGTCTAATTATGAAAATAAAAGAAAAAAAAGATACCACGAAGCATAATGACTGAAAACGAAATAGGTAAAATTGTAGTCGATTCTGCTATAAATATTCATAAAAAACTCGGCCCAGGACTTCTTGAAACTGTATATGAAGTTATCTTGGCAAATAAGTTGAAAGAAAAAAGCTTATCAGTTGAACGTCAAGTTCCAATACCAATTGAATATGAAGGAATTAAATTTGATGAAGAGTTTAAAGCTGATATTGTACTTGATAATAAAGTTATTTTAGAATTAAAGTCTGTTGAATCAGTAACAAGAGCACACAAAAAACAAATACTTACTTATCTTAAATTAACTGGATGTAAATTAGGTTTTTTATTGAATTTTGGAGAAGCTTTGATGAAAAATGGTATAAGTAGAATTATAAATGGAAAAATTTAATAATAATATTTTTTTTTAAATTTGCAGTTGTTTATAAGAATAAAAATAATAAATTAAAATTTGGTGTGGTAGGGCTTAGTGTTCTTTGTGGCTTTGTGTGAGAATAAATTATTTTGAAAAAACAAAAAGGAGGCAAACATGCCAAAGTGTAAAATCAGTAAATGTTTATTGATTATGTTGTGTTTATTTGTTAACGGAAATGTTTTTGCTTTAACATGGGAAGAACTTAAGGTTAAAATAGAAAAAAAGTATGCCGGGTTTTCTGATGAGGTCAAGGACATGGAAATATTGATGAAAACCGAAAGCAAAGACATGAAAGAAATGGCTCCTTCAGAAATTAAAATGTTTAGTAAGGGTGATAAATTTAGGATGGAAATGGAAATGAATATGCCGGAAGGTGCCGGTATGCCGGCTGAAATGGGCGGGATGAAAAATATAATTATATTCGACGGAAAAGACTTATGGACTGTTAATAAACTTACCGGCAAGCAAAAACTTCCTTCAGATGCCAATGTTGGAACAAAAAATCAACTCAGCTGGTGGGAAGATTTACCCGAAAAAGGGAAAATTATCGGTTCTGAAAAAATAGGAGACAGGGATTGCTATATTGTAGAAACCTGGGATAAAGAGGATAAAGATAATAAAATAAAGGGATGGATTGAAAAAAACACCCTTCTTTTAATAAAAATGCAGTCAGAATCATCTAAGAACAAAACATTTACAGTTATAAATTCGAATTTTCAAAAAGTTAAAGGATGGGAACTTCCTTATACTACTGAAATATTTACAGGCGGAGATTTAATGACTAAAACTACTATTACAGACTTTAGCATCAATAAAGATCTTTCGGATGAACTTTTCGATGCCGATAAGATTTCATCGGATATGAAAGGAGTTCCGGGAATGCCCGATATGAAAAACATGATGAAAAATTTCAAACCGGGGCAGTAGTAGAAATTATCAAACGAGGTTAGGAGTTAGAAGAAGTATTAGTTTATAATTTAAAGATCAGGGATTAAATGATAATGCAAAATATGTCATTTAATCCCTTTTTCTTTTTGTTAGTTTTTTTCGACTTTGGACATTGGACGCTGGACTGATAAAATAAGTTATAAACTTATTTTATCCAGCATAAACTTACTAACGTTTATGTAATTATGTTCTTTAACTACCCAGTTACGGCTTTCGGTACTTTTTTCTAAGAGAATTTCAGGTTTTTTTAATACTTTTTCTAAAACTTCTTTTATATTGTCTTTATTCGCATTTATAAAGGGATGTGATTTTAAAAACTTTTCATATTGAGGATTAATATAGGTTATACTCGGAATTCCCATGGATAGACATTCCATCGAGTTCATGCCATAACCAAAACCTCCAAAATCCGTTAACTGGTCTATAAGAACATCACATCTTTGTTCTTTAATTCTAATTACTTCTTCATGCGGTTTGTTTTCAATTAAAAGAAAGTTAAAGTCGTATTTGTCTTTAAGTTCTTCTACTGCTTTTAGAACATATTCTGTTCCTTTTAAATATCTTTTTGTGGGTGCGTGACAAATAGTCAGTCTATCGTTTTTTAATATTTCTTTTTCATTAAATTTATCCACTTTAAAAGGAAAAGGAACATACTGTACCTTTGGATGAATAAAAGTATGGTCAAATTCTGTAGTAAAGATGGCATCAGCTAATTTCTCTATATGAGGCAAAACCCCTCTGAGTCTTACATCGCTGCCGAGATACAGTATCGCTATTTTTTTATTTTTTTTCTTTAATGTTTTTACTATCTGACCATTTCTCAGGAAACCGAGTCCTCCATCCAGAAAATAATAATCGAAGGAATGAATAAAATCTTTTAAAGGATTTATTTTATAATCCCATAGAATGTCTCTAAACAGGTAAAAAGTTTTTTCATAAGCTCTTGGTTGCCATTCGGGAGGATTGCCCTTTTTTTGGGAAAAGCCATAAGTTCCTACGTTGGCTTTGTTTTTTAACCCTCTGAGTGACCATGTATTTGAAAGAGGAAGATTCAGAACAATATCATCCCAGTGAGAACGGGGACTCTTGAAATAAGTCATTAGACGAGAGTAATGACCCATCTTTCTTTCTGCCTGAACGAGTATTCCGGGTACTCCGGCGACATTTTCAGAAGCTATATGTAAAATTCGCATTTTATTTCAAAATTAAATTCTCACACAAAGCCACAGAGAACACAAAGACCCCACATCCATTTCAATTTACCTTTTAACAACGAATCACACGAATAACACGAATTTATTTATTTTCTTTTTGGTATCCGGGACCCGGTATCTGGTATCCGTCATATTCTCCTTCACATAATGAGGCAATCGCCTATCAATTTCGGCGTGATTTTCCTTGAATATCTTACGACCTTGATAGATTCAGGAGGGCGAAAGGGATCTTTTTCTTCAAGTAAAAGAACCTGCGGAATATCCAGAAAGAAAGCGATTGTTGAAAGGTCATTTCTTTTTGTAATTAATTTAGTGAGTTTACGTAGATCTTTTTCTTCCGAAACTTTTTCTATTCCATGGTATTTAATCGGAATATCAGAACTAATGCCAATAATCTCCTTGTCTTCTTTTTTCTTACTTGAACGTCTGATTCTTATGGCTTTTGTTTTCCATTTTACAGGTGTAAAACCAAGTAAATTGATTAAATATTCATACCTGCCGGTTATTGCTTTTGTTTCGGCTCTCGCTGTAATGTTTATACCAGGTTTATCATATATGGAAGCAACAATAGGATTGTTTAAAACGTATGAAAAGACTCTTATATCTTCTTCATTTAGATCTATAAATAATTCATATAAACCCTTTATTCGTTTTTTTAAGCGGTATATGCCGATAATTCCTGGTTTTTCAGGATAACGTATAATTTTCGCGTTTAATCTCCTGAAATATTTAACGTCCCGTTTCTCGGGTAAAAGAACAGTTAAGTTATTTTTCTTTGACAAAGATTCGATTAAAGGCAAGGAATAAAGCGTTTCACCTTTAATCTCTGAGGGACGGATGGCTACATTGTTGATATCTGCCAGAGGAAATCCTATTTTCCTTGAGCCGATTCTATTTAAAAAAGAAAAAAAAGCGGTATTTATTTTTTTACGCATATGCTTCCTCAATATCGAATATCTTTCCAGGGTTTAAAATATTAAAAGGATCGAAATCCTTTTTTACCTTTTTCATTAGTTCTATCTGTTTTTCTGTCCGTGAATATTTAAGATATTTCTTTTTGGTAAAACCGATTCCATGTTCTCCGCTTATTTTGCCTTCAAAAGTATTTAGTTTTTTAAATAATTCATTCACAATATTTTCTCCTTCATCTTTCCATTCTTCATTTTTGACAATGTTTACATGCAAATTTCCATCACCTATATGACCGAAGGTAAAAATCCTCGTATTAAATTCTTCTTCCATTTTTTTTATTTCAGGAATGAATTTGGGAATATTAGACCTGGGAATCGATACATCTTCGGGAATAATAGTTCCCATCATATCTAATGCTTCCGATATACTACGCCTGAAATCCCATATTTTTTCCTGTTGATGCTTTTCCTCTGCCACAAATACATCCACAGCATTGTTTTCTAATAATTTATTACCAATTATTTCATATTTTTTTTCTAAATTCTCTTTTGTGTCCTCCAGAACTTCAGCTATAAGAAGAGTTCCTTCTTCCGCCATCGGAATTTTTTTATCCAGATTTGTGACAGTTACTTTGACAGCATCCTCGTCGATCATTTCAAAAGCGGAAGGAATAATTCCGCTTGAAAGTATATTAAAAGCAGCAACCGACGCGTTTTCTAAAGTTTTAAAGGGAGCAACTAATGTCGCGGAATAGGGGGGAAGAGACTTAACTTCCAGAAGTATTCTGGTTATAACCCCGAGAGTGCCTTCTGAACCGATCAGTAAGTTTAAAAAAGAGTATCCGGTGGCATTCTTTTTTAACTTTCCTCCGAAAAAATCTTTTGAGCCGTCCGGAAGAATTACTTCAAATCCACGTACATAATCCCTTGTAAGACCGTAAAAGAGGCATCGCGCGCCTCCGGCGTTTGTAGCCACATTTCCTCCAATAGAACAGGAATCAACTGATGAAGGGTCCGGAGGAAAGAAAAAACTATAAGGTTCGAGAAATTTATTAATTTCTTCTGTGATAACACCCGGTTCTACTTCCACGATACAGTTTTCTTCATCGAAATCGATAATTTTATTCATTTTTTCCATAGAAAGAATAACACCGCCGTGAATCGCAAGGGGTCCTCCGGTTCTGCTGGTCCCTCCTCCTCTTGGAATTAAAGGAGTTTTTGTATCGTTAGCTATTTCAAAAAGTCTGCTTATCGAATCGGTCTCAGTCGGCAGGAAAGCCGCGTCGGGAAGATAATAGTAATTCCCGGGAGTCTCATCCCGGGCATATTTTTCTAATTTTTCTTTATCTGTAAGTAATTCGTAATCAAATTCTTTTTCGAGCTGAGCTAATTTTTCCATAGGCTAAAATAACCGGAACTAAAGTTTAGTCAAGCCTTATTTTTTAATCAAATATTTTCAGTGACTATTATTGTTTAATTACAGAAATATGTTAACGTGAAACCCAAACCGGAATGTAAAAATAAAATATCAAAATGGAAAATTACAAATTAAAGTTGAAAAATCAAGAAAACAAAAAAAAATTCTTTAAAATCTGCTTAAGTCTACGTTTTAACATTTTTTCTTTTTAACTTTTTATATGTCATTTTGCTTTTTAATTTTTGATATTTGATTTTCTAAGGAAAACTAATTAATGAAAATAGAAATTTGATTGATAGCATTGTAGAAACTTTATTACAACCAAACCTATAGAGCTTGACATTTCTGTACGCTGAAATATATTAAATCATAAACTGTGGCGGCGTAGCTCAGTTGGTCAGAGCAGTGGAATCATAATCCACGTGTCCGGGGTTCGAGTCCCTGCGCCGCTAATTTCTTTTTAGGGGATGTATGGATTACAGAGCGTTTTATGATCTTGTAGGCAAGTGTTATCCGGAAGATAAAATAGTTTACCAGCGACCTAACCATAGAATCAGAGAAAAAATTATCAAAAAATACCTCAGGGAAGCAAAAGGTCTCGTTATCGATATAGGTTGCAGTTCCGGTAAATACCTGGAAGATAGAATGATAGGTGCGGATATATCGATAGAAAAATTGAAAAAAGCTAAAAGCAAATTACTGGTTAATTTGGATGTTGAAGAGGATTTGTGTTTTCCTGAAAATTCTTTTGATTTTGTCCTGTTTTCCGAAATTCTTGAACATTTGAGAAATCCTGAAAAGGCATTAAAAAATGTACATAATATATTAAAACCCTCTGGCAGGATTCTTTTAACTACTCCCCATAAATTAAGTAAATCTATTGAATATGAAGGAATCGAACCTTTAATCGAATATGGAATAACGGAAGGAACTCACGGAAATAAATATATTCATAGGAATTTTTCAAAAGAAGAATTAAAAACATTATTAGAAAGTACCGGTTTTAGAATTTCAGAATTATATTCTATCGAAAATGAATTGCGGGGGTGGGGGAAACTTCTATTAACTTTTCGACGATTCAGAAAATTTTACAAAAAAATAGAAATGCCCTATTTGAATTTTATATATCAATTTTTGACTGAAACGGGTCTCATTAAAATGCAAAAGAAAATTTTTAAAGAAGGTATGCGGTTGCTTGCGTTCGCGGAAAAACCTTGACAAATAAGAATATTAAATTACTTTTTCCGTATGAATAAAACGTTTAAAAAATCTCTCAAATCTGTTATTTCAAATATATGTTGTTTAAAAACTTAAAGGAGGTATAAAATGTTAGTTTTCTTATTTGTGCTTTGTCTTGTTGTCGGAATAGTAATGTTAGGTTCTCCGGAGATTAAAAGAAATCCTCAAGGTAAATTAATTCCCTTCGGTGTTATGTTTTTATCTTTCATTTTTCTCGTTGCTTCCATGGTTCGTTTAATACCTCCGGGAAATGTCGGAGTAGTTATCGTTTTCGGTAAAGTCCAGGAAACAACATTGAAAAATGGTCTTCATTTAGTCAATCCTTTCGCGTCCATCGAGAAAATGAGCATCAGAACAGAAGATTATACGATGAGCGGAATATCAAGGGAAGGTCAACTCAGGGGAGATGACGCGATACAGGCTCTTACTTCGGAAGGTCTTATGGTTCGGCTCGACGTAACAGTATGGTATAAATTAATGCCGGAAGGTGCGGCTGAAGTATATAGTACACTGG
>Ga0315548_1003055_pt1 | contig 12745 bp, 11 predicted proteins | sample SalMarSW160110MG_2_FD_202540 | JGI IMG/M metagenome (GOLD analysis project Ga0315548, IMG submission 202540) | Salt marsh sediment microbial communities from the Plum Island Ecosystem LTER, Massachusetts, United States - Salt Marsh Sediment SW1601-110 ... | reverse complement strand
CGCCTTCCCGTATGGTTAGAAAAAGTTGGTCCTTATTCTGAGATGATCTTATTTTCCAAAGTTTCTTTATATCGTAACCTGGGAGGGTATAAGTTTAATAGGAAAACTACAGAGAAAGAAAAAGAAGAAATATTAAGTTTACTCTTTGAAGGTATTTCAACACTTTCTTATTATGAAAACTTTATTACTTTAAAAGATTTAAAAGATAATGAAAGAGAATTTTTTGTAGAAAGGAATTTTATAACAAGAGAGGAATCTAATAATTGTACTACTCTTGGTTTGGCTTTAAATGATTTGCAAAACAATTTGCTTGTTTTGAATTCGGATGAACACCTTGAAATTTCTTCTATATCTTCAGAGTTGTCCATTAAAGAGGCTTTTGTTCAATGTGATGGTTTGGATGATGAGCTAAATGAGGAATTTAGTTTCGCTTATGATAATGAGTTGGGTTTTTTAACTTCATCAACCGATAAGGTTGGAACAGGCATGAAAGTTTCTGCTGTGGTTCATCTTCCTGCGCTTGTTATTACCGGTAAGTTCGTAGATATTATTGATGATCTTGATGATTCTCTTTTCACGATTGAAGGTGTTTTTAATATAGGTGAGAGTGTAGAAGGGAGTTATTTTAAGATAAGCAACAAATTTACTCTGGGTATTTCTGAAGAGGAGATATTAAAATTATTTGAGGAGAAGATTAAAAGTATAATTAAAGATGAGGTTAGCAGTAGGGAATATTTAACCCAGAAAGTCGGATATGAGACGGAAGATAAAATCTGGAGATCCTATGGTATACTGAAAAATGCGAGAATTCTTTCTATTACTGACTTCCTTAATTTAACTTCAGCTATAAGGCTTGGGTCCAGTTTAGGCATTATTAGGGATATTGATATTATGGATTTGAACAGGTGGCTTTTTCAGGTCCTTCCCGGACATTTAAGTGTCATGAATCAAGACGTTAGTAATGAGAAAGAAGAAAATATTCTTAGGGCGAAGCTAATAAGGAATTATTTGGGAGGATAAGAATATGTTTATGGATGATAAATTTACAAAAAAGCTAATAGATGTTGTAAAAATAGCAAAGGATTTAACTCTGGAAGTCGGATTGAGTGAAGTAACGCCGGTTGTTCTTTTGCTTGCAATATTAAAGCACGGCAACAACATCGCGGTTACAGTGATTGAAGAAGTAGGCGTTGATGTTGAGTTGCTTGAGAGTCGTGTTTTAAGACTTGTTAGGGGAAGTGGGGAGGTTTTGATTGTGGAACAACCAATAGGTTTATCGGAGGATTCCCTGAATATTCTTGAACAGGCAAAAGAAGAGGCTATAATGCTTGGTAGGCAGATAATAGGTACGGAACATCTTCTTCTCGCGTTGCTTAAGGCAAGAGAAGGAGCTTTCATTGAAGTATTAAAGCCCGAAGAGCTGGATTACTATTTGGCAAAACAGATGCTGTTGGATCTTTTTGATAAGGAAAAATTAAGTGATAAAAATAAAGAAAAGCCTAAATCTTCTGTTGATAGGGCGCTAGAGTTTTATACAAGGGATCTTACTGATCTTGCGAAGAAAAGAAAAATCGATCCTATAATTGGTAGAGAGGGTGAAATGGAGAGGGTTATTCAAACTTTGTGTCGAAGGAAAAAGAATAATCCGGTACTTGTTGGTGAGCCCGGGGTCGGGAAAACTGCTATAGTAGAGGGACTTGCGCAGAGAATTGTGACGGGTTCGATTCCCAAGATGCTGCAGGGTAAGAAAATACTTTCGTTGGATCTTTCTTCTGTTATAGCCGGAACAAAGTATCGTGGTCAATTCGAAAAGAGATTAAAGCAAATTTTAGAATCATTGAAGGATTCTGAGAATATTCTTTTTATTGATGAGATGCATACTATTGTGGGTGCGGGAGCGGCTGAAGGAGCCATTGATGCTTCTAATATGTTAAAACCAATTCTTGCCAGAGGAGAGATTCAAACCATTGGGGCTACTACTACTGAAGAATACAGGAAATATATTGAAAAAGATGGTGCCCTGGAGAGAAGATTACAGATGATTCTTATAGATCCTCCCACAATAGATGAGACAATAGACATACTAAATGGTATTAAGCGCAAATATGAAGATTTTCATAAAGTTACTTATACTGAGGAAGTAGTTAATGCGGCGGTAAAGCTATCCTGTCAATATATAACAGACAGAAATCTTCCTGATAAAGCAATTGATGTTTTAGACGAGACAGGAGCTAAAGTCAGGTTAAGGGAAACGAAAGTCCCTGATGAAATTGTAAATCTCGAGGGAGAACTACGGGATGTCAAAGAAGAACTTATTAAAGTAAGAGAAGAAGGTAAATATGAAGTTGCAATTGAGTTACGTGACAGAAGAGACGAAATTGAAAGAAAATTGGACAAAAGTTTGGAAGACTGGGGCAGATACGAAGGTCTTCAGCAAGTTGGAGTTACTGAAGAAGATATAAGAGAAGTTATTTCTCTCTGGACTGGAATTCCTCTTAAACGGCTCAGAGAAGAAGAGACAGAGCGCCTTCTTTCTATGGAAGAAGAAATCAAGAGGAGGCTTGTCGGACAGGATGAAGCTATCAGAGTGGTTTCCAGGGCAATTAGAAGAAGCAGTGCGGGTCTCAGTGATATGAGGCGACCGTTAGGGGCTTTTCTCTTTCTTGGGCCTACAGGGGTAGGGAAGACCGAACTCGCAAAGCAGCTTGCAAAATTCCTTTTTAATACAGAGGAAGCTCTCGTTAGAATTGATATGAGTGAATATATGGAAAGATTTAATGTTTCTAAGTTAATAGGAGCTCCTCCGGGGTATGTTGGATATGACGAAGGAGGTATTCTAACCGAGGCTGTTAGAAGAAGACCATATTCTGTAATACTTTTAGATGAGATAGAAAAATCCCATCCAGATGTTTATAATATTCTTCTTCAGGTTTTTGATGAAGGTATGCTTACAGACGCTTATGGGAGAAAAGTCTCCTTTAAAAATACTGTTATCATCATGACATCAAATATAGGTACAAAGGAGATAATGCGTGGGTCACATGTTGGTTTTAAAAAAGCTGATAAGAGTATTAAATATGAAGAGATGAAAGAGTATCTTCTTGAGGAAATCAAAGAAAAATTCAATCCGGAGTTTTTAAATAGAATTGATGAAAGTATTGTTTTTCAATCTCTCGATAAGGATATAATGGCTTCAATCGTTGATATATTTTTCAATGAGATAAGAGAACGGGTTGAGGAAAAAGGCTTTGAGATTTCTTTAACAGGAGAAGCAAAAGAGTTTCTTATTGAGAAGGGTTTTGATCCCGAGTATGGAGCCAGACCTCTAAAGAGAGTTATGCGAAGGCAATTAGAGGATAAATTAGCAGAAGGGTTCTTAAAAGGAAAGTGGGAAAAGGGAAACAAAATTGTTGTTTCAAGAGAGGACAATGATTTAATTTTCTTCTCATCCCGTTCTGTGGCAGAAGTTCTCTAAAATAGTATGGGAAAGAGTATCTCAATTGTTAACCAGAAAGGTGGTGTAGGTAAGACTACTACTGCCGTAAATCTAGCTGCCGCTCTTGCACTATATGAGCAGCGTTCTCTTATAATTGATATGGATCCACAAGCAAATGCTACAAGTGGCTTGGGTTTTACAGGTGTAACTCCGACTGTATATGATATCCTTGTAAAGGGAAAAAATCCGGAGCGAGTTATAAAAAAAACAAATATCGAGAATCTTGATATTATTCCATCGGATATTTCTCTTGTAGGAGCAGAAGTTGAACTTGTAGATGTTAGAGGAAGGGAAATGCAGCTAAAGCGAAAGATAATGCCTCTTAAAAGATATTATGATTTTATTTTAATTGATTCACCTCCTTCACTTGGGTTGCTTACTGTGAATACTTTGGTGGGTTCCGACTCCGTGTTAATCCCGATTCAGGCGGAATTTTATGCAATGGAGGGTTTAAGTAAATTGCTGAATACTGTCAGGAGTATTCAACGAGAGTTGAATTCCAGACTAACTATAGAAGGGGTACTTCTAACCCTTTTTGATATAAGGTTGAATCTTGCACATGACGTGACAGATGAAGTTTGTAAGTATTTCGGTGATAAAGTGTATGAGGTTATAATTCCGAGGAATGTTAAATTGGCAGAGGCTCCAAGTTATGGGAAACATATTTTTGATTATGATATCAGATCAAAAGGAGCTGAGGTTTATAAGCTACTTGCAGAAGAGGTAATGAGAAGGAATGGTAAGACGGGCACTTGGCAAAGGGTTTAATGCTCTTATCCCTGAGGTAGAAGAAGATAAAGTCCCGGTAGGGGAAATATTCCATTCTCCCTTACAGCCCAGAAAAAAAATCAATGAAGAAGATTTAAAAGATCTGGTAGCTTCAATAAAGCAGAATGGAATTTTGCAGCCTGTTTTACTCAGAAGGGTTGAAGATGGCAGGTGTGAGTTGGTTTATGGACACCGTCGTTTTGAGGCAGCAAAAAAAGCCGGTCTTAAAGAGATTCCCGCAGTTTTTAGAAGACTTTCTGACAGAGAGGTGCTTGAAATTGCCATAATTGAGAATGTACAGAGAGAAGATTTGAATCCCATTGAAGAAGCTAATGCTTATTACAATTTGAACGTAGAGTTTAATCTTACCCAGGAGGAAATAGCCCAGAGTGTCGGAAAAGCCAGAACTACTATAACCAATAAAATGAGATTGCTCTCACTTCCCGAAGAGGTTAAGCAATCTTTATATGACAATAAAATAACAGAGGGTCATGCAAGGGCACTTTTGAGATTTAAAGATAAGAATAAAATTTTAAAGGAATTAGAGAATATAATAAAGGGTGAAAAGACCGTAAGAGAGGCAGAAAGGGCATCCGGATTAAAAAAGAGACGGATAGAAATACCTCTAAAATATAAGGGTTTTCGAGAAGAACTTATGCATTTGTTTAATACTGAAGTAAAGATAAGAACCGGTAAAAAAAAGAATCAGTTAATAATAGAATTTTATTCAGATGAAGATTTAGAAAGAATCTATAATTTGATAAAGAGGAAGATATAAAGTTTTTAGGGTAGGCGATGGGTTTTAAGAAGTATACTATACAGATTATTCCGGAAAACGGCGAAGTTAAAGAAATACATTTGACCAAAAGAATGATTATAGTTTTGGGCATCGCAATTTTTTTGATAATTGGGACAATTCTGTATTTCTCTGTTAATATTGGAAAGTTGGTTGTGGATAAAGCGGAGTATAATTTATTGAAGAATAAAGTTGCTCATCTTGAGAACAGAGGACTGGAAATAGAAAAGTTGAATAATAGGATGAAAAAGTTTTATGATGTTGCCGATAAATTAAATAAGGTTCTCGGTCTTAAAATTTCACTTGAGGAATTTTATAAGGCGGAAGAAGAGAAACTATCTACGGAACCTTATGGAATAAGTGAAGTTGGAACGATGAAAGAAGAGGCGGAGCGTTTACAGGATTTCATACCGAATATGTTGCCTACAATGGAGGGTTGGATAAGCAAAAGGTTTTCCGCGGATCATAAAGCAATAGATATATCTCTAAAGGAAGGAACCTCAATTTATTCTACTATGGAGGGTGCGGTTACTTTTGCAGGAAATAGAGAATATCTTGGAATAACACTAGAAATCAATAATGATGAGGGTTTTGCAATAATTTATGGTCATTTAAGTGAAATTCTGGTTAGAAAGGGTCAGGAGGTCAAAAAAAATCAGCTGATTGCTCTCTCCGGTAATAGCGGAAGGAGCGACGCCCCTCATCTGCACTATGGTTTACAAATGCAAGGTAAATGGGTTAACCCAATTAATTATTTACTTATCAGGAGGTAATTATGCGACAAGACGCAATAATGAATGTTTTTCATAAAGGTTCCACAGTTGACGGTAAAATAAGAATAAACGGATCTATACGAATAGATGGAAAACTAAAAGGAGAAGTTGAGGCGACTGAAGCTGTAATTATAGGTGAAACAGGCATAATTGAAGGAGATATAAAGGCTAAAGAAGCAAATATTTCCGGCAAATGTACTGGTAGTATAGTTGCTGAAAACTGCGTTCTTCTTCATGCTTCTGCGGAAATAAATGGAGATATCAAGTGTAAAAAATTGGTGGTTGATGAGGGTGTGATAATTGATGGGAACATAACTATGAGAGATAAGAGCAGAAATGTCCCGGAAGAAAAAGGAAAAGTATAGAATTCGCCCGGTAGAAATTAAAGTTAACTATCTTGAATTGGTTCCTGCTTCAGTTTTAATAGAGCAGGGTAATACGATTGTTCTTGTTTCTTCTACTCTTAGTGATTCAGTACCACCCTTTCTCAAAGGTTTGGGACAGGGTTGGATAACCGCCCAGTATGGCATGTTACCCAAAAGCTCTAACTCAAGGGTGAATAGAGAAAGGAATGGATTATCCGGCAGAAATTATGAAATTCAGCGTTTGATCGGAAGATCTTTGAGGCAGGCATTTGATTTAAACTCATTTGGGGAGAAGACCATTATTGTGGATTGTGATGTAATTCAGGCAGATGGAGGGACACGGACAGCATCTGTGACGGCTGGAATTGTATCGGTCTATGAACTTTTCCGTCAGATGGTTGCTATGAAAGAAATAAAAAAGATACCCCTGAAACGTTGGGTTGCGGCTGTTTCGGGAGGGGTTGTCAACGGGGAGATATTACTTGATCTTAATTTTGAAGAAGATTCAAGTGCGGATGCGGATATTAATTTTGTAATGGATGAGAATGGGGGTTTAATAGAAGTTCAGGGCACCGCGGAGAGGGGTTCTTTTAGTGATAAAGAACTTGGTGAATTGATTGAGGTCGGTAAAAAGGGAATAAAGGAGCTCATTACTAAACAAAAAGAAGCTCTTGGGGTGTTGTGAGGTTCGAGCTGTTTAAATTTTGATATTTCATTTCCTATGAAATCAAGTCAATTGTCTAAATCTCTTTGGTAAATTCTATGAAAAAAGAAAAAAGCAATGATCCTGGGACTACCAGTACCTGGCGGGAAGAAGTTAGAAGTGAAAATTTAAGACTTGATATGTATTTGTCTAAAACCAGTCTTCCTTTTAGCAGAAGTAAAGTAAAGAAAAAAATAAAAGACAAAGAAATTCTTGTAAACGGCGAACCTTCCAAACCGTCTTACAATGTTAAAAAAGGAGACATAATACAAGCTGTATATAAGGCACGTCCGCCCTTTGAGATAAAACCTCAAAAAATACCAATTTCTATTATATATGAAGATCAAGATATAATTGTTTTGAATAAACAAAAAGGGATAGTCGTACATCCGGCGAAAGGAAACTCCGATGGTACATTAGTTAATGCGCTTCTGTATCATTGTTCCGATCTCTCCGAGGGTTCTGCACTGGATAGACCCGGTGTTATACATAGACTTGATGAAGACACAACAGGAGTTATAGTATTTGCTAAAAGTGAGAGAGTGCATTCGAAGATTGCAACCCAATTTCAAAAAAGGGAAGTCGAAAAAATATATCTGGCTGTAGTATGGGGGACGCCTCCGATGAAAGAAGGCAAGATAAATTCTCCTATAGGCAGAAGTTTCTTCGATAGAAAGTTAATGTCGGTTACTCCGCTCAATTCCAGAGATTCTATCACCCACTTTAAAGTTCTTCATTCGTATGGTTTTGCATCTATTCTTAAAGTTTTACTTGAGACTGGAAGGACTCATCAAATAAGAGTTCACCTTTCTCATTTTGGTTATCCTGTAATTGGTGACGGGGATTATGGAGGAAGAGATAAAAAAATTTTAAGGAGAATAGGCCTTGACTATGCCGATGCTTTTGATAAGATAATGGGAATTATAGATAGACAGGCTCTTCACGCTGCGTCGATTGCATTTACTCATCCGGTGAAGAGAAAGAGAGTGCGGTTTACCGCGCCGATTTATGATGATATGAAAAAACTAATAGAATTTTTAAATAAAAATGCTGCCACCAAGACACGAAGACACAAAGGAGTGTTGAATGATTAAATTATTGAATTATGAAAAAAGAAAAAAGATTCACTTTCCGAATTTATCCTTTTGTTTATCGAAGAAATTATTTCAAAAAAATACCTCTATAAACTTCGAGTTCTTTATGCCTTTGTGCCATAATTAAAAAATGGATTTGATAATAGTTGAATCTCCGGCTAAAGCCAGAACAATAACCAATTACCTTAAAAAGACAAAGGTAATGGCAACAATGGGTCATATTAAGGATCTTCCGAAGAGTAAGATGGGTATAGATATCGATAATGGTTTTGATCCGGACTATAAAATAATAAAGGGAAAAGGTAAAATCGTTAAAGAGATAGTGAAGGCAAGTAAAAAAAGCGATAGGGTTTTTATCGCAACCGATCCGGATCGAGAAGGAGAGGCTATTGCTTACCATCTACAGGAAGAACTCCCGGTTGCACCCAAAAGGGTTATGTTCTATGAAATGACCAAAAATGGTATAAATAAAGGGATTAGTGAACCGGGTGATGTTGATATGAACAAGGTTTTTTCTCAGAGAACCAGAAGAATTCTGGATAGGCTGGTTGGATATAAAATCAGTCCTTTGCTCTGGAAAGCTATTAGAATGGGATTGTCTGCGGGAAGGGTTCAGAGCGTCGTTTTGCGTCTTATTTGTGAAAGAGAGGAAGAGATAGACAATTTCGTTTCCGAAGATTACTGGGTATTCAAGGGATTTTTTATTCATCCTAATGGTGATGGAAAAAAAGCAAAAATTTCAAATAAAAAAGATGCGGAAAAAATAAAAAAAGATTTGAAGAATGCCGACTTTACGGTAAAAGAATTTAAGAAAGATGATGTTAAGCAATCTGCTTTTCCGCCTTTAATAACAAGTACCCTGCAGAGAGCCGGCTCCAACAACTTTGGGTTTCCAATAAAAAAGACAATGTATATCGCACAGCGGCTATATGAGGGCATTGCCCTTTCGGGGGGCACTACGGGTCTTATTACTTATATGAGAACAGATTCTTTTAGACTTTCTAAAGACGCAGAAGAAAGTATGCGAAAGTTCATTAAAGATAACTACGGAAATGATTATCTGCCGGGAAAGCCCAATGTTTATAAATCAAGGAAAGGAGCTCAGGAAGCGCATGAGGCAATCAGACCGACAGATATAAATATAACACCGGAATTTATTAAAGAGCATCTAAAGTCTGAAGAATATAAGCTTTATAAACTTATATGGGAGAGAGCGATTGCCAGCCAAATTGAATGCGCGGTTTTCGATTCCCGAAAGGTGTTGGTAGAGGCATCTTCTTATGAATTCAGAGGTTCTTCGAGGAATTTGAAGTTCGATGGATTTTATAAAGTTCTTGCTCCTCCAAAAGAGCAAAACACTATACCTTTAATGGAATTAGGTGATCCGGTGGAACTAAAAAAACTTGATGAAGAAAAGAAGACAACTGAGCCTCCTGCCAGGTATTCCGAGGCTACAATGGTAAGGGAAATGGAAAAGCGGGGTATAGGGCGACCCAGTACTTATTCTCCCACCATATCGACTCTTTTAATAAGGACTTACATAAAAAAGATAAAGGGATTTCTTGTGCCTCAGGAAATCGGTAAAATTGTAAACAAAGTTTTGGTTTCGAATTTTGGTTCTACAATAATAAATTGTGATTTTACCTCTTCTTTGGAAGAAACACTGGATAAAATAGAGGAAGGTAAAGAAGATTGGAAAAAATCTATTGAAGAATTCTATGATTCTTTCAAAAATGATCTTGATGCAGTTGAGAAGAAAATTCCTGAGATTAGAGACAGTATAAGCGAAAAAACCGATAAAAAGTGCCCGAAATGCGGAAAAAATCTAATAGTTAAATGGGGGCGTTACGGCAAGTTTCTTGCGTGTCCGGGTTATCCTGAAGATTGCGAAGGTTATACTGAACCTCATTCTGATGACATTCTCGATGAGAAATGCCCGAAATGCGGGGGAAAGGCAATCCTGAGGCAGGGAAGGTTCGGAAGATTTAAAGCCTGTGCAAATTATCCTGATTGTGACTGGAGCGCTGCGGTTTCTACGGGCGTTAAATGTCCTAAGTGTGGTAAGGGTGAATTTATTGAAAGGAAGTCTAAAAAGGGAAGGATTTTTTATCCCTGTTCGGTTGAGGATTGTGATAATGTTTTGTGGGACAAACCTGTAGGGGAGGAATGTCCCAAATGCGGTGCTCCCTTTATGGTGGAGAAGATGAACGCAAGACAAAATTATATTTACTGTCTTGAGTGTAAACATAAAGAAATGTGAGTCTGCCGAAGGCAGACGTATATTCTTCGAATATAAGTTGAGTAGTTAAGTCGTTGAGTGGAAAAAACAACAAATATAAAATCCTGTTAATCTGCGTTTATCTGCGTCCAAATCTTAGGGTTTGGGATTTGGGGATTGGGATTTAGTAAAATAAAAGAATAAGGGGGAGATTGGGTAATCTCGTGAAAATCTGTGGAATCTGTGGTTTCCCTTCTTTTGTAATAAATATTTGACAAATGCAAAATTTTTGCCTTCTGCGAAAAAAAGTTGCACTTTGCAAAACACCCTCAATTCTATCTTATTGTAAATCAATGGCTTAAATTCTGGAACGGTACTTGCATATAGTATAGATAGTTCTTTGATAATTTAGCGAACGTTGAAAGGTGGTCAAAAAAAACGTTTTAAACCTTAAAGGAGGTTTATCATGCGTAAACTTTTATATGTAATGTTATTAGTCATACCAGTTCTTATTTTTGCGAGTGTTGGTATCGGTTCGGCAGCAGAGCCGGCGATATTTAATTTTATCATACCCCAGGTTGTAGGTGTCGAGATTAGTACCGATCCTGTGCAATGGGATTTTGGAAATATGCCTGGTTTTCCACCTGATCCTTTTTCTTTTCCTGCGTACTATGAGCCTACCACTCCACCTAATCGTCCACACCAGACAATTGATTATCTGGTCTGGGGTTTTGGTGGTGCAGATTGGGAGCTTATGGTTGAAGGGAATGGAGATCCTGCGCCTGCCTGCGGAATTCCTCTTGGCGATATTGAGTATCTCGAGGACGATGGTGTAGGAGGCGAACTGACTGCATGGGTTCCTTTCACTACCTCTGGTGTAGCAGTTAAGTCTGGAAACGCAAACACAGGTGGTTGGGCGAAAATGTATCAAGATTACCAAGTGAATATTACTGGGGATGAAATTCTTACTGGAGGATCGACCTGCACAATAACCTACACCATCCAGAGTTTATAAAATGAGAACCACTTAGAACTGACGTTCGGCTAAGGAGAAAGGGGTGCCAATGAGGCGCCCCTTCTCTTTTTGTGTAATAACTTGACAATGAGATGTTTTATTTCTATATTATAAATTAAAAAGGAGGTTTAAAATGGTGTGGTTTTTATTTCTTTTAATTCCAGGTCAGCATGCCTCCGTAGAGGTCGGTTTCGTCAATCAGGAAGTTCTTTCTATAGATGTCAGGGCAAAGAGAATAGAGATTGGATTTCTTGATGCAGATTCTTCCCCTATAGAAATTCCGGGAGTTATTCAGGGTAATATACATGCGAATACCGAATGGGTTTTACTTTGTTCGGCACAAGGAGATTTTTTGTCTAACATGGGAAGCATGATTCCTATTGGGCGATTAGCCTGGAGGATTGAGGGAGAGGAATGGGTCCCTTTCGAAATGGGTGAAATGAGGCTTTTTGAAGGGCTTCCAACATCCGAAGTCGGAAGGTCTTTTTCGATAGATTTGAGGTTGGATTTACAGTGGGCGGATAAAGCAGGAGAATTTCTGAGCAATATTGATTTCACGTTAATGAAAAAGTAAGGAGGATCTACTAAATGTTAAATTTAATTATATCCGTATCATTACTTGTTTCTCCCTTACGGTTGGAGGTCAGCTCATATCCCGGAGTAGTTACGAGGGAGATATCCGTAAAGAACGGAGATGCATACAATGAGGCGACTGTTAGCGTTTATAAGGGTGATTGGGATCTAAGTGAAGGAGGAAAGATAGTATATCATCCGTCAGGTTTTCTTCCCGGTTCCTGTTCCGAATGGATAACGATCAATCCTGCCGAGTTCATTCTTGCGCCCGGGGAAGTAAAAGAGATAAGGGTTACCTTTGAGATTCCTTCGGAGAGTACAGGTGGTTACTGGGGTGTAATATTTTTTGAAGGTAAGCCGCCTGAGGAAGAGGAATGGACTCCGCTTGTGCAGTTAGCGGGCAGGGTTGGTATAACCGCTTATTTAGAGATCGCGGGAACAACATTTAAGGAAGCACAGATAAAGAAAATGGAGTTAGAGAAGAGTGGAGAGTTGAAGATGGAGGTGGAGAATAAGGGTAATATGTGGGTGAGACCGACAGTTAAATACTGGGTTAGGCGAGAGGAGAAGGAAATATACCGAGATTCTCTTGCCGGATCGGTAATACTGCCGGCGGCAGTACGTGAGTATAAATTAAAATTTATAGATATAAAAATCCAACAAGGGGATGAGATAGTAGCGAGTGTGGATTATGGCGGAGACCAAATATTAGAGGGTGTTAAAAAAGTCGAATAACCCTAAAAAATTACCACAGAGGACACAGAGAAAAATAGCTAGTTCAAAGTCCAATGTCCAGAGTCCAAAGTCAAAACTAAACCCTATAGGTTGGATGCCAAATGAAAGTAGGCCACCGTAATATTATATTTATTCAATATGTCAATATATCTTTGCATTTTTCTTTGGATCGTGAGTTTATCTTGAAGCTTATATTTTTTATTATCTCG